>Ga0209471_1000173_pt1 | contig 47630 bp, 44 predicted proteins | sample GraSoiAngelo_128_FD_185885 | JGI IMG/M metagenome (GOLD analysis project Ga0209471, IMG submission 185885) | Grasslands soil microbial communities from the Angelo Coastal Reserve, California, USA - 14_0927_12_20cm (SPAdes) (version 2) | ecosystem: Environmental > Terrestrial > Soil > Grasslands ... | reverse complement strand
TGAACTACAACGCTACGCCAAGGGTGCGCTGAGTCAGTCCAGTTAGGACATACACGCTCTGGCCGCCAACTCACTCTATTCCCAACACTTGCCCCGTCGGCGCATGTATCTTGTAAACTCCTGCTAGTCCGCTATTCGGCGCCGCTGGGACAACTTGAAAGTGTTTCCCGTCCAGGTTGCGAAAGAGCAGCGGGCGTTGCGCGTACGTCATGCCCCAATCGTTCTGGTCCACGCCCGGATAGACGTGGCCATTCGCAGCAAAAATGTCCTTCCAGCCGTCATCGTCGTAATCGAGAAACCCGGTGCCCCAGCCAAGAAAGGGGATCGTGACGCTGGCCACTCCAGCCTGAAAGCTCACGTCCGAAAAATTTCCGTCCCCCTCGTTCCGATAAAGCGAATAGTAATCGTCGGAAAAGGTCGTCACATACAGCGATAGACGCCCGCTGTTCTCATAGTCGCCGATGCCGAGCCCCATGGACGCCTGTTCTCTACCGTCTTCCTTCAACGCAAATCCGGAAGGATAGCTCGCATCTTCGAAGGTTCCGTCGCCCTTGTTCAGGAACAGATAGTTCGGCACGGAATCGTTGGCCACCGCTAGGTCAAGCTTCCCGTCATCGTTCAAGTCCGCAAAAGCCGCACCAAACCCGTAGTATCCTTTCTCGTTTGCCACTCCGGCTCTCTTGCTGACTTCCGTGAACGTGCCATTGCCATTGTTGTGAAAGAGATGATTCTGCTCCCCCGCCAGGCCACGCGGACCGCACATCACGGGCTTCCCGCGATACTGGCAAAAGCTGTATTGCGTCGCAGCGGTTCCCGAGAGCGGCGGATTGTCCATGTCGAATTTCACATAACCCGTGACGTAGAGATCCAACTTTCCGTCGCCGTCGTAATCGCCGAATGTGGCCCCGGCTGACCAGACCGGCTTCGCTCCGCCGACCGCCACCCCCGCCGCTTCCGCTACGTCGGTGAAGGTGCCATCGTGATTGTTGTGGTAAAGGCGGTTCTTTCCGTAATTCGTGACGTAAAGGTCAGGCCAGCCATCGTTGTCGTAATCGCCCACGGCCACGCCGAAACCCCAGCGTTCGTTGGCCACGCCCGCCTTGTCCGTTACGTCCGTGAACGTCCCGTCATGGTTGTTGTGAAAAAGCGCGGCGCGCGGCGGCTTCTCTTTTCCGCGCAGGGCCTCAAACGTGGAACCGTTCACCAGATAAATGTCGGGCCAGCCGTCGCTGTCATAGTCAAAAATTGCCACGCCCGAGCCCGGGGCTTCGAGGATCTGGGTCTTTTCCGGTGAGCCGGAGACGTGCTTGAACTTGTCCAGCCCCGATTTCTTCGTGAAATCCTCGAAAACAATCGGGGCGCCTTCGACGAATCCGCCCGCCGTAATCGGCCGGTTTTTTTCGTCGAGCACGGGCGCGAAAACTCCGCCCGTGGAAGCGCCGCCGGATTGCGACTGCGCTTGCGGCTTCGGCATCGGCTCCGGCTTTTCCTGCTGATGTCCAGCACAGAAAAGCCCAGGTGTCAATGTGGCGCTAAGGACACATGCGAGGACTTCGCGTACTCCGCTCCAAAGCCATGTCAGCCAAGAGTGTCGGCCAGAGAAATCTCTTTTGGCACTCGACGCCATCTCGTCCGCATTGTAGCAATGAGGAACCGGCCCTCACAGCCAAGCTAGCTTAGCTGCTAGGAAAGCGTTTCGTTTTGTGTTTAAAAAAATCCGGCGCGCACCTTGGGAGCGGCAGACCTCGTCCATGCTACCATGGCAGAATGCACCGCGGCTGTTGGGCTCTGTCACTGGGCGTGCTTCTACTTCTTTCTGCCGACGCTGCAGCGGCACAGCAAGAGCCGAAGCCGAAAGATCTCCCAGTAGCACCGGCGCCCCGGCAAGAACAGGCGGCTCACAAGCATGAGAATCCGCTTCGAACGACCATAGAGGTTTTAGGCCGGCGCTCGATCTTCTTTCCGGACCTGGCGGCAAGCCCTGGCCCGCTCCGCAGCAGACAAAAGTTGGAGCTCTTTGCCGGCAAAAGCATCGCGCCATCGCGCTTTCTTTCCTCCGCTGCGGGCGCGGGAATCCACCAGGCACTCGATTCGCTGCCCGAATATGGCCAAGGAATGAGCGGGTACGGAAAGCGTCTTGGCTCATCCATGGCCACGGGCGCCTCGACCGAATTTTTCGGAACGTTTGTGTTTGCATCGCTCATGCGCCGCGACCCGCGCTACTTTGTGAGCTTGCGCGGTAGCCCGTGGCACCGCATTGGCTATAGCGTCAGCCGCCTGGTGGTCACGCGCACCGATGCCGGTTCGAAAGGCATCAACTGGCCGGGAATTCTTGGGCCTGTCTTGGCCGAAAGCCTGGCAAATAGCTACCTACCCGTCTCGCAGCAGACTGCCGGGCAAACCTTTCGCCGCTACGGAGTGCGGCTTGGGTTCACTGCTGGCAGCAACATTGTCAAGGAGTATTGGCCGACCATCTTCCGCAATTTGCGCATCGCCAAGATCGCTCCCGGGCTGCGCCCGGATCCTGCGCCGCCGGGGCCCCGGCCACCGGGCGGGTCGCGTTTCTCGCCCTGAGAGAGCGTCCACGAGTCAATTGGCCGGCTTGACCTCTTCCATCAGCGAGAAAAATCCGTCAGCGGGCGTCGGGCCCATCACCGATACGATGGATAAACTGGCGCCCACTGCGAGGAAACAATCGCATTGCGCAAAGACTCGGGAGAAGATTTGACGCACAAGCCCTCGCGCTGTGCTTGCTCCGCCGCCGCAAACGCTATTTCGACGGCCGCGCGGCGTAGCCCAGTCAATGCGGGCAACAAAGGTGCAGCTGGATCCGCCAAAGCGGCAGAATGCTTGGCAAGAGCGCGCGCGGCGGCAAGGAACATGCTGTCAGTCACGCGACGCGCCCTGGTGGCGGTAACCGCCAGTCCCATGGCGGGAAAGATGAAAACATTGTTGCATTGCGAGATCCGCATCTTCCGGCCTTTAAAGATGACATCGGCAAAGGGTGAACCCGTGGCAATCAGGGCGCGGCCATCCGTCCACCGAAGTAAATCCTCCGGAATGGCCTCCGACTTGGAGGTCGGATTGGACAGCGGCAGGATGATTGGTCGTTCGCACTTGCGGGCCATCTCGCGAACGATGGATTCGGTGAACGCGCCGGGAAGAGTCGAAAGTCCGATAAGAATCGTGGCTTCAATTCTATGAATCACGTCGCCGAGGCCAATGCGGTTGTTTTCGAGCGTGCGAGTGAAACCCACGAGACGCTCCGCAGGCTGCGCGTAATTGCGCTGTTCTTCGGACAAGTCCATGCGCCCGGAATGCAGCAATCCGCCACTATTGACCAGCCAGAAGTGCGCCCGCGCTTCCGCTTCGGACCACCCGTCCGCGACAAAAGCTTCGCGCAACGAATCGGCAACGCCAATCCCTGCCGAGCCGGCGCCCAGCATCACCACCTGCAGGTCGCGCGGTGGTTTGCCCGAAACACGCACTGCGGAAAAAATCGCGCCTGCCGTCACGGCCGCAGTACCCTGAATGCCATCATTGAAGGTGATTCTTTACTCGCGGTCGCCGGCCTGGCCGGCGTTCTTTTCGAATTGCCAAAGCGGGATGAACGCAAAGCCTTCTTGCTTCCTGCGCGTATTTGACCGGCATGTTGACCAGCGTGGTCTTCGGCCCTTATCCCATGGTGCTGCCCGCACGGAATCCCATCTGCTCGCGGACCCTGAGCAACGCCAAAGCCGGTAACTACGGCCTGAAGATTGGCCTTGTATAGTGGGTGCTTGGGATGATTCTTGCGGCAGGTTATTTCACATATCTCTGCCGCTCCTTCTCAGGCAAGGTAACGGCCGACAAGGACTCTCACGGCTACGGTCACTAGCACGACTACACTCCAGCTAAGGGTTGATTTGGTCCCCGGAACCTCGTTTGATTTCGAGCCCGACCGAACGGCCACGTATCGAGTGCGAAACACTGGTACGCCAGTAGCGTTGACCTTTCGAAATTCCGCTGGGTACTGTGCCAAGTAGGGCGCCCGGGTGTCGGTGGACGCATGTCCGCAGGACAACGTCAGGCTAAAAATACCAAGCTCCAGCAACACAGGCCCTAAGCCCTCAAAAAGAGGGGCAGTCTGCCCGGCGAGCGAGTGGGGCTTTTCTGAGGCGTTGCTTTTCAAATCAGCGCCCGCTTGAAGATGGAAACAGTAACAAAAGCCGGAAGATACGAAATCGTCGGAGAGCTCGGCCGCGGCGCGATGGGCATTGTGTACAGGGCCGTCGACCCCGTCATCGGGCGCACCGTCGCGGTAAAAACCATCCGTCTCAGCGAGCAGGGCACGGGACTCAAGCACGCCGAGCTTCTGGCGCGGTTTCAAACCGAAGCGCGCGCCGCCGGCCTGCTTACGCATCCGAATATTGTTGTTGTTTATGACGCCGGCGAAGAAGACGGCCTCTACTACATCACCATGGAATTGGTGGAGGGCAAAAGCCTCCAGGCCCTTTTAGACGGCGGGAATTCCTTCCCTCTGCCGCGCACGCTGCGCATCCTCGATCAGACCCTCAGCGCATTGCAATTCGCCCACGAACGCAACGTCGTTCACCGCGACATTAAGCCGGCCAACTTGATGCTCGCCGCGGACGACACTGTCAAAATCACCGACTTTGGCACCGCCAAGATTCTTCAATTCGGCAGCACGCAACAAACCGCGCACGTCATGGGCACGCCCAGCTATATGTCTCCCGAGCAGGTGAAGGGACGCGCCGTGGACGGCCGCAGCGACATTTTTTCGCTGGGCGTCATGCTCTATGAAATGCTGACCGGCGAAAAGCCTTTTCCGGGGCAAAACATCACCACCGTCATCTACAAGATTGTCAATGAAGATGCCGTTCCCCCGCGGCAAATCGATCCCTCGATTCACCCCGGAATCAGCGCGGTGGTGATGAAGGCGCTGGCAAGAGAGCCGGAACAGCGCTATCAAACCTGCCACGAGATGCTGGATGACTTGCGCAATTACCGCGCGCAAGGCTTCGCCGGTGGCAATCCGAATTCGACGATGGTGATGGGCGGCTCTCCCGCAGCTACCGTGGCAAGCAGCAACGCCGGTGGCCGGGGACTCGTGGGCCAAGCGCTCCCCAGTGACGACCCCACCGTGGTGGCCACGGCTCGCTCCTTAGCCGCGCGCGCCGCATCTCCGGGACAAACTCCCGTCGTCCGCCGCACCGGAACTATCGCGCCGGTTCCGGCCCCACTCCCAAAGAGAAAAAGCGTTGTGGGTACGATCTTTGCAGGCTTGCTTCTTGTTGCGGTGATCGTCTACGGCGCAATCAAGATCAAGCCTGTCTTCGAGGCCGCGCGAGCCTTGCATAACGAGCAGGTCAAAGAGACCAACTCGTCGAAGCCACCTTCGGAAACCACTGCTGCCAATTCCGGAGCAGCTCCAGCCGCGAGCGAGACTTCTCAAGGCTCGAGTGAACGTGCAACGAGCGCTCCCGATAAGGCAAGCGACGCGAAACCCGTGGATGCCGCGCCTGAAAAAACCGCACCGAAGCGGGCGGAGACTTCTCTTACTCCTAGAGCGGCGGAATACAAAGGCCGCATCGAAGAGGCCATCTCCGAAAAGGGACTTGCGGGACGCGCAAAGGTCCAAGGAACAGGCAACACCCTGACACTCGCCGGCAAGCTGCGTCCCTCCGAGCATGGCGAGCTGCTGAAATTCCTGCGGAACGCTCCGCCAAGCGTGCACGTAATCGACCACATCGAATACGACGATGCGGCCACCACTGCGGCGGGCGCTTCCGACGACAGCAGTCATCCCGTTCCAGCCGCTGGCCGCGGCGCGATTCAAGTGGTTACCGACGTGATAGGAGCGACCGCCGTTCTGCACGGCCCCGCGGGCTATGTCTTGAGCAAGTGCGAGACGCCCTGCAGCTTCAACAATCTCAAACCGCAGCGCTACAGCTTGGAAGTGCAAAAGGAAGGCTATCAACCCGTCCAGACGGCTCTGCAAATCAAGGAAGGCGAAGCGCAAGACCAGAAGATCAAGCTCGAATCGCTCGCCAAGGGAATTTTCATCGCCACGCAGCCGCCGGGCGCAGACGTTTTCATCAACGGTGCCAAGCAGTCCGGCCAAACCCCAGTCGTCCTGCCCCTCGCGCCGGGGCAATACAATCTGGTCTTGAGGCTGCCGGGATACGAGCCCCATTCCAGCAGTATTCAAGTGAAGGATATCCAGACACAACTCAATATCGAGTTAACGGAAAGGTCAGCCGCGCGCGTCGCTTGGGCGCAGGTGAGCAGCAATCCTAAGGGCGCAGAAATCATCGTGGATGGGAATTCCACCGCTCAGTTCACGCCTGCGCGGGTTCAAATACCTACGGGGCTGCACACCGTCACGCTTAAACTCAACGGGTATCAGTTCGCGAAGCGCACCGTTCAAGCCAGCGAAGGAGGCACCGTCACGGTCGACCAAACCTTGCAGCCAAAGTAGCTTTTGCCTCCCTCCGCAACCCGAAAGTCCCTTTCCCAGCTGAGCATTTGCGAAAGAGCCTACCGAAAGCGTAACAATTTGTTTCATTCGTGCCTCCCTCGTTCTGAGGACTCCTGGCCTTTCCCTATGAAAACACAAGGCTTATCCGTATCTCCTCTGGGAGAGCCAGTTGCATGGGCATTGGTAGGCCTGGTGTGCTTTCGCCGCGGGAGCTTCGACCCGCGGCCCCGGCGAACGGGTGAAACCTCACACAAGGCGTGGGAGACTTCTTTGGCCTTGCGCGCCACATTGCCAATCGACGGTGGGGAGCGGGACGCCCGGTCTGCGGCGGCGGCCGATTCCGCTTCCAAGCCCGCCGGACACGGCGCAGTAACCTCTTTGTTGACATCCTTGCCTACGGCGGACCACAAATCCATCGAAGCGCAGCGCGCTCTTCGCAACTTTCATTTGCTCCTGCGGTCGGAACGCCTTTACGAGAAGAATCATCCCTGCCGTCTGGACAGCCTCGATAGCGCATACGATGCCCTGCGTCAAGTCACGGAAGGTTTAGAAGGAATGGAAATTCGAGTCGAGCGGGGCGGGATTGTGGTTCCCAGGATCGGCGATGGGCACTTGCCCGACGCGCGCGGTGAGATGCAGGCGCTAGCCGCAGACTTACAGCGCATGGGGATATGGTCCTTGGTCTTTTCCCGGAAATTCCATGTCGGTGCACTGGACACGCTGGCCCGACTCATGAAAGAGTCATTGGTAAAGTCGGAGGAGCCGGCAGTCGATGACACCGGTGCCCGGTGGTCCGGTCGTCTCCTCGAGAACCGCGTGGAAGGCATTTCGGTGAATACCCAAACCGAGCGCAAGGTAGACACGGTATTGGCGAGCCTGATTGGCGCTCTAGTCGCCTATGGCGGGCACACCCCGCGTGCATCCAGCGACTCACCGATCAAAGCGCCTGACTTCGACGACTTGATGGCCACGCTGCGCCTGCTGGCCCGCCTTACTCCTCCGCTCGAAACCGCCCGCGGCATCTCTCCCGAGGAAGCCGCGCGTGCGATTCACGGGGCCATGGAAGAGGCCAGCCGCGAGAGCGTGCGCATGCTGCTTCAGTGCGTCTCGCAGTATTCTCCGCGCGACGGCGAGCAACCGCTTCCTTATCTGCTGCGCCTGTCTGAAAACATCATTCTGGAATTCCTCAGCGCGGAGTTTGCAGGCGGCTCGCTGACTCCCCAAACGATACGCCCGACTTTCCATCGTTTGGCGGATGTGCTTGTGGAGTCCGGCGCCTACTCTGGTCCGCATGCTTCGCAACATCTTTCCTCGCTGGCGGTGACCTGGGCCACGGAAAAGCATCGCGAACAACTGATTGACCGCTTCTGGCTGGAGCTTCCGGCGCGCGAGAAATCGGCCGTGTTGCGCGGCCCGGAAGTCTGGTGCGTTCCGGTTGCCGCTCTGCGGCAGACTCTTGGGCAGCTTGTGGACACTGGCGCGGACGCTCCCCGCCGCGAAGCGCGGACCATTGTTTTGAACTATTTGCGGCGCCTGGAACTCTCCGAGGCTTCCGCAAGGCGTTTGGTCGCCGCCGGACTGAATGAGCTTATTCCCATTATCGAGTCTCTCTGGCCTAATCAATTGCCGGAAGATTTCAGCCGCAGTGCCTTGAAAGCCCTTCAAACCGAGCGCACCCCGGAAACCGCTGCACTGCTTGCCGCACTGGTCGAAGCCCTGGGCCGAATCACTTTGCGTCGCGCTGACTTTGGCGGATTCGAATTCCTCCTCACCGGCCTTGAGCGCGCGCCTCGTGACAAAGAGCACGATCACATGACCAACCTTGCAGCCCGTTTGGTTGCCCAGGACCGCTGGTTCTTACTGGTGGACGCGGCGCTGGCGAACCGCCCGCTGGATCCCGTTTTGCCCCGGCTCTTGCAGCGCGATCCGGAACGTTTGCTGGACCGCTTGACCCTGCTGCTGACAGAGCCGCGGGGCGCGGAGATGCTTCAGGCCATGGCCCGCCTGCTGCGGACGATTGGCATTCCTGTTCTCAACCTACTCGAGACGCGGCTTTATGAAGCGCGCCGGCAGCGCGTGACTGCCGCGATCAGGCTTCTGGCCGCAGCAGACGCCGAGCGTCTGCTGCGCGGACTCGCCCGCGCGATTGGAAGCTGGGAATGGAACCTCCAGGACTTGGCCGTGAGTGAACTATCAAGGCCTTGCAGTTCGGGGTCGGCGCAGAGTGCCGCCTTCGTCTTCTCCGCCATCCTCGCCGAGGCACATCCTATGGTTGTGCCCATGATGATCGATCAAATCGGACTGGCACAGGAAGCCTCGGCCGTCCCACACCTGATGGAAATCGCGGCAGGGGAACACGAGGTCTTGCGCGACCAGTTTGTGCGCATCAAAGCCATCGAGGCATTAGGCCGGATGCGCTCGTACGATGCCGCGGAACTTCTCCGTTCGCTCGTCGAAAAGCGGGACGGCCTTACCTACGCCGAGCCTGCAGGTCTGCGGGCAGCCGCGGAGGATGCTCTCGCACTCATCGAGAACCGCCCCTCCTTCAAGCAGGCCGCGGCCGCGTTTGGGGCGCCCGGGCAATCGAGCTCCGGTTACCTCGTTCCTCGGCGCTACGTGCGGGTGCCTCTGGAGTCGCCGCTGCGTGCGCAGATTGAAGGAACCCCGGCCGGGTTGGCTCGGGTGAAAACCATCAGCCTGGGCGGCGCCTATCTCGAGTCTCCGCGAAAACTCACCGTCGGCGACTCTATCAAGCTGGAGATTCGCGCTGGTCTTCGCAAGATCAATTTTACGGCGGTGGTCCGCAACATCGGCCAAGACGGGAACGGCGTGGAATTCGTGCACATGAGCGAGGAAGACCGCGAAAAGCTCCGCAAGCTCGTCCAGCGCCACCTTCAGCTCTAGCCGACTGCGGCCCCAACAGTGGTTATCCCTGATCAGGAACCAGCTGGACGTCAAGGCCTGGACTACGGGATGATGGAAGTCCGCCATGTAGATGGTGCGGCCATATAGTTTTTGAGGCAAACTAGTTTGCATTACAAAGTGAGCAAAGTGCCTGAGAATCTTGTAGGGGCTTGAGGTTCCCTTACCCTGCAGAGGCCGGGCACGACCAGAAGCGACATTCTTCCCCCTGTTCTCCGCCGTTTCTCCTCTTGTCGCTTGCCGGGTGGGCGCGATTCACGTCAGGCTGCCGCCCGCACCCGGAGAATTGGATTTCAAGCTAACTCTGGGAAAAGTTTTCCGTTGAAAGCCGGGCTGCATTACAGTAAAAGCCCTGTATTCAATTGTTTCAGGCGTGCTAGCGGCGGGCCAGCCCGTCACCGCCGGGGGTAGCGGTAGATTCAGAAGCAACAGGAGGGAAAACTCATGCAACGCAGGGAAGGTGCTTTGGCGGCTTGGCGGTGCATCTTCGCGTCTATTCTGCTTATTTCACTCTTATTTGCAGGTGCCGCGTTCGCTTCGGCGCAGGTAAATACCGCCACGCTTTCCGGAGCGGTTCTCGATCCACAGAATCTCGCCGTGAAAGGCGCAAAGGTCACCCTGACCAACGCCGCCACCGGAGCGACGCGAACTGCAGTCACCGACGACAGCGGGCGGTACGACCTGGTAGCAATTCCTCCCGGCCGATACAAAATGACCGTTGACGGCGGCGCCAATTTTGCAGCGTATGAGAATCGCGCCATTTCACTGACTGTCGGTGAGGCTGCGACGCTGAACCCGGCGCTGCAACTGCGCGGCCAGGTGCAGACCCTCATGGTGTCCGCGGAAACCGCGCCCATCGAGACCACCAAGACAGAGGTTTCCGATACCGTGGAGCAGCGCCGCATTGATAACCTGCCCATCAACGGCCGCAATTACATCAACTTTACGCTTACGAATTCCCAGACCACGCGCGACATGGCCCCCACCATCGGCCCCGCCCCGAATAGCGGCCTGAGCATTGGCGGCGCGCGCGCGCGCGGCAACATGGTCAGCGTCGACGGTGCGGACGCCGGCGACAACTCCATCAACGGCATCCGCTCCACGATTTCCCAAGAAGGCGTGCAGGAATTTCAGCTCATCCTCAGTAACTACAACGCGGAGTATGGCCGCGCCACCGGCGGTGTGGTCAATATCGTAACCAAGAGCGGTAGCAACGAATTCCATGGCGACGCCTTCGGTTATTTCCGCAACAAAGCGTTTCAAGCGCGCAACGCTTTTTCCGGACAAGTGGATCCCGTGACCGGCGCGCTGGACCCCGTCAAGCAAGCCTACACGCGCACGCAAAGCGGCCTGACGTTCGGCGGTCCTCTCCGGAAAGACAAGACCTTCGGTTTCTTTTCTTACGAATACACGCAGCGTGAGGAAACGGGGTTCTCCAGCATTGGCATCGGCAATTTCGGTATGGTTCCGGTGACTTTGCCTCCGGCCGCCGGCGGGCTCACAGTGCAATTGACTCCTGACCAGGCCAATGCGGTTAATGCTCTGTTCGCGGCCTCCCAGGCTACCGGCAATCCTCAACTCGCGCAGCTGGCTGCAAGCTACGCCGTCTTCATGGGTTCCGCTTCCAGCGTTGCGCTGAACCGGTTCGATTTTGGCGCGGTGGCGAACGGCTTCTATCAGAAGAATGGCATTCCACCGACAGCTTCACCTGGCGCTCAATTTTCGATCCCCGTTGCTTGCCCCGCCGCTCAACCAGTGAACAACGGCGCTACTTGCTCGAATTTTGGAGTGTACGTTGCTCCGCTTCCTGCATCTTATGTGGGCTTGAATTCCATCCGCGGGAATTATCCGATCATGGAAAAAACCAGCCTGTGGTCTGCGCGCATCGATCAGCGCTGGAACAACCGCAATAACTCTTTTGTCCGCGTGGGAGTTTCTCCGTCGCTCGTCACCGGGTTGCCCTCCACTTCGCAGAACCAGGTGTTCGGGCAAAACTCGGGCTCGCGCGCCGGATACAATCAGTCGCGCGACCTCAACGTCACCTTCCAGCACGACACTATCTTCACCGACAAAACATTCAACGAATTCCGCACGCAGATCGCTCGGCGCGGCCTGCACTTCGGATTCTCGCAGCTTCCCGGCGGCGACCAAGTCGGGGTCAACATCCCGGGCTATGCTTACTTCGGGCGCGAGCCTTATTCCACGGTGGACCGTATCGAGCGCCGTTTCGAATTCACCGACAACGTGACTTTGGTTCGCGCCGGCCACGTCTTCAAAATGGGCGGCGACTACAACCTCATCCAGTTGCGTTCGAAAAAGGCGCAGATTTTCGAACTCGACTTTGGCGGCGACGTAAATTTCGGCGGTTTGGCTGCGTCGCATTTCGGTTTCCCCGACAATGTTCCCGGGGTCACGGCCCTTCCGGGCACTACCGCTCTTCAGTCCTACGGCCTCGGGATTCCCACTTCCTACATCCAAGGCATCGGAAATTCCAACCACCCGTTTGACAATCAGCCGATGGGCTTCTTCCTTCAGGACAGTTGGCGCATGAACCGGCATTTCACCGTCAATTACGGCGTGCGCTATGACCTGGAAATCAGCCCGCTCTTCGCGGCAGGCACGGCAATCAATGCGGCTGCGGAAAAAGCTCTTGGCGTCGTGGAGGGCATCCCGCGCGATTACAACAACGTCGCTCCGCGGTTTGGCCTGGCCTGGGATCCCGCAGGAAATGGCAAGACGGTCCTCCGCGCGGGGTACGGCATGTTCTATGACCACCCGCTTCTGGCAACCGCGTTCGACGCTGTCACCGCCGACGGCGGCCGTTCCGTGCAGTTGCTGTCCACAGGAGGCACGCCTTCTGCTTGTGGCCTCCTTCCGCAAGCACCGGTTTGCGGAAACGGGCTGGACACTCCCGCCAACCTCAATGGTTCTTCCATTTTCCAGGGCGTTTTGAACGCGCTCCCGAATATGTTCTATTTGCCGGGCCAGCAGCGCTTCGATCCTCTTGCTTCCGGTTCCGTCTTCGCCAATCAGGCGTATTTGCAAGCGGGATTCCCTCTGCCCATCTTGCCGTTTACTCTTCCGCTCTCGAAGAACTTCGTTTACGCGTACGCCCACCAGGCAAATCTCACCGTCGAGCGGGAAATCGCGGGCTCCTGGAAGTTCAGCCTCGGCTACCAGTGGACCCGCGGTTTGCACTTGAACCGCCCCATCGACGTGAATTCCACCGATCCTCAATTGCTCGACGTAAATTTTGCCGATTGCAATGCTGCCGGCTTTACCAGCGCGGTCTGTGGCACGCTTCCGTTAAGCGTTGCGGTGCCCGGCGCCTCGGTGACCAGCTCTAATGGCTGCACTTTTAATCCGATTATTCCCAGCGTGTTGGGAGCGCTGAGCGGCTGCCCCGGCCCGCTCGCGTTTCTGAACGGCACGCCTTTGGGCACGGCGGCGGCCTTCAATTTCTTCCGCCCATCCGGCCCGAATCCGTCGTTCGCCGGTCCCGGTGCGGCGCTCTATCCCCAATTGGCGGGCGCGGCGCAAGCTGCCTGCTTCCCTTCCGGATTCCCTTTGCTGGGGAATACTGCCCGGAAATGTTACCCCGGCGGCTTCGGTGTCCCAGTGCCATGGAACAGTGTGGATGCGCAGCTTTCCAACGGCAACTCCTGGTATAACGCCGTAACTTTCAATCTTTCGAAGCGCTTCTCCAAGGGATTCGAGCTGCTTTCTAGCTACACATTCTCCCATTCCCTTGATGATTCAACCGACCTGCAATCCCCGCTCGAGCCGCAAGACAGCCGCTTCCCCAACCTCGAGCGCGCCAATTCCGTGAACGACCAGCGCCACCGCTGGGTGACGAGCGCCGTCTTCCAATCCGGCAGCGCCAAGTCCGGAGACGGGTTCTTCCAGCATTTCATCGGCGACTTCACGCTTTCTCCCATCGTGGAGTTCTCTTCGGGGAGGCCGTTCAACGTCATCAGTGCCGAGGATACGCGCCTTGACCTTGGCGCCTCGCAGGCGCGCCCATCGGTCGGTGGTGCCACGATGTCGCCCTTCCTTCCGGGGGTAACGTTCGGACTGGCGAATGTTTGCCTGACAAATAGCGGCTCGGCCTTCGCCATTCCTGGCCTGACGACCGCTGGCGCGGGCTGCATCGGCGATCTTGGCCGCAACCGCTTTGTCATGCCCAATTTCTTCCAGTGGGACATGCGCCTTTCCCGGCGCATTCCGCTCGGCGAACGGCTCAAGTTCGATGTCATAGCCGATGCCTTCAACCTTTTCAATCGCACCAACATTGCCGCCGTCAACCAGCTCTGCGACCCAAGCGCGGGCGCAACTTGCTTCGCTGGCCAACCAACCGCCGCCTACGATGCGCGCCAGTTCCAATTCGCGCTCAAGCTGAACTGGTAGAAGCAAGCCTTACGGCCGAAACTCAACCGCATACCAGGGCCTTGCCGAGCGGGGCCGTGCTTGTTTCTGCCGTGGTTTTCAGGAGGCCGCAGTGCGAGTAAAGTAGAAAGACCGTTTCCCGTCATTGCATTGGAGAACGAATGATCGGAGTCCTCATCGGCGTAGCGATTGTTGTAGCCATTGCCGTCCTCTGGCTGGTGTTGCAGACCGTGCAAAGCCGCCAGAAGAACGAAAACCTCGAGTCCCAGATGAACGAACTGCGCCGCGACCTGCAAACTATGGCAACGGCGCAAGCCAAGAGCAGCGGGCAGATGGAAGTTATCGCCAAGGCAGTCGCTCAACGGCTGGACAGTGTCACGCCTGCCCTGCAGGAGGCCATCAAGAGCTCCGCCCAGATCACCGGCCAACTTACTTCCGACGCGCAGACCCGCATGGCGGAGGAGCTGAAGAATGCCCGCGATCAGATCAGCCAGATTCAGCGGCAGCTTGGCGAGGTTCACGAAGCAGGCACGCAGTTATCGCAAGCTGCCCAGACCATCGAAGGAATCCTGGGCGGCGCGAAGTCGCGCGGCTCGCTCGGCGAAGTTACTCTGGAGCGCCTCCTCGAAGACTCCTTGCCCCCGAGCCTCTATGCCAAGCAGTACCGATTCTCCAGCGGGGAAGCGGCGGACGCGGTCATTTTTCTACGCGACAAAAAATTGATGGCCATTGATTCGAAGTTTCCGCTAGACGCCTACCGCCGCATCGCGACGGAAGGGGAGGAAGCGCGCCGCGCCTTTGCCGTCGCCGTAAAAGGCCATGTCGACGACGTGGCCAAGAAATACGTTGTGCCGGAGGAAGGCACGCTCGATCTCGCGCTTATGTTTGTCCCATCGGAGAGCGTTTACTACGAACTCCTGATGACCGATGCCATCAAAGGCCAACCCTTGGACGCCTACTGCCGCGAAAGACAGGTCTTCGCGGTTTCTCCGAATACGCTTTACGCCCATCTTTGCGTCATTGCCATGGGCCTGCGCGGCATGCAAACCGAAGAAAATGTCCGGTGCCTTCTGGCGAGCCTTTCCGGATTGGAGAAGCAACTCGAGAAGTTTGCCGACAAATTCGGGGTTTTAGGCACGCACTTGAAAAATGCCTCCCAGAGCTACTCGGAAACGGACAAGCTGCTCGAAAAAACGCAAGATGGTCTTCGCGGCATGCTCGTACCAGCTCCCGCCGAAACCGCGCTGGAAGGCCCTCAGAGCAAGCTCAGCTTCGCTGCGGAGGGGAGCCTAAAGAAGGGCGCTTAATCGACACTCACGAAGTTCGCTGGGGCCGCGTCATGGTAGGCACCAAGCGGATGGAGATGAGAAAGGTCCCCTCCTTCTTCCCCACTACCTCGAACTGCGCGATATTTTCTTCCTCGCCGCCGGAACTCAACCGCCGCGCAGGATTACCGCCAACTAGCTCTGCGACGTCTGGAGCGAGGTTGCGCGCTTCCAAGGAGATTTTTTCCGCCGTGCCATGCACGCTCACAGTCAGCGTGCGATGCTCGCCTCGCTTGAGCGGTGAAGAATCCGCTTTCAGCTCAAGTTCGACGAAGGTGGTCGAGAAGGCCGGCGCATCCTTTTTTGCGCACGAGACGGCGACCGTTGCCGGGCCCGGCTCCCGCTCCATCGGCGGAAGAACCGTCAGCGCGATGGGCGAAGAGGCCAGCACCAACGCTCCGTGGCCTGCGATGTCCACCTGGTTAGCGTCGGCGTCGCCGCAAAACCCCTTGCCTAAAATTTCGAAGCGATCCGTCAGCGAAGCGATGCGCGGGGTCGCTGAGATTTCCAAGGACGACGCGGATGCTTCGACGGGCGTGAGAATCATGGTCGACACGCGCCCCGGCCGTCCGTCAATCGAACCCCAAAGGACGCCGGGATTCAACGGAGCCACGAAAAGCGCGCGCCCGGTGGCGTCGGTCTTGAGATGGTCGCCGTTGGAAAAAGTGACCGCTGCTCCCGGCGTGAGTCTTCCACTCACGTCCAGCACGGCGAGCGTGGCACGCTCTCCGGAAACCATGCGCCGCGGGAGGAGCAGGACGCGGGCGGCGTTGGGTGCGGGTGCGGATGAAGTGGCAGCAAGCGAAGCAGGTCTGGAGGCAGAAGGCGTAGATTTTTGCGGGGCTGCCAATCGCTGGGCAAAGCCGCTGAGGATCGCGCAGGCGGCAAATAAAAATTGGCACCGGGCAGCCATGGGTGGATTGTAGTGGACAAGTTGGTCGCGGGGAAGGCGTGTGCAACCAGAGAAAGCGCTTCTTCTTGAACCTGTACTGTGCTTGAGGTTCTTCTCCGTGAAGGTGAATTCGCTCCCTGAGCTTGCAATCGCTTTTTGCTGTGGTTCATTTTTCAGAGACGACCGACACTTGCTCCGGCGAATACACCAGCACCGTCCTGCTCATCACACCAGCAGACTTAACTCACAGAAAACACGGCAATTCCCGGAGCCGGCGTGTAGCTAAAGTGCGAGTAATCAGTAGGGTTCAGGACTCGTTCGTTGCGCTTGGGGTGTGCTAGCGTGGGAACAGGCTCAAGCTTGGGAGTGTGGGCAGGGGTGTCAGTTCAAGTGCCGTTCCAAGGATTTTGGATTAGTTCTTGCGGCGGCGGAGGGAGCGATGACGCCAATGCGCTCTTTCGCGACCTAAGCAAGTGGGAACGGTAGAGGCAGCGAATCGGAGCACGTGTGGAAATTGTGTGTGGCGGCGTGACCGACCTTGGTCGCGTTCGAACGAACAACGAAGATTGCTTCCAGATTGTGAAGCCGCTGAACCTCTACGTGCTGGCGGATGGCATGGGGGGAGAAGCCCACGGCGAAATCGCGAGCGCCATGGCCGTGGAAACGGTGGTGAAGCATTGTCTCGATGCGGAGGCCCATCCGGCGGCCCCAGTGTTGGGCCAAGTGCAGCCCGGCTGGAGCGCCAAAACGAAACGACTTGCGACGGCGTTGCACCTGGCCAACCGGAACATTTGCAAGTCCGCGAAAGAGCATCCCGAGCGGCACGGTATGGGAGCAACGCTGACCGCGGCATGGATCGACCGATGCAAACTCAGCATCGCGCACGTGGGCGACAGCCGGGCCTATCTGTTGCGCGGCGGCTCGCTGCTGCAGCTCACGCGCGATCATTCCCTGGTCGCCGAGCAGGTGCGGCGCGGCATGTTGACGGTGGTGGAAGCCGAAGAAAGCGAAATGCAGAGCGTGTTGTTGCGCGCTTTGGGTGCGCAGTCGGAGATCGAAGTGGATGCCGAAGAGCATATCCTGTTTCCGCGGGACGTTTTGCTGCTGTGTTCGGATGGATTGACGCGCGTGGTTACGGAGCCGGAAATTGCCGGTGTGCTTCAAGCCGAAACGGATCCAATACGCGGAGGAGAAGAATTGGTTGCGCTGGCCAATGAGCGCGGCGGCCCGGACAACATCACGGTAGTGATTGTGCGGATGCTCAAGGATTCCAAAGGATGGTTTTCGTGGTTGCGCCGCGGGGCGCGCAAGAACCTGGGCAACAATGGCAACGCGGGAGGGATGGGAGATGCCGAAACTCAGCCTCATGTTTGACAACAGACTCGTAAGAGAGGTGCCGGTGGGCAACCGCCCGGTGACCATCGGGCGCGCCCCGGACAACGACTTGTCCGTGGACAACCTCGCCGTCTCCAGTTACCACGCAAGAGTCTATTTCGAGGGCGGCCGAATGGTCATTGAGGATCTCAACAGCCTCAACGGCACGTTCGTCAACGATCTCCGCGTCGAGCGCGCCACGTTGCACGACGGAGATAAAGTTCACATTGGGAAGCACATCATCAAGGTGGACACCAGCGGGGATGCGCCGGTGCCGTGGCAATCGGCCCGCAAAACAGCGGCGCCGCGCATCAACGAAACGATGGTGCTGGACACCAAAGAGCGCCGCCAGATGCTCCAGCAGGCCGCCGCGATGGGCGAATCCATGCAATTCGCCTCGACGCGCGTGAGAGTGGCCACCCTCATGGTGCTCGGCGGAAACACCGACCAAAAAGAATACATTTTGACCAACAAGCTGACCGTCATCGGGAAGTCCCCCATGGCCACCGTGAAATTGAAGGGCTGGTTCAAGCCGCAAATGGCCGCGCAGATCAACCAGCGCGATGACGGCTACTTTCTCGGCCCCGGCGACAAAGTGCCTTCGGTCAACGGGAGGTTCATCGGCGGGCCCACGCGCCTGAACGACGGAGATTTGATTGAAGTTTCCGGCGTGAAGCTGAACTTTATTTTCCGCGAGTAGCGTTCGGAAGCAAGGCATTCGTTTGGGTTTCCTACCACTCGCCCTACGCACAACTGCATCGTGGTATAAGAGTCCTCGGAAGTAGTGGCCGTTGTTCCCGGGAGGTTCCCATGCTGCGTGGGTTCATGCTTGCTCTTTCCTGCCTAGTTGTTCCTACAATTTCCCAGAGCCAAGCAGACGCGCCTAAAGAAGCCAAAAAGCAAAGCATCCAGGGAAAAGTGATCGAAGCGAGAAGCGGCCAGCCGGTCCGGAAGGTAAATGTCGAAGTCATCGGCGGTTCGGAAGCGTCCGCCGGACGCCACACAGCTACGACGGCTGCGGATGGCACCTTCAGCATCGAGGATCTGGCTCCCGGACGATACATGGTCACTTTGGAGCGCGCGGGATTTGTGCAGGCCGCGAAAAACCAAACAACCTTTACTCTGCAACCCGGACAAGGGCTGACCGGCCTTGTGTTTCGGATGCAGGCCGCAGGCGTTATTTCAGGAAAAATTGTGGACGAGGATGGAGATCCCATGGCGGGCGTAGCCGTGAATGCAACCACGACCGGCAAGCACGGATTCGGTTTGCTGCGCTTCAACTCCGGGGCCGGCACGACCAACGACCTGGGCGAATACAGGATTGCCGACCTGCGCCCAGGAAAATACCTGATTTCGGTCACACCTCCGCAAAGGGGATCCGCGCCGCCCGCCGGAGAAAAGGGAAATGCCAAGGAGCGGCTGGTTTACGCGCCGACCTATTACCCGGGGACGGTGGACAAAAGCCAAGCGATTGAAGTTGAGGTGCGCGCGGGGGAGGAAGCGTCGGCAAATTTCGGTGTGCAAATGACTCGCGCCTATCGCGTCACGGGAACCGTAAGCGGAGTGCCAACCGGAGCAGTGGCGCGCGTTTTTCTCACCCCGAAGAATAGTGAAGCAGGCCTGGGCATGGAAGACATGCAGGAATTGACGGAGGGCAACCGGTTCGAATTTCCGCATGTGGCGCCAAGCACTTACGTCGCGATGATAATTGTCGTTAAGGATGTTAAGGAAATGTTGAACGGCGGTGGACAACCCGATGTGCAGATGGTCCGGTTAAATCCTCCGATTCAAGTGGACAAGGCTAACCTGGAGGGGATACAGCTGCAACCGGAACCTGGCGGGCAAATCCACGGCAAATTCCGCCTCGATACGGAGGGCAAATTAGACTGGACTCAACTCACCGTAAGCCTGCTGCCAGTCGAGGACAATGGAGAAAATGGATCGGAGCCTCTGTTTGGGGCGGGTGGCGTGGTGACTGCAGCCGTGTTTTCTGGGAGGAATTCCCATTCGGCTGTAAGCAACGATGGAACCTTCGAGATGAAGAATGTTCCGGGCGGGACGTATCAGTTGCTGGTTGGAGCGCAGTCGGACAGCTTGCGCGACTATTACACGAAATCGGTGAGGATCGGCGGAAAAAACGTAGTGGATTCCGGGTTCGCTGTGAATGGGGATTCGTACCTGGATGTCGTGATAAGCGCAAAAGGGGCGGGCATCGAAGGCAACGTCGTCGACAGCAAGGACAAGCCGGTACCCTATGCCACGGTTGCGGTCGTGGCGAATTCGGAGCATCGCGCGCGGCCCGATTCATACCAGCAGTCGCCGGCAGACGAACGCGGGCACTTCGCTGCGCGAGGGCTGACTCCGGGGAGCTATGTGGTGCTGGCCTTCGAGGAATTGCAGGAAGACCTGCGCCAACCGGAGTTTTTGAAGACCTACAAGGTAAAGGGCGAAAAAGTGGAAGTGGAGGAAGGCACGCGAAAAAGCGTGACAGTAAAGGTCATTCCCGCTGAGACGGAAGCGCCTTGATGACCTCATGTAGGCGAGCCACCTAAGCCCGCAATGCGAGAATCCACAGCCAAATTGGATGGAGCCTTTGATGTGCCGTGTGTCAAAATGAGCGCATCGAATGGGATGCAGTGGTACCGGCCAGCCCGGGCATATTTCTGAGAGGCCCTTGGCAGGAGTCAGACCGTGGTTCCCTTGTTGTACGCAAGCCGAAAATTGGTCTCGAAAACCGGATAGAAATTGCACGGGGCATGTGTTTTTCTAATGGTGTCCAATCAGCAAAAGCAACGTACCCCAACAATTGCCCGGGCGAATCTAATGTGAATCGGCAGAACGGAGCGGCAGCCCCTGCCAGGAAAATGTCCTCCGAAATAGCGGTGGTATTTAGAGATTAAAAATAATGTGGATTGTCCGATTAGCGCTACGCCGACCTTACACCTTTGTGGTGATGGCACTCGTCATTATTTTGCTGACCCCCGTGGCGCTGATGCGCACGCCCACGGACATCTTCCCGGAAATCAACATTCCGGTCATCAGCCTGGTGTGGACCTACAACGGCCTGCAGCCCCAGGAAATGGAGCAGCGCATCACGTCGAACGTGGAGCGCGGCCTGACCACGCTGGTAAACGACGTCGAGCACCTTGAGTCGCAATCGCTCAACGGCATTGCGGTGATCAAGGTTTTCTTCCAGCCGCACGCGAATATTCAGACGGCTCTCGCGCAAACGGCCGCCATCTCGCAAACTTTCTTGCGATTTCTGCCCCCGGGAACGACCCCGCCGCTGGTCATTATCTATTCCGCGTCCACGGTGCCGGTCATTCAAATCGGGCTCACCAGCGACACCATGAGCGAGCAGCAGCTTTTCGACTTCGGCAACTATTTCATTCGAACCGAGCTTGCCACCGTGCCGGGAGCGGCGACGCCCTTTCCCTACGGCGGCAAACAGCGTGTGATCAGCGTGGATATCGATTCTACGGCGCTTCAGGCAAAGGGGCTTTCGGCAGTCGACGTTGTTGGCGCCGTGAACGCGCAGAACCTGATTCTTCCCACCGGCACGGCCAAGCTCGGTCCACTCGAATACAACGTCGAGATGAATGGCAGCCCGCAAACGGTTCAGGAACTCAACGACCTGCCGGTCAAAACAGTGAATGGCGCAACCATTTACATGAAGGACGTCGCCCACGTGCGCGACGGCTTCTCGCCGCAGACGAACATCGTTCTCGCCAACGGCCAGCGCGGCGTGCTCATGAGCATCTACAAGACCGGCGGCGCCTCGACCATCGACATTGTGGACCGCGTCAAGCGAATGCTGGATTACAACAAGGGAGCATTTCCCAAGGATCTGAAGGTCAGCCTTTTCTTTGACCAGTCGCTTTACGTGCGGGCCTCGATCCAAGGCGTTTTGCGCGAGGCACTCATCGCCGCATGCCTCACGGCGATCATGATTCTGCTTTTCCTCGGCAACTGGAAGAGCACGCTCATCATTGCCGTTTCGATTCCTTTGTCCATTCTGGTGAGCGTTCTGCTTTTGAGCGCTTTGGGCCAAACCATCAACATCATGACTTTGGGCGGCCTGGCTCTCGCTGTTGGAATCCTGGTGGACGACGCCACGGTGGAAATCGAGAACATCAATCGCAACCTGGCCATGGGCAAGGAAACCGTGCAGGCCATCCTAGACGGCGCGCAGCAGATTGCCGTGCCGGCTTTTGTCTCCACGCTGTGCATCTGCATCGTTTTCATTCCCATGTTCTTTTTGTCGGGCGTGGCGAGGTTCCTGTTCGTGCCGCTCGCGGAAGCGGTGAGCTTCGCGATGCTGGCGTCGTACATGTGGTCGCGCACCATTGTTCCGACTCTGGCCATGTACCTGTTGAGTGCTGAGGATGAATATCGCGCCGAGGAGCACGTAGGAGAGAGAATGGGCTTCTTCCGGCGCTACCAGCAAGCTTTCGAGAGGAACTTTGAGCGCTTCCGCGAAGGCTACCGGAGCACTCTGCACACGGCCCTGCACCATTCGCGTCTTTTTGTTGCGGCCTTTCTGGGCTTCTGCATCCTTTCCGTTTTGCTGGTCTTTGTTCTCGGCCGCGATTTCTTTCCCAAAGTTGATGCCGGGCAGATTCGTCTGCACATGCGCGCCCGTACCGGCCTGCGCATCGAAGAGACCGCGCGGCTTGCTGACGAGGTGAACCGCGTCATCCGAGAAACCATCCCGAAAGAGGAGATGACTACTCTTCTCGACAACATAGGCCTGCCGTACAGCGGCATCAACCTGTCTTACAGCAACGCCGGAACCATTGGCACTTCCGACGCAGAGATACTTGTGCAATTGAAGCAAGAGCGCGGAAAATCCACCGCAGGTTACATCAATGATCTACGGCAAAAACTTCCGCAGGACTTTCCCGGCGTGCAGTTCTTCTTCCAACCAGCCGACATCGTGACGCAGATTTTGAATTTCGGGACGCCGTCGCCCATCGACGTGGAAATCACAGGGATGAACCAGCGCGAGAATTATCTCGTCGGGGAAAAACTAGCGAGCCAGATTCGCCACATTCCCGGGGCCGTGGACGTTCACGTTCATCAGGCGTTCGACGATCCCACGCTTTTCATGGAAATCGACCGGGCGCGCGCCCAGGCTTTAGGCATGCAGTCGCGCGATGTCGCGCAGAACGTGCTCGTTTCGCTAAGCTCCAGCTTCCAGACCTCGCCGGCGTTCTGGCTCGACCCGAAAAACGGCGTGGAATACTCCGTCGCCGTGCAGGAGCCGCAATACCGCGTGGACTCTTATCAGGCGCTGCAGAATACACCCATCAGCGGAAGCGTGCCGGGCGCCACGCCGCAAATTTTGGGAAACCTCGTGCAGACGCACACGACAACGCGGCCAGCGGAGGTCTCTCATTACACCGCGCAGCCCATGATCAACGTCTACGCGGCCGTGGATGGCCGCGACCTCGGCAGCGTTGCCGACCAAGTGGAACAACGCGTCGCGGCCATAGAGAAAAATGGTTTGCCGCCGGGCAGCCACATCACTATTCGCGGCCAGATCCAGACCATGAAGGGCTCCTTCCAGGGCCTGGGGTTCGGCCTATTGGGAGCCGTTGTTCTCGCCTACCTTCTCATCGTCGTCAATTTTCAGTCCTGGCTGGATCCCTTCATCATCATCACGGCGCTGCCAGGCGCTTTGGCGGGCATTTGCTGGATGCTGCTGCTCACGCGCACCACCTTGAATGTCCCCTCGCTTACGGGCGCCATCATGTGCATGGGCGTGGCGACGGCGAACAGCATTTTGATGGTTTCCTTTGCGCGCGAGCAGATAGACGAAGGCAAAGGCGCGCGCGAGGCGGCTCTCGAGGCGGGTTTCGTGCGCATCCGCCCGGTGCTGATGACTGCCTTGGCCATGATCATCGGCATGGTGCCCATGGCGCTGGGCCTCGGAGAAGGCGGTGAGCAAAACGCGCCTTTGGGACGCGCGGTGATTGGTGGCCTGCTCTTTGCGACTTTCGCAACTCTCTTTTTTGTTCCCTGCGTTTTTTCGATGATTCACGGGCGCCGCGGGCGAAGGCCGGGACACGAGCCGCCGCCGGAGCCGGCCGCGCCTTAAGAATTCTTTTGGGTATGGAAGTTACGGGTCGTTTGGGTGATGATGGGAGGCGGTGTTTCGATGGATTCTGAGCGTCACGAATGGCAGCACACCAAGGGAAGGAGGGTTTTCACCTACCTTTTCTTCTTGGTGATTGCGCTAGCGTTTTTTGGCGGGTTCACCCTGTTTCAGCGGCGGGCGCAGTATCAGGCCTTGGCCAACGAAACGGAAGCGATGGCGATTCCCACCGTCGCCGTGATTCACCCCGCCGCGGAGGCGGGCCAGGAGGATCTGGTCCTTCCCGGAACCTTGCAGGCCTACGTGGAATCCCCGATTTACGCGCGAACCAGCGGTTACCTGCAGAAGTGGTATCACGATATCGGCAGCCGCGTTAAAAAAGGGGATTTGCTCGTGGACATAGACACTCCCGAAGTAGATCAACAGCTCTCTCAGGCACGCGCCGATCTAAACACAGCGAAGGCCAACGCCCATCTTTCCGATATCACAGCAACGCGTTACTCCGAGCTCATAAAGACGGATGGCGTGAGCAAGCAGGAAGTGGACAATGCTATTGGCGACCTGGAGGCCAAGAAGGCGATTGTGCAATCTTCCGAAGCCAACGTCCGCCGCCTGGAGGAATTGGAATCCTTCAAGCACATCTATGCGCCTTTCAGTGGAGTCATCACGCGGCGCAACGTGGACATCGGAACGCTGATTAACGCTGGGAATGGGGGCACCTCGCAGCAGCTCTTTTCCCTGGCGCAGACTGACCCCATCCGCGTTTACGTGAGTGTTCCGGAAATAAACGCACCTTCCGTTCACTCGGGTCTTGGCGCATTTCTCGAACTTACCCAGTATCCTGGCCAGCAGTTTCAGGGAAAGGTTGTGCGGACCGCGGAGGCGATTGACCCGGCCACGCGCACCCTACTCACCGAAGTCGACGTGCCCAACCATGATGGCGCGCTGCTTCCCGGGGGCTACGCGCAGGTACATCTGCAAGTCAAGGTTACGACGGAACGCCTGACGGTTCCGGTCAACGCCCTTTTGTTCCGCTCCGAAGGCCTTCGCGCCGTTGTGGTGGATCCCAATCACAAGATTCACTTGAAGCCGCTGACCATCGGCCGCGATTACGGCACGTCGCTCGAGGTCTTGCAAGGCTTGCAACGGTCCGACTGGATCGTCCTGAATCCTGCGGACTCGCTGGACGAAGGCGAGCAAGTGAACGTGAAAGAAATGGCCGTGAACGCCGGGGCCGCACCAGGCAAGCCGCAAGCGGCCGCGCAAGGTTCCAGCAAACCATAATGAAAAGTGGCAAGAACTTCGCTGTTTTGAACAGCATGGCTGTCTTTGTTTTCGCTGCCGGTTGCACCGTCGGGCCGAAATATCAGCGCCCCTCGGCCCCGGTGCCCGCCAAATGGGATGTCCCGGAACCTTGGCGCGAAAGCACGCCCAAAGAGGGCGTGCCCAAAGGGGAGTGGTGGGGCGTTTTTCAGGACGAAGAACTGAACGCACTTGAGAAGCAGACTCTGGACGCGAACCAGACCATCAAAGTTGCCGTTGCGCGCCTGGAGCAGGCCCGCGCTTCCGCCGCCGTACAAATTGCCGCGCAGTTTCCGACGCTTTCCACCGCGCCCGCTGCGCAGCGCCAGCGTGTTCCCACGCTTCACCCGGGCGCGGGTCCCGTCGCTGTCGGCCCGGTTACGGTGAACAACCTTTCTCTCCCCTTCCAAGCCGGGTACGAAGTGGACTTGTTCGGCCGGCGGCGCCGCAGCATCGAAACCGCGCAAGCCTCCTACCAGGCTTCCGCTGCCGACCTCGAAAACGTGCGCCTGGTCATCACTTCGGAACTTGCGGGCGATTACTTCACCGTCCGCCAGCTCGATACCGAGCTGGGCATCCTGAATCGCACGGTCGAGACGCTGCAGAAAGGCTTGCAGCTGGTGGACTCGCGCCACAAAGGAGGAGTGGCCTCGGGCCTAGACGTCGCGCAAGAAGAGACGCTTCTCAATACCACGCGCACTCAAGCAATCTTGCTTCAGCAGCAACGAAAGCAGTTCGAGGACGCCATTGCCGTCCTGGTTGGAAAACCCGCGCCCGACTTTCGTCTCCCGCCGAGGGAATTGAACGCGGAGCCTCCCGGGCTCGATGCCGGGCTGCCGTCGGATCTGCTCGAGCGGCGCCCGGACATCGCCGAAGCCGAGCGCCAGATGGCCGTGGCCAACGCGCAAATCGGCATAGCCCGAGCCGCCTACTTTCCCTCGTTGAATCTTTTTGCAAACGGCGGATGGCAGGCGACCGATATCGCCAAGCTTCTGAATGTGCAAAGCACGGTCTGGGCCGTGGGAGCCGACGCCGCCGAAGCCGTTTTCACCGGCGGTTCGCGGCGCGCGCAAACGCAATTTGCGAAGGCGGATTACGATGCGAGTGTAGCCGCCTACCGCAATACCGTTCTCGCTGCATTTGGCGAAGTGCAGGATGACGTGACCGGCCTGATGATTCTCGACCAGGCGTTTCACTCGCAGGAGCAGGCCGTAGACGCCGCCCGGCGCACGCTGAATATTTCCACCGATCGCTATACCGGCGGGCTCGTCAATTACCTGGACGTCGTCACTGCCCAGCAAACTTTATTAAACAATGAGCAGCAACTCGCGGTGATCCGCGGTCAGCGCTTGGTCACAAGCGTTTTGCTCATCAAGGCGCTGGGCGGCGGCTGGGATGCTTCGAGCCTCTCGGCAGTCCACGTCAAGACGAAATTGAGAGAGGTAGTTGCCCCCTGAGCAGAGCAAGCCGGGTAGGATGGGCTCAGGGATTTCCTGTATCGTGGGGCGAAATTACACGCCCCCATTCCGATGCGCGGCTCAGGCGGTCAAACATCAGGTAGGCAGCGTCGGAAATCTTTGCGATGGCATCGCCGCCGTCCCGTTCGCGCCGCAAATATGCGGTCATCACGCTAATGACATAAGGACGTTTGCCGGTAAAAACAATCCCGGAATCGTTGCGCACGCCTTCCAGTTCTCCCGGCTTGTTTGCCACCTTCAAATCTTCCGGCAAATTTCGCGGAATGTAGCTTTCTTTGTGCACGCTGAGCAAGTTGAAAAAATCGTCTGTCATTTGCTGATCTAAAACCTTGCCCCGGTAGAGATTTTCGAGCAGCAGCGCCATCTCGCGTGGTGTCGCGAAGTTTTCTCTTCCCTCCGAAGCCGCCTCGAGGTCCATCATCTTGCGCCGCAGCCGCGTGTGCGTCAGCCCCAGCGAATCGAGCAGCGCGTTCACATTTTCCATTCCAATGCGGTCGATAACCACGTTCGTCGCCGAATTGTCGCTCACGGAAATCATCAGTCCCGCCACGTCGCGCAGCGTTAGCCGCGTCATCCCCGGCGTGAGCACTCTGGTGATCCCGCTTCCGCCGACCATGTCCGACCGCTGCAAGGTATAAAAATCCGTCAGCTTGACCTTCCCTTGTTGCGCCTGCCGGTAAAGCTCCGCGAGAATCGCGATTTTGATGGAACTCGCCGTCGGCATCGCCTCATCGGCGTGCAGCAAATATTTTTGGTCGGTGGAGAGGTCCAGGATGGCCACGGCAAGCACGCCATCGAGCTTGCCGTCTACTTCCTTGATCGTCGCCGCGAGTTTTTGCCACAGGATTTGTTCTTTCTCCTGGGAATCCTGCTGCGGACTCGCAGACAAAGGTGTGCAGGCACAGATCACCGCTACGCATGCCGCAAGGATAAGCATCTTTTTCAGCAAGGAGGACCTCCGAGTCGAGGGCATTATAAGGCTTGCAAGAAAACGAACAGAGCATTTTCCCAAGCCGGGAACGGCTTGCACTGCTCGCTCCACGAGACGTACTGAAATGAGCACCCGCGAAACCATTCCCCGCGAAATGTGTTAAACATAGCAGAGGCGCTCAAAGCCGCCTGCGATACGCCGGTCCGGTGATCCACGGGACAATCCAGTAACAGAATCCGGTTCGGCCTTACGATTCAGGAGAGAACACTCATGCGCAAATTCTTTGCGGGAATTATTTTCACGGCATTGGCAGCCACGCTGGCTCTGGCCGCGCCGCCGCAAGATCGCGACGACCACCGTGACCGCGATGAGCGGCACGATAATGGCAAGCATAAGGGCCGGGACAAACAAGGCGGTGACGACGGCGATCGCGAGGATCACGATAACGGCAAACACAAGGGTTGGGATAATCCACACAATCCCCATAACCGGGATTGGGATTCGGAGCACGAACGCATCCGCCCAGGCCGCGCGTATCCCCATGGCCGCTACGCCCATGTGAGAGAAGTCTTCGTTGCGCGCCGCTTTGATTACCGCACTCGCCACATCTTTTTGTATGACAACTCCGACTGGGTCGTGGCTCCCTACGATCTTGACCGTTGCCGCGATTGGCAGTGGGACCACGATCAAGTTTACGTCTACAACGACGACCATCATCCGGGCTGGTATCTGCTCTTCAACGCCCGCCTTGGCCGCTACGTCCACGTCGAATATTTCGGCGTGCACTAAAAGACTATTCCTCGGGTTTTTTGACAATACCTCAGCACATAAAAAAGGCCGAGCCAATGGCTCGGCCTTTTTTATGGGAATCCCATAAAGATCGAATGCACTCGAACTTAAGCGTCATCTCGTTCGTTTGTTGGAACCCCATGCTCTCATATCGTGGCCGCCCCGCCGCACTCGCGTGAAGAGACACCGCTCCGTATCCCTCGCTTCGGCACCAGTCAATCATGGCCTGCATCAATTTCCTCGCCACGCCGCAGCGCCGGGCTTCGGGCTCGGTGTACAGGTTGAGGATCCAAGCCCGCTTCGCATGATCCTCGCCTGGATAGCCTGGCCAGTCCGCCACCTTCCTCCTCCACCCACGACGTGTCCCTGCGATCAGCCATCCAACCCAGGTACATGCCGTGCCGCAACGCTTCGCCGAAGTAGTCTCGCGAAACCGCTTCCACGCGATCGAGAATCGCGGCGTCACGAGTAAGGCCCCCTACTAACCGCGGACAACGAAAACCAACAACTGCCCCTTATCCCGGCGGCCAGCGGAACCGCCTCCCGCCCAGCAAATGCAAATGCAGATGAAACACCGATTGCCCGGCGCCTTCGCCGTTATTCAGCACCGTGCGATAGCCCGCAAGGAGCTCGCGCTCGCGAGCCAGCTGCGCGGCCACGAGCTGGAGTCTACCGAGCAACGCTTGATCTTCGGGGCTTGCATCCGTCAGCGACTCGAAATGCTTCCGCGGACAGATCAGGATGTGCGTGGGAGCCTGCGGGCTGATGTCCTCAAACGCAAACACCTCGAGATCCTCATACACAATCTTCGACGGAATTTGCTTCGCCGCGATCTTGCAAAATAAGCAGTTTGCGTTCATAACTCGCTCCTCGCTTATGCGTGAAGCGCAAGAATAGCGGGAAACGAAGGCCAGGAAAAGTCAAAGGACCATCGCTCGCGGTAAGTCTTCGCGGGCTCATCCAAAAGGGGAACCTCAAATTTGGCCTTCTCGTAGGCCATCGCATTCTTCGCCGCCTTGACAGCCCTAGCCCCTTAGCCGGACCTTCCCCATCGCTCACAGGCCGGTAACCTACACTCCCCATCTTCTTGGCTTTCTGGCGGTCGTTTTCCTTTTGCCCCTTGCTTGGGGCTATCTGAGGCAGAAAACGCAGGCGTTGTGGGCGTCTGCCCTTTTCCACGCCGGAGCGGACATACCGGTTATTCTTGGGATTTTCGCAAAGTACGGGGTAAGGAGTTAGCTGGCTCTACCCGCCTATTGCTCATCGAGCCTTACGACAAACGGTGAAAATCCTTCGCGCGAACGCAATTGCTCGGCAAATTGCTGCGCCGCATTTTCACCCGAGATTCTCCCCACTCGAACCCGGTAGAACGTCCCTTCCGGCGCGTCATATTGCTGGATGAAAATCGGCGAGTGGGAAACGTTCAGCCGATCCCGCAACCGGTCCGCATTGCCACGGTCGCGGAACGCTCCCACCTGCACCGTGAAAAAACCCGCCGTAGGATCCACGTTGCCCAGCACCTCCACACGCACAGGCGCGACCCCGGGCCCCACCAGGTCAATCTCTCGCGCGGCCGCCAGCGAAACGTCGATAATGCGATTGTCCACAAACGGCCCGCGGTCCGTGATTCGAACCGTGGTGCTCTTGCCATTATTAAGGTTTGTCACCCGCACCATGGTGTCGAATGGCAGCGTGCGATGCGCCGCGGTGAGCTTATACATGTCGTAGACTTCGCCGTTCGAAGCGCGCCGCCCATGAAAGGGCTCTCCGTACCACGAAGCGTTTCCTTGCTCGGTGTACCCGGTCGGAGCAGGCGCCGGAATGGGCCTGTCTCGTGTTGGCGTTGCTACCGGCCTACTGGAGGTTGTCTCCGGAACATCCCTCGAGCGTTTCGCCGATTCTTCGGTCCCCGGCGGCGTGCTCGTGGGCTGCGGCGGAGGTGGCTGTCGCCCTGCAATCGGCCTCCGCCCGGCGCAGCCGGCCCCAGCCAGGGCCAGCAAAAACAAAGTAGTCGAGCCAAAATAAAGAACCCTGCGCAGTCTCTGCCCGCCGGGGAAGCAGGTTGGCCGCCCGCCCCCTTTCCGCGCCCTGCGAGACCTCTTGGATGGTTTCTTCAAGGCCCGCCCGCGTTCAGGACTGGGAGGATTTTTCTGATTTCTGCGAATTGCGCGCGGCGTTGCGTTCTTCGATCCAGCTCGCCGCTTCGCTCAGTTTCTCGGACACTTCGCGCAAAAACTGTGCCGTGCGCTTCTCCGTTTCCGGCGCCACGTCTTCTTTCAAAAAGCTTCTGATGCGTGAGAGTTCTTCGTCCACGCGTTTCCCGAAATCTTCGAAGTTTTTCATTTGTTTCAGCCGGGCGATTTCGCTGTCGATGCGTCTACCGTACTCCTCGAACCGCCCCATTGGCCACCCCTTGCCCGCGACATTCCGCGCGTTTTCTGTATTATAGAAACGCCTTTTCCCGCTCGCAAGGAGGACGGTTGCCCCTACCCTACCTTTGGCAGTGGCGCTTGGAACGCTGGAAAAACTCCTTGCGCGGATTGTTCGGAGGCGAGCAGCCGCCCCGCCCGAAGCTTTGCCCTGTCTGCGGCGCACTTGTAGGAATCAACTCCACTCGCTGCCACCAATGCGGCGCCAGCCTGCGCTTTTCTCTGGCTGCCCTCAGCAAAAAACTCTCCGGCCTCTTTGGTGATAACGAAGCTCCCGTCACCACTGTTCTTCTAATTGCCAACATTTTGATGTTCGGTGTCACTTACCTAGCCATGGTTAGCGCAGGGAGTGGAGGCGGTTTGAGTATTCTTTGGGGCATACGCGGGGAAGTTGTGTACAGGCTTGGCGCAAGCTTTGGCCCCGCCATCTTTGGCCTGCACGAATGGTGGCGCCTGGTCACCGCGATGTTCCTGCACGGCGGGTTGATTCACATCGGATTCAACATGTTGGGCTTGATGCAGTTTGGCCCCGCCCTGGAAGAGCTCTACGGCTCCGCGCGCTACTTGTTCCTTTACGTCGTGACTGGCGTCTTCGGCTTTCTTGTCAGTGCGTGGTTTGGCAACTATTCACTGGGAGCCAGTGGTGCGCTGCTCGGCCTCATCGGGCTTATGCTCGCCATCACTTCGAAGCGCGGCGGAGCCTTCATGCGCGATTTGCGTGCGCGGCTGATCACTTCCGTGGCGATTCTCTTCTTTCTGGGATTTTCCGGAGTGGGGATAGATAACTATGCGCACGGCGCCGGCCTCGCCCTGGGCTTTGCCCTGGGAAAAGTCTTCGTCGACCGGAAACCCATGAACGTAAAAGAAAGTCGCATCGCTTACGGCGTGGGCTGGCTCGCTGGAATTGCGGTTATCGCGAGCTTCGTTCTGATGTTCCTGCACTTTCGCGATCCGCTCCCGGGCCCCGGATAGGCACAACTACGGTCGCTTCGACCTGCCGTTTTTGTGTTTTCTGAAATCAGTTGGTCCCTCGAGCGGGTGGTGACGGCGCGTTGAGCCGGCGCGCCATCGTGAAAGAATAGTGCACGCCGGAAAAGACGCAAATTGCAGTGACCACATAGACGAGCACACGAATCAGCCCGGCAAGATGAAACTCCGGATAGGCGGCGGCAAGCACGGCGGCAAAAACCAGAACGATCTGGAAAAAGGTGGTCCCCTTGCCGTAGATGCTCGGGGGAAAAGGCCGATAGCCGGAAGACAAAATGATGACCGCGGCAACAATCAGAATCAGCAAGTCGCGGCTCAACACCAGAATGGTGAGCCACCACGCCAGTTGCCGCTTGAACGCGAGAACCACAAACGAGGATGAAAGCAGGAGCTTGTCGGCGATGGGGTCAAGGTACGCGCCCAGCGCAGAGCGCTGGTTGAACGTGCGCGCGATCAAACCGTCGATTCCGTCAGACAAGCCTGCAAACACCAGGATCAGCAGGGCCCACTTGTATTTTTCATACGAAACAAAAATCAAAAAGAACGGCAGAATGCAAAGCCGGAGAAAGGTAATTTGATTGGGTACGGTCCAAATGCGGCCCTTCATATTCATCATTGTTTTTTACAATAGCGTAATTCACGGGCATCTTTCAGGCAACTTGGACCTTGGTCGCAAATAATTCCGCTTCGTTGCAGCTTAATACTTACAACTAGCTTGACTTAGAACTGCCCTTAGGCGAATTCGGCCAGATATTCCTGCAGCGAGCGGCCGAGTTTGCGCGCGAAAAGCTCGTTCATCGAAGGGATCGAACCGGCAGGCTCATCAAGGGAAATGCGTTCAACGCGATGCATGGGAAAGAAAACCGTGGGGAACCCGACGTGCTCGCCGTCGGGCTCATTCATCTGGCGGATGAAATGGTCAAAGGAATTCAGATCGATTCCTCGCAACGTTACACCGGACGGATTGATGGTCAGCAATTCGCCCCACACTTTTTCCTTGGGCGTGTGCAGGCTTACGATCACGATGGAATGCCGATCCATGAATTTGTTGTTGTGCTTCTCCTCCTAGCTTAGCGCAAACCCAGGCAACCCGGTTTCGGTCGTATGGAAAGAGTGACTGGTAACTGCCAATTCAGACCGATTCATTTCGTTTTCTCGTACGCCTGATTCAGCCACCACAACGCCTCGCGCAGGTCTGCCGCGGACCGCACGTCAAACGAAAACCAGCGCTTGCCCGGAGAAATGCGCTTGTCCCTCAGAGCCCGTTGCCCCAAATCCGGCGGCATGGGATCGAATCGGAAAATGACGGAATTGGGAGTGTCGAATCCCCGCGTGACCGGCAGACCGCCGAAAATTTTCTTGCGCCGGTAGAGTCCCATCATCCCAAACATGGGTTTCGTCGAGATTTGCGGCCAGCCGCTCACTTCCGTTTTCAGCATCGCCGACCACTGCTTCATTTCCTCCGAGATCGGGGGCATCTTCGGCCGCTCGCGCATGGTTCGCATTCCTTGCTTGGCCAAGCGAATCCGTTTTGCCTTCTTCGTCTTTATCGGCGTACTCAGCCTTATCTTGAAGCCGCTCCTTCCTCAATTTATTTGCGTTGCCTTGGCATCTTTGGCCTTCCCGGGGTTTGGCCTCACCGCAATGGCCGCGCGGGGATGCCCCAGTAGCGATAAGCCAAAAAGATCAAGACTCCTGCCGCGACTGGGAAAGCCGTAAGTAAGCATTTGCAAGCCAAGCGCAATATTTCCTGTCTCAAAAACAGAAGCAACCTCGAATGGGCATAAGAATGATACATTTTGTGCGCATATTCCATCACGAATGGAACCCTAGAAATATCTAAGGCCACCCCGTAGAGACCTACAAGACCTTCCAGCAAAGTCAGAGCAGCGAGAACTCGAAAAATGATCCTGAGCCGCTTGGGCATTGGGGCTTGCGCGTCCATAACGAAAGCCCTCCGAAACTCATGTCGGCATCGCCTTGGGGCCACCAGGCGGCAAAAGCAGTTTTGGCTCGGTGAGGGATTGCACTTGCTCGAGGGTGGCGTCGGGCGCGAGTTCACGGAGAAGCAGGCCTTGCGGCGTAACGTCAATGACGGCAAGCTCGGTGACGATGTGGTCCACGACTTCAACGCCGGTGAGCGGCAGCGTGCATTGTTTCAGGATTTTCGGCTTGCTGTCGCGCGTCGCGTGCTCCATGGCGATGAAGACGCGCTTGGCTCCGGCGACGAGGTCCATGGCGCCGCCCATGCCTTTGAGCATTTTGCCGGGAATCGCCCAGTTGGCAAGCGTGCCCTTTTCGTCCACTTGCAGCGCGCCGAGAACCGTGAGGTCCACGTGGCCGCCGCGAATCATGCCGAAAGAATCGGCGGAAGAAAAATAGCAAGTGCCGGGAAGCTCGGTGACGGTTTCCTTGCCCGCGTTGATGAGGTCGGGATCAACTTCGGATTCGAGCGGATACGGCCCGACGCCGAGCATACCGTTTTCGGACTGCAGAATTACGTCCATGCCTTGGGGGACGTAGTTGGCGACGAGCGTGGGCATGCCGATGCCCAGATTGACGTAGTAGCCGTCGCGCAGCTCCAGCGCAATCCGCCGCGCAATCCGCTCTCGCTTGTGCTCTTCCGTCAGAGGCATAAGAGTTCCCTCGCCGCCTGGAGTCTCCGGATCAGAACGAAAAGAGGTAGATAAAAAACAAGCACAACCAATATCGGGGAAACCACTCCAACAAAGACAAGGACCCCATTGGCGATTCGCAGGCGGAGTTTGTCAGGCAGCGCGAATCGCTTGACGATGGTGCGCATCACCGCTCCGAGAAAGACGACCGGAAAAATCCACGAATAGCTGGCCACGAGAAAGCGCGTGGGAAATGGAATTGGAATGCCCAATCCATGGAATAATTTGGCAAAAACTGGCACAGCGGCGGCAAGGCCGCGACCGGCCAGAAGATAGTACACACAACAGGAGATGGCGAACGCCCATGGAACACGCGACTTTGGAGCGTCCGCGAGTAAATCCTTTTCATTTGTAAAGATGAGTGGCGTAAAGGACATATCAAATCTTTCTCGTGGTGCGGCGCTCGATGCGTTTCTCGTACTTGGGACCCTGGAAAACCGCATCCACGAAAATGCCGGGCGTGTGCACCCGGTCCGGCGGAAGCTGGCCGATGTCCACCAGCTCTTCCACTTCGGCGATGACGTAGTCGGCGGCGGTGGCCATCATAGGATTGAAGTTGCGCGCGGTCTTGCGATAAATGAGGTTGCCCCAGCGGTCGCCCTTCCATGCTTTGATGAACGCGAAGTCGCCGCGCAAGCCGCGCTCCATCACGTACATGCGGCCGTCGAACTCCCGGGTCTCTTTGCCTTCGGCGACCATGGTGCCGTAGCCGGTGGGCGTGTAGAACGCGGGGATGCCCGCGCCGCCGGCGCGCAGGCGTTCGCTGAGCGTGCCTTGCGGATTCAGCTCTACCTGCAGCTCGCCGCTCAGGACAAGCTGCTCGAAGAGTTTGTTTTCGCCCACGTAGGTCGAGATCATCTTCTTCACCTGGCGCTGCTGGAGTAGCAGGCCGATGCCAAAGTCGTCGACGCCGGCATTGTTACTGACGACGGTGAGGTTCTTCGTGCCTTTGCGACGGACGGCGGCGATGAGGTTTTCCGGGATACCGCAGAGGCCGAAGCCGCCCATGAGAATGGTGGCGCCGTCGGTGAGCTTGGCGATGGCCGCGTCGGCGGAAGCGATGCGTTTGTCCATAGATTTCTAAGTTGCGACTTCTAAGTTTTCAGTTTTAAGAAACAAAAAGCAAGATGTTCGAAGACAAAAGCCAGCTGAAAATCTGAATATTCGATTCGCCCCGACTCCTCGCTGAAACACCGGAATCCTTGCCCTCGCGCAATAAAGGTTTGCTCATTCACTAAGAATTCCGAATCCTCCAGCGATTTCCAGGTCTGTCGCGCTAGAATTGTATCGAGCTTGAATTTGCGAGATTCCATTTTTGGCCTGCTTCCGCATCCTGGGAAACTGGCCCGAACGGACAGAGGACAAATGTCGCAGTCTCCCTACGGCTTCCTAGTCCGGCCGCCGTTGTGGGCGCTTGCCCTGTTCCTCACACTGTCTTTTACCTGCCGCGCCCAGAACTTGGACGCCAGGCTCATGGAGGCGGTCCGCACCAGAGACACAAGCGAAGTGCGCAGACTCCTCAAGCAAGGTGCCAACGCGAACGCGGAGAACAAAAATGGTCGAACCCCGCTGATGGAGGCTGCCTTCGCGGGCTATACGGACACCGCTTTGGCCCTGCTTGAAAACGGCGCGGCTGTCAATGCCAAGAATCGCGAAGGACGGACGGCGCTCTTTTGGGCCACCTTGTCCAACCACCGGGAGACTCTGCAAGCCCTGATGGCCAGGGGCGCCGACATCAATGGCAAAGACAGCGAAGGACGGACCCCACTCTTCTGGGCGAGCCTCTCGGGCTATACCGACATCATTCGGGCCCTTCTCGCCAAAGGCGCGCATGTCAACTCCAAGGATAATTATGGCTGGACGCCTTTGATGGCCGCCGTAGACCTGGGGCAAGTGGACTCCGTCAAACTGTTGCTGCAAAAAGGCGCCGATGGGCAGGTACGCGGCAAGGACGGAAGTACAGCGTTGCGCCTGGCCCAAAAATATAAGAACGACAGCATTGTTGCTTTGCTGCGCAACGCGTCTCGGGAAGTTCCTGCCAAGAATCCCAGCGGCTCCAAAGGCAGCGCCCATGCGGCGTCCGGCAAACCTGTTTCTTCCCCTACGGCCAAGCCGGACGCTGCTAAGTCTGCGGGTTCTTCCCCCACGGCCAAGCCGGACGCTGCTAAGTCTGCAGGTTCTTCCCCCACGGCCAAGCCGGACGCTGCTAAGTCTGCGGGTTCTTCCTCGGCCACTCCGGCGGCGCCTTCCGCTGCGGGAACGCCGAAAAGTGAAATACTGAATCAGAAATTGTTGCAGGCCGCCGAAGCCGGAGACACGACCGAAGTGCTTAGCTTGATCCGCGACGGAGCGGGTGTGAATGCACGGGGATCCACAAACGGAAGCACGCCATTGATTAAGGCCGCAGCCCGAGGGTTCACAGACACGGTTCGTATATTGGTGGAAAAGGGCGCCGAGGTGGACGCCACTGACAATGCCGGCCGAACGGCGCTGATGGAGGCGGCCTTCGAAGGCTACACAGAAACTGTCCGCTTTCTGCTGCAGAAAGGCGCGAATATCAACGTCCACGATAATGAGGGTTGGACACCTCTGTTTTGGGCGGCCTTTTCGCGCCGCACGGAAACGGTTCGCCTTCTTCTGGAAAAACGGGCGGACGTGAATGCCAAAAACAAATACCAGGATACCGCCCTGATCCATGCCGCATACGCCGGTGACACGGACACCATCGGCGTCCTGCTGGAAAATCATGCCGACATCAACGCCAAGGACGACATGGGTCGGACCGCGCTGATGGAGGCGGCGCGTCAAGATCACCTAGACACCGTCCGCGTCCTGGTACAACATGGCGCGGCCACCGATGTCCACGCCAATGATGGGAGCACGGCCCTTTCCTTTGCGGAGAAACTCCATTACACAGAAATCGCCTCTCTTCTAAAGGCGACGACCGCTTCCTCCATGCCAGCCACCGGCTCTCAGACTCCGCAGGTGAATCCCCCGTCCGATCTGATTGAGCGGCCATCGCAGGCCTTGGAAAGCAAGACCAGGGCGCAGGCGCTCTACCGGATGGGACTGAGTTTGCGCATAGTGGAAGATTTGTGGCCGCAAAGTGGAGACATCGCCGAACGGGCGGCCGGTACCATCTTGGGGGATCTCGTGAAAGTAGGCGCTCCGGAAGACGCGATCAGTCTTGCGCAACAAGCCTCAGCTCGCCTCTCTGCCCCGTCGGAAGAGCGCAATGGCGCCTACCGCTCGCTAATCAACGATCTCCACAATCGCGTGAGCTCCTATTGCCTCAGCCAGCCGGAACAGTTCTTCTTCACCGCCGGCGGTTTCACCTACGACATGAATCTGCTCGGTCAGGAGGTTTCCAAGTCTCAGGGCGCCGAGGTGAAGATCGAGGAGACTCGCAAGAACATTCTCCCCATCGCTGCGCACATGGCTGCGCGGTGTGCCAACATCTCGGAATGCAATGTTCGCGCTTTGAAGTACATGTCGGACGCCGCCAATCTGCTCCGGCAATCTCCCCTTCTCCCCCCCGATGGCGCGAGCTTGCAGAAACTCTGTGATCAGATTAGCGTGGCCCTGGGCACCGACGAGGCGCCGGCTTCACCCTAAAATCCGTCAATTTAACTTTAGGCGTACGGTTTGGGGAAGCAAAGGAACCGAAACCGCGCATGAGCACGGTAGCGCGGTGAAGCTCAAATTCGGCGGGCGGCCAGCGGCGAAAGCGGAAATCGTTCTCGGGATCCCAGCTACGGCGCAACTCGGCGCTCATGTAAGCGACGCGCGGGTCGGAAGTGAACTGGCGGTCATTCATGTAGCCGAGGGCGCGAAGGACGGTGAGCGTGGGAACCTGCCAGGTCCTGTTGCTGCGGAACTGGGCGAAAAGCGCCTCGAACGCGAGAGCATTCTTGTTTTGAGATGTAAGAAAACAACGTTGTGTTTCATGGGTGCAAAGGGATTCTAGCTCATGCCGTTCGGTCGAGAGTAGAGCGGAAGGCGGCGGGAGTCATGCCGGTGATTCTGCGGAAGGAACGCGTGAAGTGGCTTTGATAGCTAGGAGGCGAAAAAGGCGAGCTCGTGAGAATGCTTGGGAAGCTTGCGGGGAGAAGAATGGCGCACATCGGTAAAAATGGCGCCGCCCTGCTCGCGTTTGCCGTGGATGGCGCCGAAGAACTGCCCGCGCCCATGTGCTGAACCGCGGGGCCGGCCGAAACGTTTGGGTTGGCTGCGGCGTTAGACATAGAGAGGCCTCACGCAGAATGGTTTGTTTATTCTAGACGCGCTGCGAGGGCGTTTGTTACCGTGATGCGTGCTGGAGGAAGGTTCCGCGGAGAAGGAGCAGGGCAAATTCGGGGGAGATTGCGATGAAACGTACATGGATATGCGTCGGCCTTTCAGTCCTAGCAGTGGCGCTGGTGACAGTAGCGCCGCAGGCGAGTTCCAACATCGAGAACAGCGCGAAGCTGCCGGTGTACACGCCGGATGGGAACCTGAAGTTCCCCACGCAATATCGCGAATGGGTGTACCTGACATCGGGCGTAGACATGAGCTACAGCCCGAACATGAGCATGGATCATTCGATGTTTGACAACGTGTTCGTGAATCCTGAGGCATACAGAGCGTTTCTGCAAACGGGCACTTGGCCGGACAAGACCATGCTAGTGCTGGAAGCGCGCATGGCGGGGAGCAAAGGCTCGATCAACAAAACTGGGCATTTTCAGACCGGAGAAATCATGGGGCGCGAGGTGCACGTGAAAGACGCGTCGCGGTTTACGGGAAAGTGGGCGTTTTTCAATGCCGACGATGGAGTAACGGGAAAACTGCTGCCCCGAGAAATGGATTGCTACTCGTGCCACGAGCAACACGGCGCGGTAGACACGACATTCGTGCAGTTTTATCCCACGCTGCTGGAGATTGCGAAGAAAAGGAATACGCTGAGCGCGGAGTACGTAAAGGAAGAAGCGGCGAAGTAAACAGAGCGGGAAAGCAATATGCGGCTCTTGTAGGGGCGCAACATGCAGCTCTCATTCGGGCGTCACACAAGGGATTACTTGGCGGCTATGACGGCGGTAGACTCGGAAATCCTGGTCTGTCGTCAAGATAACGGGATCAGCGAAGATTTCCGTCATCCGTACAAGGCAGGCATCAGCGAGGCTGATGGGAATGTTGGAATATTTTCCGATCAGTTTCGTTACTGGCTCCAGATGTTCGGCGAGTTGGAAGGAGATAACAAGGGCACGTCTACCAAGCAATGCGCCGACGGCTAGAGCCCCTCGCTTCCCCAGGAGATGGTACGCCTCCGAGACAGCCGCCTCGCAAGTCGACCAAGGTGGAGGAAAATCGGACGCCTGGCTTGCTGCCCATTCGTGATAAGAGTCGCGGTTACTGAGCAGCGCCACCACGAAGCCGGCGTCAACGAGGACGTTTCTGGCCATAACCGGTGCCTCGCAAATAGGCCTTCTTGCGTGCGGCCAGGTCGCTCGGTAGGCCGTCAACTGATCCGCTTCCTAGTCTCCAGCGTTCGCCATTTCTGATCCCGCGGATCGGCCATTCGGAAGTAGTTGTCGGACTAGATTTGCATACTGGGCGTTGCAAATTTTTCCAAGTTTTCTATCGGTTTTCGCGACGCATCTCTTTATGTTTCTTACTCTTGCGGCCCACTCGGCAATGACACTGTCGCACCCCGGATGGTCAGTATGCAAAGTCTTGCACACAATATTTAGAATTCCTTGACCTTAAGCCACATTTCTTCAGGCAGATGATATTCAGGGGTTATTCCTCCTCGTTTGCCCCGAATCCGTTAGAGAAAGGAATCACACTAAGACAGCGCTCAATGCCTGTTTTTGCCTCACTGCGTTGTTTCTTGGTCCGAAGGTTCAAGCACAAACCTGGACTTTCACGGGCAATATGAATGCCTACCGCACCTACCACACAACCACCCTGCTCAATAACGGCGAGGTCCTGGTTGCTGGCGGTCGCGGGATTGGCAACTACAACCAGAACACCGCCGAGCTGTATGACCCCGCAACCGGCAAGTTCACCTTTACGGGGAACCTGAACACAGGGCGCGTTTACCATGCGGCAGCCGTCCTTTCCAGCGGAGAGGTATTGATCGCCGGCGGCCAAGACATCGTGAACTCAATGATTAACTGCCTTTCGAGCGCGGAGCTATACAATCCATCCAACGGTACGTTTACTGATACCGGGGAGCCTGAGCACCGCGATGTGTTCCCCGACGGCGACGCGGCTGAACGCCGGGAAGGTGCTGATTATCGGCGGAACCACCGCGGAGTTATACGATCCCTCAACCGGTACGTTCAGCGTGACCGGGAGTCCGGATGTCGGCCGGGTGCAGCATACCGCGACGCTGCTCCCGAGCGGTGAGGTCCTAATCGCGGGTGGGGCGGAGGGCACTGCTTACACTGCCAGTGCGGAACTATACAACCCGGCGACGGGAACCTTCACTCTGACAGGGCGCATGCACACGTCGCGCGGTGAACACGCGGCAACATTGATGAACACGGGGGAGGTTCTGATTGCCGGTGGCATTACGTATATCGGCCCGGGATATCAGATTCTCACCAGCGCGGAGGTGTATAACCCGTCTGCCGGAAAGTTCACCGTTACCGGGAGCATGAGCCAATTCCGCGAGTCTCAGGGGGCACGCTCCTGACGAGCGGCGAGGTCCTGGAAGCAAGTGGCTACCCTACGATTACCGCGGAGCTGTACAACCCTTCCACTGGAAAGTTCCGCTTTACTGCAAGCCTGAACGTTGAGCGTGATCAGGGCGCAGGGATTGTGCTCCTGCCCGACGGGGTTGTTCTCGTGACTGGCGGCAATCTGCTTCGGGACGGCAAGCCGTACTTCACGAATCGCGCCGAGCTCTACCACTGAAACCGTTCCCTCAGCGATGTGCCGCTCTTTATCGTTGCGCAGGTCTTTGGAGCACTATAATAGCAGCGACATTGCTGTTACGGTGGCTCGCTCCTGATCTCACACACGACGCCAAGAACGTCATCGTGGCGCGCGATGCGTGTGGGAGCCCCCCGGCAGAAGGCGCCTTGCGATGAAGCAGATTGTGTGAGGAGGAAGGCTCGTGCTCGCGGAGGAAAACAAGCGCAAGTCCGGGCTGACCAACGTGGAACTTCTGAAAGGTGAAATCGAAAACATCCCGTTGCCCGATAATACGGTTGACGTGATCGTATCGAATTGTGTCATCAACCTTTCCGGCGATAAGGATCGCGTGCTCCACAACGGTGGAGACCCGCTCGCGGAAGGGTTCGACGATTCAACTGAAATCTCAAAATGACACTTCAGAGCTGCTTGCGATATCCGCGGCGGCGCTGCTTTCCTGAATTTTCCAAACACTGCATCGCCATCCACCCACGAGTTTCCGTCAAACTGGGCAGGCGGTTTATATTCACTGCGCTTTACTATGTGTATTAATCTAAGTTAATATAGCCATCCCCGGAGGTATCCGGCGATGCTTCGGTCAAGTCTCCTGGCTCTAGGGCTTATCGCTTTGTTCCTTGCTGCCTCTCCGCAAGCTTTCTCGCAAGGGGAAACCACCAGCGCAATCGAGGGCCAAGTTGCCGATGCAACGGCTGCGGCGATTCCAGGCGCGAAGGTGACCGTCACGAATCACGACACCGGATTGCTTCGGTCACTCAAGACCGACGACCAAGGGCGCTTCAATGAGCGAGCGCGTCAAGCTTCGTCTCGAAGCCCAATTCTTCAATGTCTTCAATCACCCTAATTTTGGACTACCTAGCCTGGTATTCGCTGGCATTCCAGGTAAACCCGCAACACAAATTGGCTTCGGAACGTTGACCTACACGACCGCGCCGCCCACGGGATTGCTCGGCGTCGGTTTGGGAGGGGATAGCTCGCCGCGCATGATCGCCTTTCACGCGCGCCTAGAATTCTGAACCCTTGTAAGATCGACCCGACTCTTCCTCAAATGGGACTTTTCCCGCCACAATGTGTGCATGACCGAAACTGTCTCGCTCTAGAGGTTCACGCCATGCCCCTTGACGCAGGCCTCGGTGAACCGTAAGCCGATGTTGTGTCCGACAATCCGCGCTTTTTCAATACCGAGTAATTTCTGACGGGGCAGGTCCATCTACGAAGGAATTCGGTGCAAGGTGGCTAGAAATCGTCTTGCGCTTTCTTCCACCCGGAAAGACTACCAGCTCCTCGGTTCCAGCAGGTTCGCGAGCTGGTCATCCGGAAATGCAAAGCTGAAAAACAAAGGCCAGTCCAAGACATTTTTGAGAAACAGGCCTTTGGCAGATGCTGGTGAGCCGGAGAAGCAGTTGCAGTGGACTCGCGAAAGAGAGCGATCCGGAGATGGGCAAAGAACAGGAATTGTTCCAAAAACAAACCCAACTCAAACTCACCGATCGGCCCGGGTCCAGGCCCCATGGGTATCAACTGAGGTGATATGTTCGCAGGCTCTGAAAACCTCGGACACTTTTCCTGTTCCTGTTGTGTTATACTTTCTTTGCGCTTACTACAGCGGTTGTGTTGTGCGGTCCTCTGGTTCGTTGTCTGATCTGAGAACACCCGCCTCCGTTTTCTCCGTACGTTTTCAGCGTAATTGAAAAGAAGTCTGGCGGTGGGAGCCGTTGCGTCATCACAGAAGTTCGTGTGCGTACTGCGATGGCCTGCCCCAGCAAGAAAGCTAAATGCAAAATTTCTCAGAACTACCAATATCGTCTTGGTTGAAGGAGCGACTGGCGTCCGCACGTTTTTCGACGCCCACTCCAATACAGGCCGCGGCGATCCCCCAGGCACTTGAAGGCAAGGACCTTCTAGCTACGGCGCAAACCGGAACTGGCAAGACCTTGGCATTCCTAATCCCGGTGATTGAAAAGCTTCTTTGTCAAGATTCGAAAGGAATAGCAGCCCTTGTTCTCGTTCCCACGCGCGAGCTCGCCATGCAGGTCGCCGATCAATTCAACGCCTTGCGAGGCAGACTCTCGCCCGCCGCATTGGTGGTCGGCGGACTGCCCGAACGGCACCAACTTAGCTCCATCCGCAACGGAGCTCGGGTGGTCGTCGCGACTCCGGGCCGGTTGGAAGATTTCCTCGATCGGAAACATGTCCATTTCGGGAGCCTGCAGATTCTGGTGCTTGATGAGGCGGATCGCATGCTGGATATGGGATTTCTTCCAGCAATACGCAGAATCGTGGCGGCCCTGCCGCAAGAGCGCCAGACGATGTGCTTTTCCGCAACCATGGAAGGAGCCATGGGTCGCCTCGTAAAGGACTACACGAGAGACGCGGTGCGCCTCGCCTTCGGGTCCACGCTGAAGCCGTCGGCTAATGTGCGACTCCAGGCATTTGAAGTCGCCGTTGATAGCAAGCAAGATGCCCTACGTCACCTACTCACCAAAGAGGGTGGCCGGTGTCTCATCTTCTCACGCACCAAGCGCGGCGCGGAGCGAATTGCCAAGAACCTGAATCGCGATGGCATTCATGCGGCAATAATTCACGGTGATCGCTCGCAATCCCAACGCATTGCGGCGCTCGAAGCTTTCCAGCGGGGACGTTGTCGCGTGCTGGTGGCAACGGACCTGGCTTCCCGTGGAATCCACGTTCAAGACATCGTCCACGTCATTAACTACGACTTGCCGGAGGTGGCGGAAAATTTCATCCATCGAGTTGGACGGACGGGGCGAGCAGGTGGACGTGGCGTCGCTTCTACTCTGTTCGCAAAAGACCAACGGACCGACTTATTCGAATTGGAACGCACCTTGGGCATCCGGATGGAGAGAATGCGGTTGGGGGGCGATCCGCACGAAACGGGAGATCAGATGCGAGCAGGCGTTGATCGCATGCCTTCGTCGCCCAAGCCCAGACTGGTCCGCCTTCCCGGGGAAGTCCTACAAGCACAGATGGAGAGCTAAAACACGCGCGAAGTCTGGTCAGCGGCGGAGATCGCTGTGGCCGATCTCAGGAACAGCAATAGAGGCCGGCGTGTGGTGTATACTAGTATGGGATATGTTGTGGAGTGCAAAGGCGCCGGGCCGGTCGCCGGGACCGAAATAATAGGAATTTAGACCGCAAAGAGCAGCGTGGCGAACAGTCGGCCACGGCTGCAATCCACACATCGTCTTCCCCGTCAACCCTGCGGCGTCCACCTGCCCTCGTTCAACGCCACTGCGGTTTTGAGGAAGGCCCGGCCGTTTCCGGCAGTGGCTTGAGGGGGAGAAACCTCCGTGCTTGCGATTCAGGAAAAATATGGCCAGATCCGCAACCTTATCAACGTGGGTAAGGAACGCGGTTATCTACTCTTTGATGAGCTGAACGGCGTCCTCGCTGCCGGCGAGCATACGGCGGAGGAGGTCGACACTCTCTTCGCCAGCTTCGAGAGCGACGGCATCGAAATCTACGAAGACGCTTCTGCGGCGAAGGCTGCGCACACAGCCCTCGAAGTAGCTGAACCGACGGCATTCGAGGCTCCTCACGAGGTAATCACCGGTGACGAGGTCGAAGCCGGCCTCAAACCGGGCCTTTTGGACAAGGCCAACGACCCGGTACGGACCTACTTTCGCGAGATGGGCATCGTGCGCCTGTTGACCCGTGAACGCGAGGTGGCCATTGCCAAACGCATGGAGCACGGGCAACTCCTGGCGCTCAAGACAGTCTCTCGCTCCCCCATCGTGCTGAAGGAGATGATGACGATTGGCCAAGAGCTTCGTGAAGGAAGCCGGTCGATCAAAGAGATCGTGCAGTTCGAGGACGAAGAGCTGACCGCTCGCAAAATCGAGGACAAAACTCGCCGCACGCTCCAGATCATCTTCAAGATCGAGAAGCTCCACAATGTGGGACTCCAGCAGAAAGCCCGGCTAGAGAACATGGCTAGGTCGAACAAGAGCGCGTATCTGCGGGCCCGGCGCCGGCTGGCCAGGACCCGGATTGAGATGTCGCTGCTTGTCCGCTCAATCGCGTTCAAGGAACGCGAGAAGAAGCGCTTGATTGACATGGTGCGGAACCAAGCGGAGCAGTTAGGGTCCCTGGAGCGCGAGGGCGCACGATTGCAACGCCGCGCCAACGCTGTTCGCGGTGATGCCGCCGTAGCAGCCCGCAAGGAATTGCGTGCGTGCCGCTCGCGGCTCAGGAAGATTGGAGAATCAAGCGGGATCGGGGCCACAAATCTGAAGCGCGCTCTCACGTTAATCCAGCGTGGTGAGGCGGAAGCCGCACACGCAAAGAGAGAGCTGACCGAAGCAAACCTCCGTCTCGTTGTATCTATCGCAAAAAAGTACACCAACCGGGGGATGCAGTTTCTCGACCTGATCCAAGAGGGCAATATCGGCCTGATGCGGGGAGCAGACAAATTCGAGTGGCGCCGCGGGTACAAGTTCTCCACTTACGCGACGTGGTGGATTCGCCAGGCAATCACCCGCGCGATTGCCGACCAGGCGCGTACCATTCGCGTCCCTGTCCACATGATAGAGCGGATCAACCGGCAGGTCCGCACAAGCCAGCAGCTCGTGCAGGAGTTTGGCCGTGAGCCCACTTCCGAGGAGATCGCCACGAGAATGCATGTCCCTGTCGACGCGGTACGCAAGATCAGAAAGATTGCCCAACAGCCTATTTCCTTCGAAACGCCCATCGGCGAGGAACAAGAGACACATTTGAGCGACCTGGTCGAGGATAAAGGCCTTGTGTCTCCGTCAGATGCGGCCATCAACCTGAACCTGAAGGAGCAGATGGCGCACGTGCTGAGGACACTCACACCGCGCGAGGAAAGAATCATTAAGATGCGTTTCGGACTGGATGATGGAAGTGAGCACACACTAGAGGAAGTGGGGCAAGTGTTCTCGGTTACGCGTGAGCGCATTCGCCAAATCGAAGCCAAAGCGCTACGCAAACTGCGGCACCCGTCGCGCTCGGGCCGGTTTCGGATCTTTTTCGAGGGGACTGTTTGAGAAATCTGCAGATTGGGACGCTGAGCCGTGTTGGAGCCACGTCCCTGAGTTTGTTCAAAACGAAAGAGAGAGCCCCGCTGGCAGCTTCCAATGCACGCATGGCACGGCCTGTGTTCAGCGCGACTTTAAGGAGAACCGATGGCAATTACATTTCAAAAGCGTCAGAAGGAATTGAAGAGACAGGAGAAGCAACGCGAGAAGGCGGAACGCCGCGCACAAAGAAAACTCGCCAAGCGCGCAAAAAACGAGGACTTGCAGGAAAATGGAGTACAGCCCAACGCGCCAGAATCCCAAAAGTGAATTGTTGGTGACGCCTGGCCAAGCTGCGACCAATTCCGAAGGTAGAGTGCAAGGGGGGAATTGCTAGAAACGTCGCCGGCCACCCTTGTTGGACCTTCCAGTATGGCCCCAGTGGTCGCGGGAACCGCCGCCATCGCGTGGCGCCTGCGGCCGAGCCTCATTCACCTGCAACTGGCGTCCTTCCAGGTCGTGCCCGTTGAGCTCGGCGATTGCTCGCGCAGAGTCTTCACCTGCTCCGAGTTCCACAAAACCGAATCCTCGAGAGCGGCCGCTTTCCCTGTCGCGAATCACGCGTGCCGACGCCACCTGAAACCCCTTCCCGCTAAATACCTGCTGCAAGCCTTCATCGGTCACTTCAAACGAGAGATTTCCTACATAGAGGTTCGCCATTTCCGTTCTCCTTTAGATCTTCGGCCCGACCGATAAAATGAGTGAGGCGAGCGAGCGGGTTCCCGGCTCGCCTCGCCAGACTAGAGACTGGTGACGTTTGCTGCTTGCAGGCCCTTGGGACCTTTAGTGACCTCGAATTCGACAGCCTGCCCCTCGTTGAGCGATCGGTACCCTTCTCCTTGAATCGCGGAGAAGTGGACGAACACGTCCTCACCGGTTTGACGCTGGATGAATCCGAAACCCTTGCCCGCGTTGAACCACTTAACTGTTCCTTGTTCTTTCACTCTAACTCCTACTTTCTAGTTTTAAGCTATTTGGTGCGCCTGACGCCTCGAGAGATCAAAGAAAAAAAAAGGGGGGCTGCAAGTGTGGACCTGCAGCCCCTTAAATGAATCCAAAGGCTTTACAAGAGCAACAAACGCAGTGCTAGCTTAGCACACCGCTTCCGACGACCCTACGGAAATCTGGGAGTGCAATCCTTGTGGAAGGTTTCACAGCTGGCGCAAATGGCTGGAACGGGTTGCTGGCGGAAATGCCAGAATTTCTTTTCTTTCCTTGCCTTGATTGCGGGCGACATGGGCCCGTTTTTTCAGGCCCGAAATATCTTGTCGCTTACACGCAAACGTACGGCGCAACCATCGCCTTGAAGTTGGACGGATGGTGGACGGAAAACCGGCCGCGCAGGCGCAGATTGACCAACGCTGGCCCACGATGCAGCCCACAACCGAAGGCAGGAATGGCGCGTAGAGCCCTACGCCGATGCTTCTGGGCCTTTGCAACCCTCCGGTTAACAGCCTTGTGCTTGATTTAATCAGTTAACCGGCCAAAGTTCGAAGAGCGGTTTGTTCTCAGAGATGGCTCGTTCTTCAGCCTGTCTTGATTTTCTTCTTCTCTTGCTCAGTTCAGATTCAATAGCCTTTCCCTTTTACT
>Ga0209471_1000172_pt1 | contig 48129 bp, 45 predicted proteins | sample GraSoiAngelo_128_FD_185885 | JGI IMG/M metagenome (GOLD analysis project Ga0209471, IMG submission 185885) | Grasslands soil microbial communities from the Angelo Coastal Reserve, California, USA - 14_0927_12_20cm (SPAdes) (version 2) | ecosystem: Environmental > Terrestrial > Soil > Grasslands ... | reverse complement strand
GAGTGCGGCGGCTTGCCGCCGCTTTTCTTTCAACGCTCCATAACATGTGCCCTTTGCTAGTTCTCTGCGTCCTCTGTGTCTCTGCGTTATGTTTTCTGCTTGTTCTCTGTTCTCGCCACTCGCCACCCGCCACTCGCCACTTTTCTCAATTCGCCTACTTCCTTCGCCCCAAGCATCCCGTATCTCCCCTCCGCCACTCCCTCCACCGTCAGCGGCCCCAATCCCACGCGCTTCATCTTCTCGACCGGATGCCCCTCGCGAAACAGCACGTTCCGCATTTCTTCTTTTTTCTTTTCTCGCCACTCGCCACTCGCCACTCGCCACTTCTTTGTCTCCCGCATTCTCATTTCATACCAATAATTCGCCGCCCGCCTTCGCGTCGCATCCGGCTGCCGCAGTGTTCTCATCCGCACGCCAATCTCTTTTCCCAGCCGCTCCAACTCCTCCAGCGTCAGCATACCTTTCACTTTTACAAAGTACACTTGCTCCAACTCGCCCCAATGTTTCAACATTTTCGCCGCCAAATCGCCGTCATTCGTCAAAAACACCAGCCCCGACGCCGTATACTCCAAATTCCCCACCGGGTACACGCGCGCCGGAAAACCCCGCAAACAATTCTTCAGCGTCTTCCGTCCTTCCGGGTCCGCCATCGCCGAAACCACTTCCGGAGGCTTGTTCAGCACCAGGTACACGTGCCGCTCTTCGCCCTTCACCACTCGTCCGGCTGCCTCGATCCGGTCGGTCGCCGCGTCAGCTTTCGTGCCCAGCTCCGTCACCACGCGCCCGTTCACGCGCACCTGTCCGCTCAGGATCAGCTTTTCCGCGTGCCTCCGCGAAGCAATCCCCGACCGTGCAATAATCTTCTGCAATCTCTCCTGCATGTCGTGGATTCTTCTTCTGAAGGGCTCTTCTGCCAGCTATCCTCTTTGTTGGGCGAAACCAAAAACTTGTCATTGCTAGCGCAGCTGGCCGACTTTTTCTTCCGCGTTCGTTCGAGCGAACGCGTCGACCTGCGAAGTCGCGGAATCTCTCCTCCTTCTTCTCCTTGTCCTCTGTGCTCCGACCTCTGCGCTCTGTGTGTGTTGAATCTTCTCTTTCTCGAATCTCGAATCTCGATTTTCGTATTTCGAGTTTCGGCTTCTCCTCACTCTCCCGCCGCCGCACTCTTCGTCGAATTCTCTTCCTCCGGCATTCCTTCGTTATTCGCCGCGGTCTCTTCCAGCACCTCTTCCCGCGCCTCCATCTCCGCGCTCGCGCCTTCCTCTTTCTTCTCCTCGCTCGCCACTCGCGACTCGCCACTCGTCGCTTCTTTCCCAATGCTCGCCTCATTCGTCAAACTCGCATCCACCGGCGCCAAGCCTTCGTCGCTCCCCAGGGCTTCCCGTGCCAGCGCCTCAAACTCCTTCAAGCTCGGCAACTCTTCCAAGTCGCTCAGCCCAAATCGCATCAAAAACTCTTTCGACGTCTTGTACAAAATCGGCCGCCCGATCACTTCCTTCCGCCCCGCCGTCGTAATCAAGTGCTTGTCCAGCAGCGTGCTGATCACTCCCGAAGTGTTCACTCCGCGAATCTCCGAAATCTCCGGCGCCGTCACCGGCTGCTTGTACGCGATCACCGCCAGCGTCTCGAGCGCCGGCATCGACAGCCTCAGCGGCGGCCGCAAACTCTTGATGAACCGCCGCACCGCGTCATGCTGCTGCGGCTTTGTGTACATCTTGTAGCCGCCCGCCACCGCGCGAATCTCGATCCCGTGCTCTTCCGCCGCATGGCTCGCCACCAACTCGTCGAGCGACGCCTGCACCGCCGCTTTCTCTTCGCCCAGCGCTTTCATCAACTGTTCGATCGTCGCCGGCTCATCTGCCGCGTAAATAATCGCTTCCAGCGCCGCTTTTCTCTCTTCATTCGTCATCAGGAATGCCTCGCTTTTCGTGGCTGCAACTTAGGCTCGTTCTTGGGTGGTCTTCCCCGTTGGCCGGGGCGCCATGGATTATGTCCGCCTGTTCTCTTCATCTCTTTCTCGCCTCTCGTTTACCCCGAGCTTCGAGGGGTCACTCGGCACTTCCTACCGATACTCTTCATCCACCATTCGAATCGCCCCATTTTCATCAAAAACCACGTCAAACGCCTTCCCCTTCTTCACCAGGATGTCCCCGAACATTTTTTCCTGCACAAGCGCCACCGCTTGCAGCTTCACCATTTCCAGCACTGCCAGGAACGCCACGATCATCGCGTGCCGCGACGGGCAGGCCTCGAAAAACGGAATCAGGTTCACGCTGTTTTCCGCGCTCGCAATGATTTGCGCGCGCAACTGCACGATCATCTGAGCCACGGTGAACTGCTCATGCTGCAGCTCGATTCGAACCGTTTCCTTGCGCCGTTCCAGCACCTGCTGGAAAACTTTTACCAAGTCAACCAGCGAAACCACCAACTCGCCTTCCGTCCCCGGGTCCTGGTACAGCGTTTTGTCGGGCTTCGACCACACGTTTTCTTCAATCTGCTGCTTTTGGTACAAAATTTGCGCGGCGTTTTTGAATTTTTCGTGTTCTACGAGCCGTTGCACCAATTCTGCGCGCGGATCCGTCGCTTGCTCCTCCGGACTCGCCAGCGCGTCCGTCGGCAGCAGCATTTTGCTCTTGATGTAAATCAGCGTCGCCGCCATGTAAATAAATTCCGCGGAAACGTCCACGTCCAACTCTTCCAGTTTGTGCAGATAATCCAAATATTGCGCGGTGATCTCCGAGATTCGAATGTCGTGTATGCTCATCTTCTGCTGTTTGATGAGGTCTAGCAAAAGGTCGAGCGGACCCTCGTACATCGGGATGCGAATCTTGTACCCGCCACCTGAATAGGCCTGCTCGGCACCGCCGCCCGCAACTTCTCCTGCGGCCATTTCCGCGCTCTTGTGGGGACCGCCTTCTGAGGCGGCCTGCTCCGCGCCGCCCGAAGCAGATTGCTCCTCTGGTTCCGCGCTTTTTCCTGTCAGCTTGCTCTCCGGCGTCGCCATTCTTCTCTGTGTCCTCTGTGCTCCGACCTCAGTAAACTCTGCGTTAAATTCCTTCTGCCCGGAATCGCCGGGCTGAAGCCCGGCCTCTACAAACCCGGAGGGACGCGCCCTTCGTGTCTCAGGGTAAACTTAAGCCCGTCCCTACAAACTACGCCTTGGCGCTTCCCGCGGCGCCGGTGATTTCTTTACGTTTTTTCTCCCAGCCGAAGACGGCTTCGCGGACGCGCTCCATCGTGGATTGCGCTAAGACGCGCGCCTTCTTCGAACCTTCGTCCAAAACTTCCAGCACGCGCGCGGGATGCCGTTCGAAATCCACGCGGCGCTCGCGAATCGGCGTAATCCACTCAATCAGATGGTCCGCCATTTTCGCTTTGCACTCGATGCAGCCGATTCCCGCCGTGCGGCAGCCGTGCGCCGCCCACTCCAGGGTCTCTTTGGTCGAGAACAGTTTATGCCAGTCGTACACCGGACAAACATCCGGGTTTCCAGGATCGCTACGCCGCTTCCGCGCCGGGTCGGTCACCATCACTTTCGTCTTGGCGCGAATGTCCGCGTCGCTCTCGCTCAGCGTGATGGTGTTCCCATAACTCTTGGACATCTTTCGGCCGTCGAGCCCCGGCACACGCGGCGTCTTCGTGAGCATCACCTGCGGTTCAGTCAAAACATCAACGCGCTTAAAGAAGGCAGAAGCGTTTCCGACACGCTTTATAAAATTCTCAACTCCTTCCTCAGTTGCAGTGGTGCGAAGCTTGCCAACAAGATACGTCCGCATGCTTTCCCGCAGGGGATATTCGAGCTTTGTCGCAGGGCCCCAAAACACCCTCCCATGTAGACAGTTCAATAGAGAGGCTTCATTCCTTTTTTCAAACAGTTCGCCTATCACATCTAGCCCGTAAAGAACGTCAAATCGTCGGACGATTTCTCGGCTCACTTCGACGTGCGAAACCTGGTCTTCGCCGACAGGCACGCACAGTGGCACGCCGGGCTCGCCGTACATCACGATGTCGCCGCATTGAAGTACCGGATAGCCCAGAAACCCGTAATTGTGCAGGTCCTTGTCCTTGATGTTTTCCAGGGCCTCTTTGTAGGTGGGCACCCGCTCGAGCCAGCCCAGCGGCGTCACCATGGACAGCAGCAAGTGCAACTCCGCGTGTTCGGGCACGAGCGACTGCAAGAAAAGGACGCTCTTGTCCGGATCGAGGCCGCCGGCCAGGTAATCGGTCGCAATTTCGATGACGTTCTGCGCAATCTCGGAAGTGTCTGCGTAGTCGCTGGTCAGCGAATGCCAATCGGCAATGAAGTAGAAGCATTCATAGAGAGGAAGTCGCGAGTGGCGAGTGAGTGGCGAGTAGCCCGTGGCTACATCTGAGGCAACTTCGTTCTGCAGGCGCACCCAATTCGCCAGGGCGCCAAAATAATTGCCGACGTGCATGCGGCCCGTCGGCCGCATGCCGCTCAGCACGCGCGCCCTTTGAGGTGCTGGACGCCTGCTGGCTGGCTCGCCGCGGCGCGCAGTCGCTGGGGCGCTCCCGCTTTCTCCGCTCTTCCCTTTATCCCCCGTCGCCACCTTGGCTCCCAAACTATAAAACGGTCATTTCTTCCGAAGCGAGAACTTCTTCCTCTCCGAGCCGCTTTTGCGAGGAGAAACCTCTCTTCGTTCTTTTCTGTGCCGCCTGTGCTCCGAACTCTGTGCCCTCTCCTGTTAAATCTCCAATCTCTTTTCTCGCCACTCGCAGCTAAACAAACCTAATTCGCGGCGACGGAGCGTTTCGCACCTTCGCCGAGCAATTCGCGGGCGATGATCATGCGCTGCACCTCGCTGGTCCCTTCGTAAATGGTCAGCGCACGCGCATCGCGATACATGCGCTCGACATCCGTCTCCCGCGAATACCCGACGCTGCCGTGCACCTGGACCGCCTTGTACACCACGCGGTTCACCATTTCACTGGCATACAGTTTGGCTTTGGAGGAAGCTGCGCCGAGCTTCGTGGGATGCGCGTCCTTCAGCCACGCCGCGTAATGCGTCAATCCGCGCGCCGCCTCGATTTCCGTCTGCATGTCCGCGATCATCCACTGAACTGCCTGAAACTCCGCGAGATTTTTCCCGAACGCTTTGCGCTGCTTCGCGTACTTGACCGTTTCTTCCAACGCGCCTTGCGCCAGTCCCACGGCCTGCGCGGCAATGCCGATGCGCCCGCCGTCCAGCGCGCTCAGCGCAATTTTCAGCCCTTGCCCTTCTTCGCCCACCCGGTTCTCTAGAGGCACGATGCAATCACTCAGTAAAATTTCAACCGACGGCGACGAGTGCTGGCCCATTTTTTCTTCGTGGCGACCCCTGCGAAATCCGGGAAAATCCGGTTCAACCAAAAACGCGCTGATGCCCTTCCCGCCCGCCGCGGGATCGGTCTTGGCGAAGACCATGTAGACCCCGGCAACGTTTCCATTCGTGACCCAAGTTTTGGTGCCGTTAAGAACGTACTGGCGAGCGGCGAGCGGCGAGTGGCGAGCTACGGCGGTGGCTTGAATTCCCGCGGCGTCGGAGCCTGCCGCCGGCTCGGTCAGGCAAAATGCTCCGAGCGTTTCGCCTGTAGCCATGCGCCGCAGGTATTTGTTCTTCTGCGCGTCGTTGGCAAACATCAGGAGCGGCGCCTGCACCGCGGAATTCGTCACGCCTAGCGCCGTAGACATGGCCGTGTGCACGCGCGCCACTTCTTCCAGCATAAGCACGTAAGAAACGGTGTCCAGCCCCGGCCCGCCCCACTTCTCCGGCGTGAGCATTCCGCAGCAGCCCATTTCGCCGAGTCTCTGGATGGCTTCCGCGGGAAATTTTTCCTGCTTTTCCCATTTCTTGACGAACGGGCGCACCTCCGTCTCCATGAATTGGCGGACGGCGTCGCGAATCAGTTTTTGGTGGTCCTTAAGGGAAAAGTCCATCAGTCCATTGTACGCGGGTTAGGCACGATGGTACCACGAGCCTGCGCAACGACAATGAGCGAAGCTCTCAAGAGTCGAAACGAGAGCACGGAGGTCACTAAGAACGCGGAACGTCGTTTACGAAACGGCCCGCGACATTTCGTATTCGAGGACGCCGGTGTCATGGGGATACGGTCCCGTTCTGCCCGTTCGCCCGAACCCCAGCTTTTCGTAAAACCGCATCGCGGGCTCATTGTTTGACGTGACCATCAAGAGCAAGCTGCTTGCTCCACGGAGACACGCCCAACGCAGAACCTCGTTTACCAACAAGCGGCCCACGCCGCGCCGCCGATGTGTCGGAGCCGTCCACATGGAGACCAGCTGCGCCCGCGTAGCGTTCGCATCGAGGAATGCCTCGACGATGCCGCAAGCGTTGTCGCCATCCACCGCGAGGAATCCAACACCCGTCTCCCCATTCCATCGTTCTGCGCGCCGCGCCCATTCTGCGTCGGGAAACTGCGACTCCTTTGCGTAGGTCGCGCTGAAGGCGTACGGTGCATCTTGCAGCGCGCGAAGCCGCACGGTTTTGAAAACGAATGCGTTGCGTGCAGTAATCGGCTCAAACAGAGCCCGCGGCACACACCTCAGGCGACTGGGGCGGCCGCCGGCGCCACCGAGCGTTTGCGTGGAGCCAGCGCGAGCAGGACTACGCCGATGAGGCCAAGCGTCACGACACCCGATGCCTCTGTGCGCGGGATCAAGTTGTAGTAAACCTGCAAGGCCATAACCCCGGCATGAGCAAAGCTGGACCAGGCCGTGAACGCAATCAGGCTGCGATGCTCGGACGGATTCCGCGACGCAAGCAGCAGGAAGGTTCCCAGCGTCGCGTACACGCTGAGCATCATGCGCAAGGCTTCCTCCAGCTTCATGGCCACAAGCGGGTAAAGCGCCGCGGAGAAGAGTAACCCCACCAGAACCAAAACAACCTGCAACGCTCGCTCTCGAATCATGGCGCCCTCCTGCCCAAAGAAGACGGTCGACAGTTCGCAGTTAAAAGTTGAGAGTCAACAGCCCCGGGGATGGAGAACAAGTTAACACAGAGAGCGCGGAGACGGGAGCACAGAGGTCACGGAGAACTAGTTTATGTGACGCCCGCGCCTAGCACGGAAAGGTTCATACAACAGCGGCTGGAGCTCGACGATGCTCGGGGGGCATGCCTCCTCCCACGGATAGTAGCCATTCTTGCCGGGCCAAAAGCACTGCCCAACCGGAAAATCGTCGCTTTCATAGAACCATTGAAGAGAAACACGCATATTCGTGGTATGGAGAGGGATCAACCGCGCGGAAGCGACATTTGGCATTGTCGGGAGGATGTCCGTATTTCTATATCTTGAACAGTTCGCGCATGCGCTTGATCTGGCCGCGGCTGACGGGAATTTCGGTTTGCTTCTTGTCGCTCACTTTGAGCATGTAGCTGGCCTTGAACCACGGCACCACTTCCTTGATGTAATGAATGTTGACGAGGAAGGAGCGATGCGGGCGCCAGAACGTGTCCGAATCAAGCGCGGCGGCCAATTCATCGAGTGTGCGATAGTTCGAAGTGCCTTCCACGTCCTTGGCCATGATGGTGATGGCGCCGTCCTGAATGGAAGCCCAGATCAAATCTTCGGCGTCCACAAGCAGCAGGCGCTGCTGCGATTTCACCAGAATCTTCACCGGCTGCGCGGAGCCTTGTTTCGAACTACCCAGCTGGCTGACGAGCTGCTCGAGCCGCTCGGTGGGACTGGTTTGCGCTTCAATTTCTTTGCGCGCGCGCTGGATGGCTTTCGAAATGCGCGCCTTGTCGAACGGCTTCAAAACGTAATCGACCGCATTTACATCAAACGCCTGCACCGCGTAATGATCGAAGGCCGTCGCAAAAATAACGTGCGGAACTTTGGTTTTGCGCTCCACGAGTTTTTTTAAAACACCAAAGCCATCGAGTCCCGGCATCTGCACATCAAGGAAGACCAAATCGGGAGAGTGTTCTTTGATGAGGTTGACGGCATCTACGCCGTTGCGGCCCTGACCGATGACATTGATTTCGGGAAAGCCCTTGAGCAGATAGGCGAGCTCTTGGCGGGCGGGTTTCTCGTCGTCCACGATGATGGTGTTGATGGGCATGGGGAGATGTTAGCAGATAAGGGAGTGACTCGTGAAAATCCTACAAAGCATGGGCCGGGGAAGTGGATTGAGCAGGCGCTTTGTCTTTGGTAGCGGGAGCGGCGGGATTCAACACCGAGTGCACAGAGGACAAAGAGAACGCGGAGAAGACAGAGAAGAAAAACATAACGCAGAGACGCAGAGAACACCGAGCTCCGCAGAGAGGCGTAACCTGCCAAGTGCGCATTTCCGGTATGATGGCGTGGCGTTTTTGTGAGGAAAATCGATGAAGAAGGCGGCGGCCGGAGCTTCTAGAAAGAAAGTGCAAAAGGAACGCGCCAAAGCGCGCCCCTACACAAAGACTGAGGATGCAAAAGTTGTGAGGCGCGCCCTTCCTGTCTCCCCTCGCAGAACCCAGTCAGGGCAAGCAGGGCAAGCGGAATCGCGCGCGTATATGAGTACGTCGGGGAAGAAGCCGCACGTGCTGAGCAGCCAGCTGGTTTACAACGGAAAAGTGTTTGGGATTCGGCGCGATGAGGTGGTGGAGCCGAGCGGCGTTCGAACGACGCGGGAGATGATTACGCATCCGGGTTCGGTGGCGGTGCTTCCGGTGTTGCGGGATGGAAGGGTGCTGCTCATTCAACAATATCGTTACGCGGCGCGGCAGTTTTTGTGGGAATTGGTGGCGGGACGAATCGATGAAGGAGAAACGGCGCTGCAGGCGGCGGAACGCGAATTGAGAGAAGAAACCGGTTATCGGGCGAGGAGTTTCAGAGTTTTTCTCGAGTTTTATCCTTCGCCGGGGTTTCTGGAAGAAAAAATGTACTTGTTGCTTGCGGAAGGACTGACGCCGGGGGAAGCGGAGCCGGAAGAAGACGAGATGATTATCGCGCGGCCTTATACGAACAAACAGCTTGAGCAGATGATTCGAAAGGGAAAGTTGCGGGACGCGAAGACCATCGCGGGGATCCTGTATTACTTGGAGTTCCTTGCCCCGGCAGGAAAGAGGAAAGGCAGAGGAGCATGAGTTACGCCGCTGTTTTCGTTGACGGGAAATGCAATCGCAGCACATTGCCTTCGAACTTCGCCAACAATCTCGACGCCGAGAAATCGGAGGAACTCCTCAGAATTTACCGCGAGGGATTGATTCCGCAGGCGCGGACGGAACTGCGGGCGGGATTAGCCGCCTGGCCAGCAATCGATCCGACTGGATTCCAGGCTTTGCCGACGAAAGGCCTCCCGATCTTGTGGGAAAGCGGAATCGGCTCCGACGTTATGAAGCCAATCGCAGCACCGATTGTGAGAGCACGCATTACGTCGCGGCACACTCCAGCGGCTTGACGGCTACCGTCACGCACTAAGTCCGCACACAGACGTCCTGGTCGATTCGCGCCGATGTCGTCCGCAAGCTCAATCGCGGCGAACCCGCCGCGGAAACGCTCGCTGCGGGTTCCGGTGCTTCGAGTGAAGCACGCTCATCTTTGCAAATCGTCAGACGATCGCGGGAGTCTTATGATTATCCCCGTTACCTTCGCGGATAAGAGAATCTCGCCGTACGTGCAAAGCAATACACTTCATTTCGCCGATAAGTCCTTCATTTTCAACTACCAAGGAGGCAAAGGCTATTGACTCGGAAGAATGTTCTGGCTACACTCCCGGCCAATTTAGTATTTCAGGCGCTGGAGCGCAAGCATCTCTGGCGCCAAGGCGGATGGGGACTAGCCCCACGTATAGTCAGGAGGCCAAGGGAAGTGAAAGGAAACGTAAAGTGGTTCAATAATTCCAAGGGCTATGGATTCATCGGTCGTGACGACGGGCCGGATGTGTTCGTGCACTATTCGGCGATCGTGGGCGACGGGTATCGAACCTTGCAAGAAGGAGATCCAGTCGAATTTGAGATCGTTCAAGGGCCAAAGGGTCCCCAGGCCGCCAACGTCTCGAAGAACGGCGGAAGCTGAAGATCTCCAGACCAGAATTAGCAAATTGGCCGGCAGTTTACCCTCCTGCCGGCCGTTTTTATTTTTTGGAGTTAACAGTTGACCCCTCTCGGGTGGCACTCGGCCAGAAGTGGACTGAGCCACGTTGCCTCTTTTCAAAACAAGCATTCTACACGCATGTCCGTCACCAAAGCGGGCCGCAAGAAATCCCCGTCCTAGAGTCCGCGCCATGGCTGGCAGCTCGGAAACTGGGCTTATAATTGGGCGCTATGGACAACAAGCAAATCGCACGCATTTTGCGCGACACCGCGCAGCTTCTGGAAATTGACGGCGCAATCATTGGCCGCTACAGAAGTTACGAGAAAGCCGCGGAGCTGATTGACAGCTTGCCAGAATCAGTGGAGCAATTGGTCAAGGAGCCGGAGAAGCTCGAAGAGCTGCCGGGAATCGGCGAGCGCATGGTCGAGCATTTGCAGGAAATTGTGAAAACCGGCGATTATTCGCTGCGAAAGAAGCTGCTGAAAAAATATCCGCCGACGATTCTGGACGTGCTGCAACTGCAGTCGCTGGGGCCGAAGAAAGTGGCGTTTTTGTGGTCGCACTTCAAGACAGCCACCGTCGCGGACGTGGAGAGGCTGGCGAGAGAGCAGCAGCTGCGCGATCTGCCAGGGTTCGGCGAAAAAAGTGAACAAAATATTTTGAAAGCCGTGGAGGTTTACAAGAAGTCGACAGGGAGGTTCCTGATTCACACGGCGGAAGTGGCGGCGCTGGCGATTGCAGGGCATATCAAGAAAGCAGGAAAAGCGGTGGATTCGGTAACGCCGGCGGGTTCGCTGCGGCGAGGAAAAGAGACCGTTGGCGACTTGGACTTGCTGGTGACGCTGGGGGAGGGATTCACTTCGCAGAAGCATGTCGACGCGCTGGCGGAACACATCCTGAAATTTCCGGACATCGATCAAAAGCTGGCGCATGGAGAGAACAAAGTCAGCTTCACGCTGACGAATGGACTGCAGGTGGATGTGCGCTTGCTCGAGAAAGAAAATTATGGCGCGGCGCTGATGTATTTCACCGGCTCGAAGGAGCACAACGTGGCGCTGCGCGGGCGAGCAAACGACATGGGGCTGACGCTGAATGAATATGCGCTGGCAACGTTGAAAGGCGAAAAACCCGTAGCGGGGCGCACAGAAGAGGACATTTACGCGAAGTTGAAACTGGATTACATCCCGCCAGAGCTGCGGGAGAACACCGGCGAGATTGCCGCCGCGGAACAACACAAGCTACCTCGCTTGCTCACATTGAAAGACGTCAAGGGCGATTTGCAGATGCATTCGACGGCGAGCGATGGAAAAAATTCGATTGAAGAAATGGCGGAGGCGGCGCGGCAAATGGGCCATCAGTACATCGCGATTACGGATCATTCTAAGGCAGTGACGGTGGCGAACGGGCTGGACGAAAAGCGCGCAGCGGCGCATATCAAGAAGATTCATGGGCTCAGCGAGAAGGAATTGGGAATTCGCGTGCTTGCGGGCGCTGAAGTGGACATCCTCAAGGATGGCGAGCTGGATTATCCGGACGAAATTCTGGCGCAGCTCGATGTGGTGGTCTGCTCGGTCCATTCCTACATGAACTTGGACCGCGCGGCCATGACGGAGCGGCTGCTGGCGGCGATCGAGAATCCGTACACGCAAATCATCGCGCATCCCACGGGGCGGCTGCTGCTGCGCCGCGATCCTTTTGACTACGACATGGAAAAAGTGCTGGACGCCTGCGCGAAACACGGCGTGGCCATGGAATGCAACTCTTATCCGGACCGGCTGGACTTGAAGGACGTGTATTTGCGGATGTGCCAGGAACGCGGCGTGAAAGTGGTCATCTCCACGGACGCGCACACGACGACGAATCTTGCGTTCATCCGCTACGGCGTGACCATGGCGCGAAGGGGATGGCTCGAAAAGAAGAACGTCATCAATTCCCTGCCCTGCGAGGAATTTCTCGCCGCGCTGCGGCCCAAGCCGGGTGCAGCGAGCAGAAAGCACGCGGCAAAAGCCAACCGGTAAAGGTTTCCCATAAAGCGCCAACCCGCCGCCCGCCCGCTAAGTCGGTCATTTCATATGTTCAGTCACGTTTCTAAGACCCCAGCTATGCAACGGCACATGCGCGGTAGGCGCAAATCCTTGGAGCCGAGCGACGGGACGACCAAGTGATAGCGGAAAGCAAGCGGGCCCTGGAGTTGGATCCACTTTCGCTGATCATCAACGCAGGCTGGGGCCCTCGTCTCTACCGCGCGCACAGTGACGGCGAGGCCATTAGCAGTCTGAACCAGGCGCTGGAACTGGATCCGTATTTTTTCCCAAACGCGCTGGAGTTTATACGGGCCTGGGAGACAAAGACAAGGTGTGTGCCTCGCCGAAAAAAGCAATCGAGTACCATGATTGCTGGTTCAATTTTCTAAATGCCGAGCCAATGCTTGATAGCCTTCGTGCGGACCCGCGATTCGGGGATTTGCTGCGCCGCATAAAGCGCGCCAATCCAAGAGCACCTGCTTCCGCGGCAATGTCTATGCGCCGCCTAAAGGGGCCGAGACGTGCTCGTGGACGACGATCCAGCCCTTGGCGCGCTTTTCGAGCACCATGGTCCACCGCGCGTCGAGGTGCGTGGTCGCGCCTTGCTTGCTGGTGATGTCTGCGCCGAAGGTGAAGGTGGCCCAGGCAAACTTACCGCTGGAATGCACGCGCAGGTCGTCGTTTATTTTGGCCTTGATGCTGCTATTGGGTTCGAAGAGACCCTTCTGCGCACCGGCGCGATACTCGGCCCAGTTATTGTATTTCAAAGGAGCGAGGTCGAAGTAGGTAAGGTCCGCGTCCGCCGCATAATACGGTTCAATCTTCGCAAGGTCAAAAGTCTCCCAGGAAGCGACAATCTTCGGCACCAGGACGCGCAATTCCTGTTCGGTTTGTTGTCCAGACGTGTTCACAAGAAAAAAGAAACAGACTCCCAGCACGACCGCAGCAGTCAAGAATCTTTTCATCGTTCCCTCCGTATTTCAGAGTTTGGGCTATAGTTTGGGTCGCGATTTGCGGGCTAGCATAGGCCTGATCTTGGCTTTTGGCAACGTCAGAGGGAGGATGGAAACGAATCGTGGCAGTAGCCAAGGGGAACATTTTGGCAGAAATTGGCGTACCTTCTGTCAGAGCAAGGTATTACGCACCCACGGAGGAAAACTACGGTTATGCAAGTCATCGCAAGCGCTTATCGCCTAGGAATCGCGTGCGCGGCCATCCTGGCAGCTTCACTGGCCGCGCCACAGATGGTTCGAGCCGAAGAGGTCACCAAGTCTTTTCCCGTGTCAGGCCGGCCTAGCGTGGGCGTGGAAACGAACGACGGCAGCGTGCGGGTCACGTCGGGAGACGCCAAGCAGGTCGAATTTCGCGTGGAATACCAAGGCTATGAATTGGGCAAGAACCTGCGCGTGGATTCGCGGCAAGATGGTGACAAGGTTGAGCTTATTGCGCGCGTGACGGGCCACTGGGGCATCAATTTTGGCTGGGGCCACAATCGGCGGCTGCACATTGAAGTGCGCATGCCTCAGCAGGGCGATTTGCAGGTCAATACGGGAGATGGGCCGGTGGAAACCAGCGGGCTCAGCGGGACGCTGAACGTGCACACCGGCGACGGGTCGGTAAAGGCCAATAACCTGGATGGCACGATGGACCTGCACACCAGCGACGGCGGCATCACAGTTGATGCGCTGAAAGGCGACATTAAGCTGCGCACCGGGGATGGCTCGATTGAGGCCCGGGAGTTGGACGGCAAAGTCGAGGCCGATTCCGGCGATGGGCATATCCGGTTGGTAGGACGGTTCGAGGCATTAAACGTCAGGACGAGCGATGGCAGCGTAGACACGCGCGTCCTGCCCGGCTCCAGGATGGCGACGGCTTGGACCCTCCGAACCGGTGACGGAAGCGTGGACATTTCCCTCCCAGCGGATTTTCAGGCGGACATCAACGCGACGACGGGCGACGGGCACATCAGCTTGGGGGTACCCGTGACGGTCGAGGGCACGTTCAGCAGGTCGGAAGTGCGCGGCAAGATGAATGGCGGAGGCCAGACGCTGACTATCCACACGGGCGATGGCTCGATTAGGCTGACCAAGAGCACTACCTAGTCTGGATGCACCTACGGCAACCGAAACAGGAATCTTGAGCAAGTACCAGTACAACAGATGCAGGAAAATTGTGTCAGCAAGATGTCCTGTTTCCTTGCCTTGTGGAAGTGCCAGCCGATCTGTAAACAATTGAAAAGTCGGATGTTGGTGCTTGGCGATCGAGTTGCATCTCCACGGGCAAGACCAGGAGAAATCCCTTGATTGTTATCGTCCTGCTCGCCGCCATTCTGATGCTTGTGGGGATCACCGCCGTCAGCGCAATCGACCTGAAAGACAGCAAACGCCGCTAGCTGCTAGGGTCCAGTTCCTTCGCAAGACTTGTCGGTCGAGCCAGCCATCAGATTCCGCGAGGGCGAAAATCATGCACTGCCATTGCTACCTTTGAACATACAATTCCTAGCCACTCAGAAAGGCGGGGGAATGTCTGAGAAGGCTGATCACGGCGAGAAACTGCGTGGAGGCGCACAGCGAGGCCGGGGCCTGTGGATCATCGCCGCGTTCAAGCTGCTGAAGGCTTGCGGATTGATCGCGGTTGGAGTCGGCGCGCTGAGACTTCTTCATAAAGACGTGGCCGCCATTGTGGTGCATTGGATCAACATGTTCGGGGTAGATCCACACAATCAGTTCATCGATCTCTTGTTGGCGAGACTCTCGATCCTGGACGACCGGCGGCTGAAAGAACTGAGCGTGGGCACCTTCATTTACGCGGGGATTTTCTCAGTGGAAGGGGTGGGCTTGGCGCTGCGGAAGCGCTGGGCGGAGTATTTCACGATTGTCACGACTTCTTCCCTCCTACCGATTGAGATTTATGAGCTTGTGAGGCGCGCGAGCAGCGGCAGGATTTTCGCTCTAATGGTCAATCTCGCGGTCGTCGCGTACCTGATTTTCGAACTGCGGCGGTTCCCGAAGCAGCGCGGATGACAAACCTGAGAAGCAGATCCCTCTGCCCCAGGCCGCAGAAGACCGCGACCCGAGGGTAGGGATGACAGCGAGTGACTTTGCGACTCGTGTTGGAAAATTCTCATGGGGACGCGCCCCTTCGTCGCTCTGGGTAAACTAAAGCGCGCCCCTGCAAATGATTCGACGGACGCCGTCTTTTGCGAGCTGCAAAATACCTCATGCCCAATAGGGCGCAGGGCGAAAAATTACGGGAGCGTGAGGGTATAGCCTTCGCGAACGATCGCCGCTTTTTCCGTCCCTTGGTTGCGGTAGATCACTACCAGGATTTTGTCCGCCCCGATGGCGGGGTCACCGCCCATGGCGCTGTTTGTAACAACAAAACTGAGTTGACCGTCGCGCATCCGGCTGCGCAGCAGCTCGGTCACATTGTTGGTGCTTGCTTGCCAGCCGTAGTAGGCGCGGACGATGGAGAGGCCATTGGAATATTCGCGGTCACGATCCCGATCACGATCGCCGTAACTGACCGGGCGGTCGTTCCAATCGTCGCGGTCGCGGCGCACGGCAAACATGACAGCATCCACAAAGCCACCTTCTTTATATTCGAATTCCCGCTCTTCGTACTTGCGGTTTCTGGCCCAGATGCGCAGATGCTTCTCGGCGCCGACGGTGGGATCGCCGCCCATGGTTTGATTGTTGACGGCCACGCGGCCGTTGACGCCGCCGCTGCCGACAAGGTCTTTCACGATGTCGGTGACATCTTTATGCCGGGCTCGCGTGCCGTACTCGGCGCGCATGATCGTCCAGCCGTCATCCTGGGCACCTGACGGGGCGCTGAACAAAGTGAGAGCCGCAGCGAAAAGTACCGCCGCCGCAATCACAAAAATTGCATAGCGAGTGGAAAGCTTCATTCTAGACTCCTCCGTGGCGGAACCCTCCGCCTGCTTTCTTTCAATCTAAGCCAGAAAGGGAAAAGTGAGGCAGCCAAAGGAAGAGCCATTGTCCTAATCGTCTATACCTTCCTGAGGCGGCCTAAACTAGAATGGCTCCGCGAAATGTCGACAAGACATGATCTGACAGCCAAGTCTTTTTGTTTTCTGCGATTTGCAAATTGGCGGCGGTTCCCGCATCATAAATGCTTTGTTCGGGGCCGCAGCGCGCTTCCGCTGCCGCAATCCTTGATTTCAATTGTTTACAATTCCAATTTTCATGGTCGGGTCCGCTAAGAATCCGATCATGCACTAACAGGCTGTTGACAAGCAGATGACAGAAGGGCGCAGCACTGCTGCGCCCCAAAACGCGCCTACATACAGAATTCGGACGCGGTCGGCAGTAGAAGGCCAACCCTACAAGAACTTGACACAAAAGGAGCGGCATGGAAAAGCCAGCTAAAATCGCGCCCGCAAAAGGAAAACTGGGCATTTTGACGCCAGGCATGGGCGCTGTGAGCACCACATTCATGGCGGGAGTCGAACTGATCCGCAGAGGCAAGGCGTGCCCGGTGGGCTCGCTGACGCAGATGGGCACGATCCGCCTGGGCAAGCGCACGGAAGGGCGGTCGCCGCTGATCAAGAAATTCGTTCCACTGGCGGACCCCAAAGATCTCGTCTTTGGCGGTTGGGACATTTTCAAGGACAACGCGTACCAGGCCGCAGCGAAAGCCGGCGTTTTGAATCACGAGCATCTCGCGCAGGTGAAGACGTTTCTCTCCGGCATCCAGCCGATGAAGGCGGCGTTCGACCGCGAATACGTGAAGCGGCTGGAAAGCTCGCACGTCAAGAAGGCCAAGAACAAATATGAGCTGGCGCTGCAAATCAAGGAAGACATCGCGAATTTCAAAAAGGAGAAGAGAGTCTCGCGGGTGGTGACCTGCTGGTGCGGGTCCACGGAAGTGTTCATCAAGCCGGAAGAAGCGCACTCGACGCCGGAGAAATTCGTCGCGGCGATGAAGAACAATCATCCGGCGATTGCGCCTTCGATGTTGTATGCGTGGGCTTCGGTGACGAGCGGCGTGCCGTTCGCCAACGGCGCACCCAACCTCACCGTGGACATTCCGGCAATTCAGGAACTGGCGCACGACAACAACGTGGCCATCTGCGGAAAAGACTTCAAGACCGGGCAGACGTTGATGAAGACGATTCTCGCGCCGGGGTTCAAAGCGAGAATGCTGGGGCTCGAGGGCTGGTATTCGACGAACATTCTCGGCAACCGCGACGGCGAAGTGCTGGACGATCCCGGCTCGTTCAAAACCAAGGAGGAGTCGAAGCTGGGCGCGCTCGAATACATTTTGCAGCCGCAGCTTTACCCGACGCTCTACGGCAAGATTCATCACAAGGTGCGCATCAACTATTATCCGCCGCGCGGCGACAACAAAGAAGGCTGGGACAACATTGATATCTTTGGCTGGCTCGGCTACCCGATGCAGATCAAAGTAGACTTCCTGTGTCGCGACTCGATCCTTGCCGCGCCGATTGTGTTGGACCTAGTTTTGTTCCTCGACTTGGCGCAACGCGCGGGAATGCGCGGCATTCAGGAATGGCTGAGCTTCTACTTCAAGTCGCCCATGACCGCGCCGGGGCTGTATCCCGAACACGACTTGTTCATCCAGTCCATGAAGCTGAAGAACACGCTGCGCTGGATGATGGGCGCGGATTTGATTACGCACCTGGGGCAGGAATACTACGATTAGGCGAAACTGACTCTCAGAAACGTTGGCGGAGGGTGGTCGGGCTTTGGCTGGGCTACGAGCCAGAAGCAACCGTTCAAGCGAAGCAAGAAAAGACTGCGTGTGTCCGGGGAAAGGATGGTGTTGTCGCGGATGCGCGCAATCCGCATACGCAGCGGCAACCTGAAAATACAGCTTCGGCAGGACCTCGTCCGGCAACTCCCTGAGGCATCCCGATGCCAACTTGAGGCTCAGCGTCCGGATTTAGCACAAATCGAGCCGGTCCAGATTTTCCCAAAACTGTTGCGGGGACCCCAGAAACCATGAAACCACTGACGGCGTCTGGTCTGGCTCTGGATTTCGCTTCAAGATGCCGTGCTGAAGCACGGCGCTACCTGAAAACCTCAGTCGTTGGCGGAAGCATGCGCGCCGGACTTGGCTTCGACGGCGTCGAGGACGCGCGCCGAGTAAATCAACGCTGCGCCGGCGTTCATGCTGACCGCTACTCCCAGCGTTTCGGAGATTTCTTCCCGAGTCGCGCCGGCCTTGAGAGCCGCATCGGTGTGAAACACGATGCAGCCATCGCAGCGTGTGGTGACCGCCACGGCTAGCGAAATAAGCTGGCGCGTCTTCTCGCCAAGCTTGGTGGTTTTCGCGTTCGCGCTGCTGAGAGTCTGATACCCCTTCAGAGTGTCGGGAGACAGCTTGCCCAGCTCGCCGACGCGAGCGCCGATTTCCTTGTGGTACTGATTCCAATCCATGACCATGCCTTTCTCCTGTTTGCGGCAGCCTAAAGCGGCTGCTACGGATGGGTAATGGGCTGGCATTATACTCGTCGCGCGGCGCGATGTGATATCTTCTGTAGTTTGCTCGATGCTGTCCACGCGATCTGCATCGCGGGCGGGGTCCTTCAGCTACGCTCAGGATAAACGAGCCCCGCCCCTGCATCGTAAGGGGCATCCGGCCGGGCAATTGTCAAAGCGATAGCAGCAGAAAGCAGCGCGGCCCATTCCTTTCATGCCCGCAACGGAGCATAAGCCGGGGACGCGCGAAAGCGCGCCCCTACATGCCCGCAAGAAATCGACCCTGGCATAAGGAGTAGTCTCCCATGAAAAATTCGTACAACGGGGAATCCATACCAGCTGACGGAAAACCGATTGGCTACAGCGGCGGCGACTTGCAGGTGCCGGACACGCCGATCATTCCCTTTATCGAGGGCGACGGAACCGGGCGAGATATCTGGAAAGCGTCGCGGCGCGTCTTTGATGCGGCGCTGGAGCAAGCCTATGGCGACAAGCGGCGCGTGGCGTGGTTTGAGGTTTTCGCGGGAGAGAAGGCATTCAACGCGTTCAAAGAATGGCTGCCGAATGACACCGTCGACGCGATTCGGGATTTTCGCATTGCGATCAAAGGGCCGCTGACAACGCCAGTGGGCGGCGGGATTCGTTCCTTGAACGTGACTTTGCGGCAAGTCCTCGACCTATATTCCTGTGAACGCCCCGTGCGCTATTTCCCGGGAGTTCCCTCTCCCGTGCGCGCGCCGGAAAAAATGGATGTGGTGATTTTCCGCGAGAACACGGAGGACGTGTACATCGGGATAGAGTGGAAGTCTGGAACGCCGGAAGTAAAAAAGCTACTGGAATTCTTGAACAACGAAATGCTGAAAGACGGCAAGAAGCAAATTCGCTGGGATTCCGGCGTGGGCCTCAAGCCGATTTCGCCGACGGGGACGAAGAGGCTCGTGCGTCGCGCGATCAAGTACGCGCTGGCGCACGGAAGGAAAAGCGTCACGCTGGTGCACAAGGGAAACATTCAGAAATTTACGGAAGGCGCGTTTCGAGACTGGGGCTACGAGTTGGCGCGCGAAGAGTTTCGCGCACAGACGGTGACCGAGCGCGAAAGCTGGATTCTCGACAACAAAGACAAGAATCCAGCGCTGACGGTCGAACAGAATGCGGCGATGATCGAGCCCGGCCTCGAGCAGGCAACGGACGCGTTCAAAAAAACCGTCTACGACGAAGTGAAAAAGACGCTCGACGCGATTTACGCGACGCATGGGAAGGGCCAGTGGAAACAGAAACTAATGATTAACGACCGCATCGCGGATTCGGTATTCCAGCAGGTGCTGATGCGCGCGGATGAGTACAGCGTATTGGCGACTTCCAATCTGAACGGCGATTATCTTTCCGATGCGTGTGCGGCGCAGGTCGGCGGGCTGGGTATGGCGCCGGGCTCCAACATTGGCGACGGCTACGGCGTATTCGAGGCCACGCACGGAACGGCGCCGAAATACGCGGACAAGGACGTCATCAATCCGAGTTCGGTGATGCTCTCGGGGGCGATGATGTTTGAGTTTCTGGGATGGAAAGAAGCTGCGAAGCTCATTGAGGACGGGATTGCGCGAACGATTCAGCAGAAGCGCGTGACGTACGACCTGGAACGGCTGATGCCCGGGGCGGTCAAGCTGGGGACCTCGTCGTTCGCATCGGCGATCATTGAGAACATGCGGGGAGCGACGGCGGCGAGGCGTTAGCGACGGATTTAACCAGCTACTTGCGGAAGAAAAGAGGAGACTTCATGCGGAAGAAAGTGACGGTAGTGGGAGGCGGCTTTGTGGGATCGACAGCGGCGCAGCGGATAGTGGACAGGGAGCTGGCTGATGTCGTGCTAACGGACATTTTAGACGGGCCTCCCGCGGGAAAAGGCTTGGACATGCTGGAGTCCGGGCCGATTACACGAAGTGATTCACAGGCGCTGGGCATTTCGACCGTGAACGGCGACTATTCCGCGACTGCAAACAGCGACGTGGTGGTGGTCACGTGCGGATTTCCGCGAAAGCCGGGGATGAGCCGCGACGATTTGCTGAAAGCCAACTACGACGTGGTGAAAGGCGTCGTTGAGCAGATCGTGAAGCACTCGCCGAACTGCGTCCTCGTCGTGGTGACCAATCCGCTGGACGCTATGGCCCAAACGGCATTCAAGGTCAGCAAGTTTCCGAAGAATCGCGTGATCGGTATGGCGGGCGTGCTGGACTCGGCACGCATGAGCGCGTTTGTGGCCATGGAATGCAAAGTGAGCGTGGAAAACGTGCACTCGTTCGTGCTGGGCGGGCATGGCGACGACATGGTGCCGCTGCCGCGGTATTCGACAGTAGCGGGAATTCCCCTCCCTGACTTGCTGCCGAAAGAACGCATTGACGCAATCGTCGAACGCACGCGGAAGGGCGGCGCGGAAATTGTGAATTTACTGAAGACCGGTTCGGCGTACTACGCCCCATCGGCGGCAGCAGTGGAAATGGTCGAGGCGATTTTGAAGGACAAGCAAAAGATTTTGCCGTGCGCGGTGTATCTCGAAGGCGAGTACGGAATTAAAGGATTGTTTGTTGGCGTACCGGTGAAGCTGGGCGTCAAGGGAGTGGAAGAAATCATTCAAATTAAATTGACGCCGGAGGAAAATGCGGCGCTGCAGAAGTCGGCGAATTCGGTGAAGGAACTCGTGACAGTTCTTGGACTCTGGTGATGTCTCGCTCAGGGTGAGGAAAGCGATGAGGCGCTTCAAGGCTTTGTTTTTTGTGGGCCTGATGGTGTTTGTGGTGACGTTGTTTGCAAAGAGCGGTGAGGGCGAGACGAAGCCGGTGCGCGTGGCGCTAGTGAAAATGCCATACGTCGGCGAACGAAATGTTCCGGACATTTCGCGCGGGCCGGATTATTTGGAAGAAGGCGGCATTCGAAAGCTTCTGGAGCAGCAAGGCGTGCAGGTGAAACCGACCGACACCGTGGCGCTAACCGCGGAAGAGGAGAAGGCCTACGGTTCGTGGAATCATCTGGCGCTGGCGAGCGGCGACATGGGGAAGATTGTTGCCGAGGAGCGGCGCAGTGGATATTTGCCCATCGGATTCCTCGCTAATTGCAGCGGGCTTCTGGGAATGCTCAGTGGGTTGCAGCATTCGGGGCCGACCGCGAAACCGCTGCGCGTGGGCATGGTGTTCGTTGATGCGCACGGGGATTTCAATACGCCGGAAACGACGCTGAGCGGGATGCTTGGCGGCATGCCAGTGGCGATTGCGGCCGGGCAATGCCTCACGCGAATGCGGCTCAAGGCGGGATTGCAGCCTGCGATTCCCACGCGGCACATCGTCGAAGTTTGCGTGCGGGACACGGATCCGCTGGAGCAGGAACTGTTGGACCGTTCGGACATTCAGCAGCTCACGCTGGAGGACGTGCGCACGCGCTCCGCGAACTTGCATCGCGAGGTGAAGCGGCTCTCGGATCTTACGGACGTAATTTACGTACACGTGGACATGGATGGGCTGGATCCCAGTGAAGTGCCAGGGCATCCGCTGAAGGTGCCTGGAGGCCCAACCAGCGTCGAACTGGCAGCGGCTTTGACGGAAATGTTCCAGTGCGAAAAAGTGGGGGCGTTTGGCGTGGCGTCTACGCCCTTCGACGATCGCGACAAAACAGGCATTTCGCGACAAGCGGCTTACAACCTGATTCTTGGCGCGGTGAAGGGCGTGCAGCAGAGGAAGAGCGAGTAGCCACAACTCGCTGCGCCTTAGGAACGCGTCGTCCTGAGCGGAGCGAAGGATCTCAAGCGAGACATAGTTTCTGCGTCGGAGCAGTTGAGATTCTGCGCGCATCCTCGTCGGACGCGCTCAGAATGACAGCAGCTTGCAAATCGCATAGTCTACCAGCCGAAGATTTTGCTCGCGCCGTAGACCAAACCCAGCGTAAAGCCGGCGATGACGACTTCCCCGATTGCGCCAACCGCGAAGGGACGAAGACCCTGTTTGCGCATTTCCTGAAAATTCGTGCGAAGACCAACGCCCGCGAAGGTCAGCAGAAAAGCCCAACGCGACAGATTGGCCAGCGTGCCGACTTGATCTTTCGTGAAGAATTTGTACGTCGCGAGCACGGAGATCAGCAAGAAGCCCAGAACGAACTTCGGAAATTTTTGCCAGAGAAACGCGGCCTTGTTCCCTACCGCTTGCGCTTTTCCTTTGCTCGCCCAATAAATGGCGTAGGCGAGAACCACGAAACCGATCATGGCATTGCGCGTGGACTTAACCAGCACGGCGAGCTTGCCGGCGGCGTCGGAGTAAAGCGCGCCGGCGGCGGTGGCTTCGGCAGTGTTGTCCACCCCGAGTCCGGCCCAGAGGCCGTAGGCTTTGTCGCTGAGATGCAGGAAGTGGCCGATCACGGGGAACGTGAAGAGGGCAAAGGCACCGAGCGCGAGAATTGCGGCAATGGAAAACGACGAATCCTCGTCATCAGCTTCGATGGCGCCTTTCGTGGCGATGATGGCGCTTACGCCGCAAACGGCCGAGCCGACAGCGAGCAGCGAAGTCAGCTTGGGTTTCAGCTTGAAAGCGCGGCCTAGAAACGTCATGAAAGCGAGGGAGCCGGTGATTTCGATGGCCACGAGCACGAGGCTGACGCCGCCGAGCTTGAGAATGTCGCCGAGCAGGAACCGCGCGCCCAGAAGCACGATGCCGGCCTTGAGCCAGAATTCGTAGGTGGCGACGCCGCTGCGAAAAATTTCGGGAACGCCCACTGTGTTGGAGATGGCCAAGCCAAGCAAGATGGCCCACAAGACGTATTCAATGTTCGGAAACGTCCAATAGTGCGCCTTGGCGTAGGCGCCGACGTTTTGTTCGAGCAATTTTCCCGCGTAGCCAATGGCGAAAAGCAGCAGCACGCCGGGTATCGCGCGCAAGTACCGGAACACGGGCTGCACCAGTTGGACCTGGGTAACCGTGATCACATCAGCCATGACTGGTCATCTCCTGTTGAAAACATTTTTCAGTCCCGCTTACTCCACACAGACCTCACCACGGAATGTGTTTGAAAACCCCGGCGCGAACCAGTAGCGCCGCCAGAAGCGCCAACACGACGGCCCAGGAATCGAGCGAGAGCTTCCACCACTGGCCATTTCTTACCGCGGTCATGCTTCCACTTGCGTTTGGATCTGCGCTCATCGACATGCTCCTTTAAGCCGCGCACTCGCCGCGGCCAAGTTTGAGAGAAAAGGTTTCCGTATCGCCCCAATCCAGGAAAATGTCCTCAATCGACTTCGTCACTTTGGTAAACGGATGCAGGCGCTCGACGATCGCTTTGTCAGGTGTGCGTCCCACCCAAGAGTTGAAGGACTCGCCCGGCTGGCGATCCTGCTGATAAAAGGCCAGGAGTTCGCGGATGATCGCCGGGATTGGACGCGCTGGCACGGCCATGATTTGACGCGCGAAGCGAACGCCCTCGGCGTTCACGCGGCCACCGAGAAGGAGTTGGTAGTACGGCGCCTGCCTTTCCTCGATCTTCCGAACATTCCCATAGAAGCCGATGTCGGCAATGTGGTGCTGACCGCAGGAGTTCGGGCAGCCGCTAATTTTGATGCGGAGCTTTTTGATTTCGGGGTCGTCGTAGCCTTCCAGAGCGCGGGAAAGCTCATCGGCCAGAGTCAGCGAGCGCGTGATGCCGAGGTTGCAGGTAGTGGCTCCGGGGCAGCCGGTGACGTCGGAAATCGTGCGAGCGCCGGGAATGTCGAGGTCAAGGGCCTGAAGATCATCGTAAATCGCGCGCGCGCGGTCAAACGGAACCCAGGGAATCACCAGGTCTTGATTGATGGCGATGCGCACGCCGGGGAGATCGTGTTTCTCCAGGAGGTCCGCGAGGCCGCGCATCTGCCGGCTATAAAAAGTCCCGGAGGGAAGCTTGATCCAAATGGCGACGTAGCCGGGCTGGCGCTGCGGCATCAGGTTGTGTTCGGCCCAGCGGTCGTACCCGGAATCGGAGGCGGCGTTTGTCAAACTGAGCGTCAAGGGCGCGGGAGAGATGTTGACCAGCGTGGGCCGGATCGGAGAAGGTACGGTGAAGACTTCGGCAGGCGCTTGTGAAGTTTTGCGCTTTTCAAAAACTAGGCGGCGAAACTCTTCGATGCCTTTTTCGCGCAGCACGAATTTCAGGCGCGCCTTGAACTTGTTCTTGCGGTTGCCGGTTTCGTTGAAGACGCGCAAAACGGCTTCGATGGTAGGCAGCAATTCTTCTTCCGGTAGAAACTCGGCTAGCACCGCCGACTCGGTCGGAAAGCTTCCCAATCCGCCGCCGACAAGAACTTTGAAGCCACGCTGCCCCGTGCCGTTTGAACCGCGCACCTGTGCGATCAAGCCCACATCGTGAATGCCAGCGACGGCACAACCGCCATCATCCGCGCAGCCGGAGAAAGCAATTTTGAACTTGCGCGGCAAATCGTGAAAATCCGGATGGCGCAAGAGGTAACGCGAAACGCCCAAAGCGTACGGCGTAACGTCAAACGCTTCTCCGGGGCAGATTCCTGCAACGGGGCACGCCGTGACGTTGCGCACGGTGTTGCCGCAAGCTTCGCGCGTGGTCAAGCCGCAATCCGCCAGCAAGCGCATCGCAGCCGGAACTGTTTCGAGCTTCACGAAATGGAATTGGACGTTTTCGCGCGTGGTGAGATGGCCGCGGCCGGTGGAGTACTGGTCGGCAATTTGCGCCAGGATGCGAAGCTGCGACGGCTTGATCACACCGGCCGCAACTTTCACGCGCAACATCTGGAAGCCGGGTTGGCGCTGACCATAGGTGCCGTGCTTCAGGCGGAAGGGGCGAAATTGTTCTTCGGTGATTTCGCCGCGGCGGAGTTGCTTCGCGCGCTCTTCGAAACGAGCGATCTCCGCCTCCACGGCCTCGCGGCTGTGCCTTTCCTCGACTTCAGTTGTTGTAGCAACGGTCATAAAATGTGGCTCCCAAAATCTGCTCCTTACGAAAACTTCGCCCAAAAATAAAAAAGCCCACTCGCCAGTTTCTCTGGCTTGTGGGCTTCGGAACTTGATGATTAGGCTAGGCTAAGTCCGGAAACTCCTCTGGCCAGAGATGGGTGTCATTTGACACATAGTGCGACACGCGCACTCGCAACCCTTCATCTGGCAGCAGGTCACCATGAAAGAGCAGGATACTTTCCAGAGACTCCCTTGTCAAAGGGAATCCCTGCTAAACATTGGATGCATTGAATTCAAAAAAGTAATCAACGACTTTGTTCTTCATCAAATAAGTCTGCGTATCTGGGAGGAATACGCTAAGGTGCGCTTCTCCAACTGCTTCCCCGGATAGTAAGAAAAGATCCCCGTCATTTATTGCGGTTTTGCGGCCGCCGGAGCCGAAGCCTTGGCTGCGGGTTTGGCGGAAGCTGTTGCCGCAGCGGCGCCAACGGTTGTGGCGCGCTTAATGACATCCAGCTGGGGATATTTGCTGTCAAGATAGGCTTTCCCGGCCCTTGCGATTTGGTCCTGTTCGTTCGTGGGCTGGTCGGCATACTGATCGTAGAACATTTCGACCACCTTCATGCCAGCCGCATCCACCACCGCAAAAGGCGCAAAACCTTGGCTGTCGAGAAACGAATTGTCCTTGAAACTGATGAAAATCTGCGTCGAACGCGAATTGGGAGCGGAAGTTTTGGCAAAGGTTACAAATCCGCGCTTGTTGCTCTGGGTGACGGGATCATCGTTAATATTGGCATGGCTCCAGGCCGCGGACACCGCCGGGTAAGAACTGATGCCGAATTGCACCACGAAACCCGGGACAACGCGAAATAACACCATGTTGTCGTAGAAATGATGCTTCACAAGATTGTAGAAGCGGTCCACGCCAATGGGAGCCCAGGCGCGCGTCACGTTCATCACGAAATCGCCGCGCGTGGTCTCGAATTTCACCTGGAAAGTTTCGGGCGCTTTCTCTTTGAGCAAGGAAGGCCGGAGCAAGGTGCGATCGTAGGTGGATCGAGCAGCGGACTTTCCGGCTGCGGATGCACCTGACCCTGGCTTGGCCGGGGCCTGCGCTGGAGTTTGCGCCAGCGTTTGCATGGCGAGCGCGAATAAAGCAACGAACACCTTTGTTACAAACCTTGTCATTCCGGGTCCCTCTCTCCCCTTAGAGTCCACCTGCAAAAAGCAAATCTTACTCGTGGGCCTGCTTGGACAGCTCCCGGCTGACGCGCCCCACTTCGGCCATGACGCGCAAAGTATTTTCGCCGAGTACTTTCTTTACGTCATCTTCGGAATAGCCCTTTTTCAAAAGCGCATCGGTAATTTGAGGGAGATGCGAAGCGTCTTCCATGCCATGAGGCATGTTGGCGCCGTCGAAATCGGAACCCAGGCCCACGTGATCGATGCCGGCCACTTTCACGGCGTGGTCGATGTGTTCGATGATTTTTGTCCACTCCACGCGTGGAAGTTTGCCTTCCGCGACGTATTGGCGGGTAACGCGGTCGCCCTCGATGAGCTGGCAAGCTTCACTATCACCGCAGTTTTTCTTCACTTCCTCAGCGATGGCTTGCTCCCATTCGGGATGAGCTTTCTCGGCATTGCGAAATTCCTGGCTGAGAAAACCAACGTGATAGTTGATTTGCACGACGCCGCCCTTGGCCGTCAGGTCCTTCATCATTTGATCCGTCATATTGCGCGGGGCGTCGCAAAGCGCGCGGCAGGAGGAATGCGAGGCAATCATTGGCGCTTTGCTGATTTCGAGCGCGTCGTAAAAAGTCTTGTCGCTCACGTGAGAAATGTCCACCATGACGCCGAGGCGGTTCATCTCGCGGACGACGTCCTTGCCAAAATCGGTCAGGCCGTTATGCGCGGGCTTGTCCGTGGAAGAGTCCGCCCATTCGTCGTTGCCGCTGTGCGTCAATGTCATGTAACGAACACCGAGATCCGCAAACTTTTGCAGCACCCCGAGGTCGGAGTTGATCATGTGGCCGCCCTCCACCCCCATGAGGGCGGCGATTTTGCCGTCCTTGCGCGCGGCGCGGACTTCAGAGGCGGTTGTGGCCAGAGCGAGATCTTTCGGGTTTGTTCGCACTTGCTCGCGAACCGCTTCAATCTGCGCTAGCGCGCGATTCACTGCTTCTGTTCCCGTGATTTTGCTGGGAATCCAAATGGAGAAAAAAATCGCTCCAAGGCCGCCTTCGCGCATGCGCGGAATATCAATGCTGCCGTCTTTATAGCGCCTTCCAAGGTCGAATTTTCCCTCGAGGAAGCGCTGCGTGGTGTCGTCGTGCGTATCCACAACGATGGAGGAGAAATGCAGCTTCTTTGCGCGAGCAGAAATGTCGTCGGACTTCACAACCGCCGCCAGCAAACATCCTGCCGAAACGCACACCGCGGTTGTACAAAGGATTCGCAGCATCTCAATTCCCTTCTCCATGAGAAGCAAAGGATTTTACGGCAGAGAGAGTTTACCTTAAGAAGGCACTAAATCGCACTGACACCTGGAAAAAGCGCTTAACCTAAGAACCAACCGAGCAGCGCCTGCTTCCACGCATCGCGATTCACTTCGGCAATGGATTCGGTGAGCGGGATGCCCTTCGGGCAAGCCTTCACGCAATTCTGCGCGTTGGCGCATTCCTGAATGCCGCCGGGGCCCATCACGGCTTCCAGGCGCTCCCGCTTGTTCATCGCACCGGTGGGATGCATGTTGAAAAGTCGCACCTGGCTGATGATGGCCGCGCCCATAAATTGGTTGTGCTCGTTTACCTGCGGGCAGACTTCCAGGCAGTTGCCGCACGTAATGCAATGAGAGAGCGGGTAACCCTTGGCCTGAACTTCCGGCGAAACGCGCGGGCCTTCGCCAAGATGGTATGTGCCGTCGATGGGAATCCAGGCTTTTACACGTTTGAGGCTTTCAAACATGAACTGGCGATCCACCGAAAGATCGCGCACCAGAGGAAATTTCGTTAGCGGCTCGAGACGAATGGGCTGCTCGAGTTGATCCACCAGCGCGGAGCACGCCATGCGCGCTTTGCCGTTGATGAGCATAGCGCAAGAGCCGCAAATCTCTTCGAGGCAATTCGAATCGTACGTGATGGGCGTAGTTTTCTTTCCGTCGCGCGTGACGGGATTCTCAGCAATGTCGCGCAGGCAAATGATGACGTTCATCGAAGGACGCCAACTCAAGGAAAATTCCTCCCGGCGCGCCGGGTCATTCGGGCCCGCTTGCCGCTTCACCTTCACGATAACTTTTTTCGTTTCCGCCATACACCCTCAAGCCAATTTAGCAACTACCGTTTCCCTGGAAGAGAGATTCCTCGTCGCCGCGCCTGCCTACCGCAGGCAGGCTCCTCGCAAAGACCATCCGCAGCGGATGGTCACTTCGCGGCGTCGTATCTCCGCGCGCGCGGCTTAATCAAAGAAATGTCCACCGGCTCGTACGTCAGCTGGATGTCGCAATTGACCCACTTCGCGCGCGTCGTCTTCAGCCAGTTGGTGTCATCGCGGTCCGGGAACTCCGGCTTGTAGTGTGCGCCGCGCGATTCGTTGCGAGCCAGCGCACCCAAGGTGATCACGCGCGCCAGAATCAGCATGTTTTCCAGTTCTCGAGCAAAATTCAGCGTTTGGTTCGACCACTTCGTGCGGTCGCTCAAATTGATCCTACTGTAGCGCTCCAGCATGGAATGAATCTTGGCATCAGCCGCTTGCAAGTTCTTGTTCAAGCGAGTCACGGTGACGTGCTCGGTCATCAAGTCTCCGAGTTCGCGCCAAATCGTAATCGGATTTTCAGAGCCGTCCCGACGAATCAATTTCTGATTCTTTTCTTCCTGGCGCTTGCGTTCGGACTCGTAGACTGCCTGCGCCGTGGCTTCGGCTCCTTTTTCCAAGTTGTTCACATGCTTGACGGCCGCGGTTCCGGCAAGACCGCCACCAAAAATACAAGACACGAGCGAGTTGGCGCCCAGGCGATTCGCGCCGTGATATTGATATTCGCATTCGCCTGCGGCATAAATCCCCGGCACGTTGGTGGCCTGATCTTCGCCGTTCACCCAGATGCCGCCCATCGTGTAGTGCATCCCGGGAAAAACTTTCATCGGCTCTTCGCGCGGATCGACGCCGAGGAACTTTTCGTAAATCTCCAGAATGCCTTCGAGCTTGCGGTTCAGCGTCTCGCGCGGAATTTCTGTCACGTCCAGATACACGGCCGCCTGCCCATCGAGCCCCAGCTTCTCCTGATACACGATGCGGTGAATTGCGCGCGTCGCGATGTCGCGCGGCACCAGATTGCCGTACTTCGGATACCACTCTTCCAGGAAGTAGAAGCGGTCCGACTTCGGAATATTTCTAGGAGGACGATTTTCCTTCGGCTTCCGCGGCACCCACACTCGTCCGCCTTCGCCACGCGCGGATTCGCTCATCAATCGCAGTTTGTCCTCGCCGGGAATCGCCGTCGGATGCACCTGGATGAATTCACCGTTGGCATAATCGACGCCCTGCTGAAACAGCGCCGCCTGCGCTGAGCCCGTGCAGACCACCGAGTTCGTCGAGCGCCCGAAGATCGCGCCGATTCCGCCGGTGGCAAAAATCGCAGCGTCGGCCGGAAACGTTTTCACTTCCATCGTGCGCAAATCCATCGCGCAAATGCCGCGGCACACGTGCGCGCCGTCCATCACCGCGGAAAGGAACGTCCAGCCTTCACACTTTTTCACGCGGCCTTCGGCTTCGTGTCGCCGCACCTGCTCATCGAGCGCGTAGAGAAGCTGCTGGCCGGTGGTCGCGCCGGCGAATGCGGTGCGGTGATACAGCGTGCCGCCGAACCGCCGGTAATCCAGGAGCCCTTCGGGCGTGCGGTTGAACATGACGCCCATGCGGTCCAGCAAATCGATAATGCCGGGCGCCGCTTCGCACATGCGCTTTACGAGCGGCTGATTGGCCAGAAAATCGCCGCCGTAAATCGTGTCGTCAAAGTGCTTATCGGTAGTGTCGCCCTCGCCCTTCTGATTTTTCGCGGCGTTGATCCCGCCCTGCGCGCAAACCGAGTGTGAGCGCTTCACCGGAACGATAGAAAAGAGGTCGACGGAAATCCCGGCCTCGGCCGCTTTGATCGTGGCCATCAGCCCGGCCAGACCTCCGCCCACGACGATGATCTTTGGCTTTCTCATTTGTTTATGTAATAGAAAGCGAAGGGATGCCAGTTCAGGCGGAAACTTAGTACGATGAGAATCCCCACGAAGCTAAACGCAACTCCGATCACCACGCCCAAGCGGCCAGCGGCCTCCTGCGCTTTTGCAGTAGTCGCAAGCCCCCATTTACAAAGAAAATTCCAGATCCCCACGCCCAGATGAAATGAGGACGCGAGAATCCCGACCACGAAGAACGCCAAATACCATGGATTGGCCATGTCCTGGGCCACGGTCGCATACGTGGACTTGCCGTGCGTCAGCCAGCGTTCGGTGTACAGGTGCCAACCGATGTAGGCAAACGCGATGAGCCCTGTATAGCGCTGCGCCACATACTGCCAATTCCCCACCCACGGGTAAGCGGAGACGTTGGACTTCCCGCGCAGCCAGATGTAGATGCCGTACAGCCCATGAAACAGTATCGGCAGGAAGATGAAAGCCCATTCGACTACCAAGCGGAACGGAATCGTTTGCAGGTCGCGTGAAACTTCGTCGTACTTGCGCGGATCTACCAGCGCTGCACTGTTCGACCAGAAGTGTTCCGCTAAAAATGCTCCAACAGGAAGTACGCCGGTAAAGGAATGAAGCTTTCTGAGGAGATAACTTGCGTCAGGCTGACTTGCCGTGTCAGACATGCCCTCTCCGCCGCGGGTTTCCGTGCCGGTGCACGCTTGACAAACCGAAGGAGCGATGAGAATCGCGGCTAACCCAGTATAGGCAGATGCATCGGTCGATGCAAACTAGCCCAGGGCTCCGCCCCTGATACCCCGAGAAGCCAGGAGCCAGAACCACCGCCAAACGCTAGCGAGAACCAAATTCTCGTTGGGGCCCCAATAACGGTCGAAAGCTGTCCCAAGGGACGGTTTTTTTTGTGAAACTGTACTCCGTAATTTCTCTTGAGGCTTCGCGCAGGCGGCATGAAAATGACATTGTCGTACGACGGGATCCCCAGCCCTGGGCCCGCCCCGGGCTGGGCCCCTCCTGGTTGCACTCCCTAGTTTTTTCAAGGATGGGTATGAGCACAACCCTCGGTCTTGTGTCGGAACTGGAGCGCATCGCCCGCGAACTCGATTCCGAGGCCGCAGGCGCTGCGCGACCCTCGCTGCCCGCCATTGCAGAAAAGATTGCTAAAATCATTGGAGTCCGCAATGAAGAAGTGGCCGTCCTGGCGGTTTCCAGGAAATGGAAACACCTGCACTTTTTGGTTCCCGAAGCGCTGAGAAATGTTGGCTTCATCCCGCTGACCAGCAATTCCGCCCTTGCGGCGAGGACGGTTCGCGAGAGCCGGCCCGAAATTGACAATAATTTTAGCGCCGCGCGCCACGCCAATGTTTTCGAAAACATAAAGCTCAGCGGCGAACCCCAGGAACTCATCCAGAAAATCATCAGCGCGCCGATTCTCCACGACGGCAAAGTCATCGGGGCCATCCAGGTGAGCCGCAAAGGAGCAACGTCCGTGGCGGCGGGACCGGATTTCACGGCGCAACATCTCGGAAATCTGCTGGCGCTGTGCAAGCCGCTGGCGAAATTCGTGCATCGCGCCGCCGGAGAATAGCACCCGTCAAATCTCTGTTAAGCCCCGTTCACAATTCCGCAAGCCGTTCGAACGCGGCCATCAAAATAAATTGACACTCGAAAACCTTCTTGTTACTTTTGCTTGGCCCTAAAATTTTTTGCTCTCAATCCTGTCAGGGAGGCCCGGAAAACCGGCACCATGGCGTTTGTAGCGAAGAAGATCTTCCTCACAAAAGGTGTCGGGAAACATCGAGAACGGCTCTCCAGCTTCGAGCTGGCCCTGCGCAATGCGGGCATCGCCGCGTGCAACATCGTCCGCGTCTCCTCCATCTTTCCGCCGAATTGCAAGTTGATTTCCCGCAGCGAAGGATTGAAGCATCTCAAGCCCGGCCAGGTGGCCTTCACCGTCATCAGCGAAAATTCCACGAAAGAACCGCACCGCCTCATCGCAGCGAGCATTGGACTTGCGCTGCCGAGCGACAAAAGCATGTACGGCTATCTCTCGGAGCACCACTCGTTTGGGGAAACAGAAGAAGTCGCCGGCGAATACGCCGAAGAGCTCGCCGCAGAAATGCTTGCCACTACTTTGAACGTGGAATTTGATCCCGATTTGTCGTTCGACGAAAAAAAAGAAGTCTACCGCATTTCCAATAAAATTGTCCGCACGATGAACATCACGCAGTCCGCCGTCGGCGACAAGCGCGGCCTCTGGGCCACAGTGCTTGGCGCCGCCATTCTGATCGGCGAAGACGACTAAAGCGCACGGCAAAGCCAGAAAGCACCAGCCCTGCTGGCGCTTTTTGTTTTTGTGCTAAGGAATTCTGCGAGTGCGAAATCCCTGGCGGGAATTACGAATCCAAATCATACGGCGTTTTCAGCCACTTCTTCACTTCCCCGTCGATTTGCTCGGGCGAAGTCAGTTCGATGCGTGATACGGTCTTTTTTGGCCAGCCCGCCGGTATCCATCAGTCGCTTGGGCAATTTCCCTTTGTAAATGTGTCAGCGCAAGCCCGAAGTCCACGCGCGAATTTGTCGTCGGCTTGATTTGCGCGAACACATGCTCGCGATAAAGCGGAACGATCGTGTTTTTCACCAGCGCGAGCCATTCCTCGAGTGAGCGCCCCGTTTCGCTTCTCCGTTCGGCCGCCCGCTTCCGCACCGCCGCACCCGGATGCACGTCGTAAGTGCTTGCAGTTTTGCGGTAGCCATGACCTCAACTCCTTGAAGCAGCGTCGGTTTTCACCAACGCCGCGACAACCAGCCCTATCAGCGTGAAGCCGATGATCTGCGTGACCATATAAGCGGCGGCGTAGTTGCCGGGAAACTCGTACCAATTCCAGTACTCGACGTTGGTTGTCACCGCGGCAAGCGCGCCGAGGATAACCACGAATCCTGCGCGCTCACTGTACCCTCTTCCTGCTGCTGCCCACGAAAGCAGCCAAGCCGCAAGCAAAGCTTCCAGAAGGTTTAGGCCACCCTCTTTCGCAAGTGCCACACCAAAATTAAACGCGCCCGACGGGGGATGGTAGACCAATAGTCCGTGAGGAGACTGCTCATACTTCTTCCTGTACGCCGGCATCGCTGCGTTGCGCTGTTGCATCGTTGGGTTCGGTCCGAGTCCCAGCCCAGGAAAGAGATAAAGCCCAGCCTGGGGTATCGCTGACTGCATCGCACTGAGCACGAGAGCTTCATTGGAAACTTCTCCGACGCCCAATTCGCCGAGCGGCAGAAACTCATGCGCCACAAACAACCAAACAAACATCGTCAGCCCACCCAGGATTCCCGCAATCACCACTCGTTTTGCCATGACTGCACCTCCTTCCAAGATGGAGAAACAACTTTAGGTTTTGCCTGCTTCCCTCCTCGGATTTGTGTTCTTGTAGCAAGGAATTCTCCATTTCATTTGTGGTGTTTGAAGTGGCCAAGTCGCGCCAGCACCGCCCCAACAATCAGCGGCAGGGCCACCGTGGCATCATCGAAAACTTCCGCGAACTGGCCGCCCTCCTCGCGCGGAACAAATTTCCCCCAGGAAACGGCTTCGGAATACGTGCTGCCACTTAGCCCTCCCCAGCTCACCGGCTCCGGACAAATGCGCACGCCGTAGTCATAGCGCTTGAGCGGCAATTTCTTATAGCCGCGCCGAGCCAGCAGCTCCGCGTACACGCCAAATTGCTGCGACCAGTTGCGCGGCACGCCGCCGCCCACGGTAAAAATTCCCATTCGCTTGGTCGCCATCATGATCCCGGCGAATTTCTCAAAATCCTCAAAAGGATCGAATCGCAGAACCGGCCGGCTTTCTCTCTGCCGCGCGATTTTATGCAGCGCGAAGTCAATGCCCAATTCGGAATCGCTAAACGCCGGCACAAAAACTGGAACATTGTGCTCGTACGCCGATTTCAGGATTCCCCTATCCGCCGCCTGTTTGTGCAGGTACTCGCCAATACGATGATGAATCTTCCAGCTGCAAACCACTTCATTCGCGTCCCACTCGTCCAGCAGGCGCTGCATCACTTCTTCGACGTGATCGAGATTGACTTCGGGCTCGAGCGAATCGTAAACGCGGTTGTATCCGGCCTCGAACAGCGTCTTGTCGTCCATTCTCGGGTCGTAGCGGAAGTGCGAATGGCCCGTCGCTTCGACCAAGCCGTGGGCCATCAGCGCGCCCGTCGAAACAATCGCGTTCACCACACCCGATTCGATCAGGTCGCAGAAAATCAGCCCCATCTTTCCAACCGTCAACGCTCCGGAAAGCGTCATCACGACGAAGCACTCTTTGTCGCGGGCCATTGCCTCGAGGACGTCCGCGGCGTCTCCGATTTGCCTCCCGGTGAATGCGGTATTGCCCATGGCGCGAACCAATTCGTCAATGGTGCGGCAGCGAGATAAGTCCAGCGGAAAAATCGGCCGGAGCTTATCCTTTACCGGGTCGTGCAACACCCGCTCGGTCACAGTCTTTTTTTGCTGCTTCCCCATCGCGTCTCCTCAGACTGAATAGGTTAATTTCCTGGAGCGAATGAACTGCAATCTTGCCGGTGGTTCGTGGTGATGCTTGTATGTTCGCATGATTTTTAGTACAAACGCGGCACAAAGAAAAGCAAAATCGCGCATGAAAAGCCGCTTGTTGCTCATGCTAAACTAAAATCCATGGCAGACAAATTCACCGTTGGGCTCGTGCAGATGAGGTGCACGACGAATGTAGAGGAAAACCTCGAACGCGTCATCGGGAAAATCCAGGAAGCGGCTCGGCGCGGAGCGCAAATCATCTGCATGCACGAATTGTTCCGCGGCGAATATTTTTGCCGTAAGCAAGACGCGGATCTTTTCAATCTCGCGGAGCCCGTGCCGGGGCCCACCACGGAAAAACTAGCTCGCGTCGCCATAGAAAGCAAAGTCGCTCTCGTCGTCTCGATTTTCGAACGCCGCGCCCCTGGCGTTTATCACAATAGTTGTGCCGTTCTCGATGCCGATGGACGCTTGCTCGGAAAATACCGCAAGATGCACATCCCGGATGATCCCCTCTATTACGAAAAATTTTATTTCACTCCAGGCGATTTGGGATTTCCGAATTTCGATACGAAGTACGCGCGCATCGGCGTCCAAATTTGCTGGGACCAGTGGTATCCGGAAGGTTCACGCCTCACCGCGCTCAGCGGCGCTCAAGTGATTTTTTATCCTACAAGCATCGGCTGGCATCCTCATGAGAAGGCGGAATTCGGCGCCGCACAGTTGGAAGCCTGGAAAACGATTCAGCGCGGCCACGCTATCGCCAACGGGGTGTACGCCGCCGTGGTCAACCGCGTCGGCTTCGAAGGCCACCCGGAAAATGGCGATCCCGGACTGGAATTTTGGGGCAATTCCTTTGTCGCTGATCCTTTCGGCCAAATCATCTCCGAAGCTTCGAACTGCAAGGAAGAAATTTTGGTCGTCGAATGTGATCCCGCCAAAAGCGAAGAGACTCGCCGCAACTGGCCTTTCCTGCGTGACCGCCGCATTGATGCCTATCAACCCATCCTCAATCGCTGGCTGGGCGAAAAATAAAGTGTCTTTTTCCCTGCTCCCCGCGACCTCATTATCCGCCGTTTTTTGCCAGCTCTCCTTCTTCTCTGTGTCCTCTGCGAACTCTGTGTTAGAACAACACCCGCTGTTCAGCGCGAATTCATGATAACCGTCTCCCCTTCATCGACCCCGCGCACGCTTGGCTTCCGCATGCCCGCCGAATGGGAGCCCCACGAAGCCACCTGTCTCGGATGGCCCCACGAAACAACCGACTGGCCCGGAAAATTTGCTGTCATCCCGTGGGCCTTCGCGGAAATTGTGCGTCACCTGTCGAATGTCGAGCGCGTGTTTCTGCTGGTCGAGAGCCGCGCAGCGCAATCCCGCGTCCGTTCCATGCTGAAAAAATCCGGAGCGAATCTCGATGCCGTGGATTTTTTCGTTGTGCCCACCGATCGCGGCTGGATGCGCGACTTGGGCCCTATTTGCGTTCGTAATGAATCGGGGGAAGTCGCTCTCAACAATTTCCGATTTAACGGCTGGGCCAAATATTCAAATCACAAAAAGGACGCGCAAGTCGTTGCGAAAGCAAATGCGAAACTCAAGCGCCGCCTCTGGCTGCCGCAACACAAAGGCCGCCGCGTCGTTCTCGAAGGCGGCAGCATTGACGTCAACGGCCGCGGCACACTGCTCACCACCGAAGAATGTCTCCTCAGCAAAGTCCAGGAAAGAAATCCCGGCTTCACCAAGGAAGATTACGCCGAAGTTTTTCGCCAATACCTCGGCGTGACCAACGTCCTGTGGCTCAAGAGCGGCATTGCTGGTGACGACACCCACGGCCACGTGGACGATCTCACGCGCTTCGTGAATCCAACCACTGTCGTGACGATTATCGAGACCGATGCGAAGGACGCCAACTATGCGCCGCTTCAAGAAAATCTCGCGCTGCTGAAAACCATAAGAGACCAGGGCGGCAAGCCCTTGACAGTGGAACCGCTGCCCATGCCCGCTCCAGTCTATTTCGACGACTTCCGCCTCCCCGCAAGCTACGCAAATTTTTATATCGCGAACAAACTGGTGCTCGTGCCCACTTTCAACGATTCGAACGATCGCGTGGCTCTGAACACCCTCGCTCGCCTCTTTCTAGACCGTGAGGTCGTCGGCATTCCTTGCCGCGACTTGGTGCTTGGCCTCGGCGCCATCCACTGCATGACCCAGCAGGTACCCGCTTCCATTACCCATTAAACGTTGTCATTGCGAGCGAAGTCGAGGAATCTGGTTTCGCTTTTTGAACGCAGCAGCAACCAGCCTGGCTTTCCCATCTGCGCTAAACATAAATTATCGTTTCACCTTGCCGGAACCGCAGAGTCAGCTACAATCTTTTTTTCGCCAAGGAGGCCTCGTGCTCGCTGCTCATATGCTTGTGGACAGGTTTTATGGTGTCTGGTTCGAGACACACGGCATAGTTTCGTGGCTTATCCTTGGCCTGATTGCTGGCTGGCTCGCCGGAAAAATCGCGCGGGGCCGCGGCTTTGGCTGCCTCGCCGATATTCTCCTCGGGTTAGTGGGCTCCTTCATCGGCGGCTGGGTTTTCACCAAGCTGGGAGTCTTCGGCGGCGGCTTCTGGTATTCGCTCGCCGCCGCGACCCTCGGCGCCATAATTCTCGTTTCGATCGCCCACCTTTTCGCAGGCGACTCCCATCAATAGATCCACATCTCTTGCCCGTAGATTCCAGAGCCGACACACGAGCCAACAACCACCAGCGACCCCCGGAGTCTCTCCTGAATCCTCACCAGTCACAAGTCACTTTCGTGTGATACGATGGTTGTTTAAGCTGCGGAGTCAATGTTTCCTTGAGTAAGGCCTCAGAAAAAAGCGCCCACAAAACAGCGCGGTCCCTCACCGCCATTCCTCTCGGGGGGCTCGGTGAATTCGGCATGAACATGATGGTGCTGCGGCTCGGCGACGACATCATCGTCATCGACGCGGGCATGATGTTCCCGGAGTCCGAGCTTTTGGGCGTCGACTTGGTCATTCCGGACATTTCCTACCTCAAGCAAAACCGGGCGAAGGTTCGCGCGATTGTGCTGACGCACGGCCATGAAGATCACATCGGCGCGCTGCCGTACATTCTTCGCGATTTGAATGTTCCGCTGTACGGAACGCGCTTCACGCTGGCGCTCGTGAAAAAGCGCGTGGAAGAAGCGGGCTTGCTCGATTCCACCACGCTGCGCGAAGTCCTGCCCGGCCGCACGATCGAAATCGGCCCATTCGAAATCGAATTCATTTCCGTAACCCACAGCACGTTGGATTGCGTGGCGCTGGCCATCCGCACGCCGCTTGGCGTGATCATCCACACTGGGGATTTCAAAATCGATCAAACTCCGGTCGACGGCGCGTCCTTTGATTTGCACGCTCTCGCCAAATACGGCAGCGAAGGCGTGCTCGCGCTCTTCAGCGATTCCACCAACGTGGAGCGTCCGGGCTTCACGCCTTCGGAACGCGCGGTGGTGCCGCGCATCGAAGAATTGTCCCGTTCGGCGCCGCGCCGCGTGATTTTGTCTTGTTTTGCGTCTTCGATTCACCGCATTCAGCAAGTGATTGACATTGCCGTGCGCGTAAACCGCAAGGTGGCGTTTGTCGGACGCAGCATGATTGACAACGTCGAAATTGCGCACTCGCTCGGCCTGCTGCAAATTCCCGACGGCATGGTCGTGCGGCCGCAAGACATTCGCGGCTTCGATCCCAGGCGCCTGGTGATTCTCGCCAGCGGCAGCCAGGCCGAGCCGATGTCCTCGCTCTCGCGCATTGCCGTGGACAATCACCGCCACGTTTCCATCGATGAAAATGACACGGTCATTCTTTCCGCGCGCATCATTCCGGGCAACGAAAAATCCATCTTTCGCATGCTCGATCACATGTTCCGCCGGCGCGCGCTGGTGTATTACGACAATTCGGGCGGCTTGATTCACGTTTCGGGCCACGCCAGCCAGGAAGAGCAAAAATTGATTCTGCAGCTGGTCAAGCCGAAATATTTCGTTCCTGTTCACGGCGAATACCGGCACCTTTTCCGCCACGCGGCGCTGGCGCACCAGCTGGGCGCCGTTTCGGAAGAAATTTTTCTGCTGGAAAATGGCCAGGCCATCGAATTCACGGAGGAGGGCGCGCAACGTCGCGACCCCGTGACGGCCGGGCGCGTGCTCGTGGATTCGGGATCGCTCGAAGAAATCGAAGAAGTGGTCATCCGCGACAGAAAGCACCTCTCGGAAGATGGCGTCGTGGTACCGATTATTGCCATCGATAAGCATACCGGGAAGCTCGAATCGCAACCGGAAATTGTGACCCGCGGCCTGATGAGCGAGAACGGACAGGAGCTTCTGGTCGGGGCGCGCGAAGTTCTGATGAAGACCGTGGCGGAATCGAACTCCGAGGAAAACTCCGACTGGGGCGTCATCAAAGAAAAGATCCGCGTCGACCTGAAACGCTACATCAACAAGCAGACTTCCAAGCGGCCCCTCATCCTTCCTGTGATTCTTGAAGTGTAGACGGCTCGAGAGCCTCCCTGCCGCAGCGCGGAGATGCGAGCTATTGAAACGCAGCGCGGTAAGGGAGGATAATCTGAAGAAAGACACAGCAGCACAGGCGGGGTGGTACTAGCTTTTGCAAATCGAATGAATGCTCTCCGGATGGCGAGCGTGGAGGAGTTCTGTGAGTGAGACCAGACCGGAAGGCAAGAAGCCGGAAACCGCTGGAAACGGACGTGGCAGAAGGCCGATGGCTGTACCTTCGAAAGAATGGTGCCTTTGCGGCCACCGGGCGACGGTCCACGCGGCCTACCGGTACGGGTGCCAGGCGCCGGGCCCGCGCAAAGGATTCTGCGAATGCATGCGGTTCATCGCGCGCAGTTCGCCCGTGGGGAAGAGACTGCGAACATTAGAGCGGTCGAGAGTCGCGCCCGCCGTCAAAGCAGAGTAAAGATTCTTCGGTACCCTCTAGTTTTATTCGCCGCGGCGTGATCGCCCGAGAGCGCCATCGTTGCGAATCATCGAAGATCGTAAATCATTAAAGTCGGCTTAGCCAAATTCCCGCCAACCAAACGCCCAGAAACCTCACTGGAAGAAATCGGACATGGGGATGCGGTTGGAGGAGCCGCCGAGGCCGGAAGTCTTTACGCCCAGTGCGTCGGCGATGGTGCGCAGGATGTTGGCTTCATCGTAGGTGCTGTTGAAGTTGGCGGGATCGCCAGCGGTAGACTGATAGCCCGGTTTGCTGCGCGCGCTGATGATGACCGTCTCGACTTGGCCACCGCAGCCTTGCCCGACCGTCGTGGTAGAGCAGTTGGGCGTGCCCGACTTGTCGTTTTCGTCCCAAGTGACGATGAGCAACCCGTCGGCTCCCGGTTGAAAATAGCTGCTGGCCAGGAGCGGAGTGATTACGGTTTGCAGCCAGCTGTCGAAAGCGGACGCGGACGTGTCGTGCCCGTCATCGCTGCCGTTCGGCGAGAGCCAGGAAAGATTCGGCAGCGTTTTGTTGGCCAGGTCGGTGGCGAATTGGCTGAAGCAAACAAGATTGGCCTTGTTGATGTTTGTAAAGTACTGGAGCGGGTCGTGGCGCACATAGTAAGTCCCGCTATTCAGGGCACCGCAGCCGTTCCCACTCTCCACGTAGTCTTTCCAGGTTTTGCCAGCCTGCTGCACCTCGAAGGCGATGTTGTCGGAAGAAAGCGGCATGGTGGACGGCGTCTGGTTGTCGTCATTGGTAAAGATTTGTCCCGCCGTAAGCGCCTCGTAGTTGCCGATCGAAGGATGGGTGTCCGCCCAATATTTGGTGGCCAGCCCATACTGATTGGCGAGCGAGGTCAGGTACGGCATGTTGGTGCTGTTGTAGGTTTGACCGTAGGCGGAGTTTTCTCCGATGACGATGAAGACGTGTCCGAACTGCGGCATCGTGCCACCGCCTCCGCCGCTGATGGTGATGGTGAACCCGGCGGAAGCTTTGTTGCTGGCGCTGTCGGAAATTTGAATGGTGAACGTCGACGTCCCGGCCGTTGTCGGGGTTCCCGAGATGGTGCCGGAAGAAGCGGCGAGACTGAGTCCTGCGGGAAGGCTGCCGCTTGATACGGACCAGGTATAAGGCGGCGTGCCGCCAGTGGCCTGCAAGGTTGCGGAATAAGCCGTTTGCACCGTGCCATTGGGCAGGCTCGTAGTGGTGATTTGTACGGGGGACGGGGATGTCACGGTGAGCGTGGCCGTGAGGCTGGTGACGCTTCCATAGGCGTTGCTGACGACTACATCGAATTGCGCGCCATTGTCCGCGGAAGTGGTTGCCGGAGTGGCATAGGTCGCCGAAGTTGCGCCGCTGATCGCTGCCCCATTTTTGTTCCATTGATAGCTCAAAGGGGCCGTTCCCGTGGCGGTCACGCTAAAAGAGGCTGTCTGCCCCACTGTGACGGTCTGGTTGACCGGCTGTGCAGTGATCTGGGGAGCGGAGTGAGGATTCTGATTTGGAGAAGTGTTCCCCGAGCATCCCGCGATAACGAGTCCCGCGGTGTTGATAACGACCAAAGCAGCCAGCCTCTGAAAGCGCATCACTATACCTCGTTATGATGATGAATTTTTCTCGCCGGGAATCCAAGGCTGTGGCAGCGGCGCGAGAACTTGCCGCCTGCAATTGCTTTCATAGTCTGCAGGATTGTAGCGTCCACGAGATGCCGCAATGTTGTCAATCAAGAAAACACCTTACGGCAGACGGATTCAGAAGAATTTCCACCACGGGCGAGAAGCAAAGCAAACAGGACTAAACTAGGTGAGGCACCCTTCGTCGCGTTGCTTGCATTTCGCGCAGTTGAGCGTTGGTTCTATTTGGTCATCGTGTGCATTTCTGGAGCCCAGCCTTGCTTGCCTACTTTCTTTTGGCGGTATAGGCTTCTGCCCTTTCAAAATGAGGGGGCCATGCGAGGGGTCATGACGGACACAACCGGTAATGTTAGGAAAACGAGCTCTTGCTTTCTTGCGGGAATGCTCGGGGCGATCTTCTTCTTTGGAGGTAGCACGGTGCCCGCACAAAGTTTACAAGATTCCGGGGTAGCACAAAGGCGCGCGACGCACCTGAAGCACGGGATTAACCTGAGCGAATGGTTCGCGCAGGTGTATGACCAGAAGGGCTACACCAAGGAGCACTTCGAAACGTGGACCACGGCGCAGGACATCGCGCTGATCAAGACGATGAACTTTGATCACGTGCGGCTGAGCGTGAATCCGCAGCCGATGTTTCGCCAGAAACAGGCGGATCGCATTCCCGAAGATTACCTGGGATATCTCGATGCCGCGGTAAAGACGATTCTGGACCAGGGGCTGGCGGTGATCATCGATATCCACCCGGATTCGGACTTCAAGGAAAAATTAGCGAACGACAACGAGTTTGTGGAACAGTTCGCCGATTACTGGCGCGCACTGGCAAAGCACTACTCTTCGTGGAATGCGGATCTCGTGTTCTTCGAGATCCTAAATGAACCGGAATTTCGCGACCGCTACCGCTGGGAGGGCGTGCAATCCAAAGTCGCTGTGGCGATTCGCGATGGCGCTCCCGCGCACACCATTATTGTGGCGGGTGCGAATTGGTCCGCGGACAGCGAACTGCTTTTCATCGACCCGCTGCGGGACCCGAACATTATCTATAACTTCCATTTTTATGATCCCCATGTGTTCACGCACCAGGGAGCGACGTGGAGCACGAACTACGTGCATTACCTGAAAGACCTGCCGTACCCCGCGAATCCAGAAAACGTGCAGCAGGCGGCAGCGCTGGTTCCGGATGCCGTGAATCGCTTGGCGGTGATTCACTATGGAATGGACCGGTGGAACGCAGCGCGGATTGACGAAGAGATTGGGCAGATTGCGGCGTGGGGGAAACGCAGGAACGTGCCGCTGACGTGCAACGAGTTCGGCGTTTACCGCAAATCGGCACAGCCGAAGGATCGGGCGGCGTGGATTTCCGATGTGCGGACCACGCTCGAGAAATATGGCATCGGGTGGACAATGTGGGACTACAGTGGAGGATTTGCGTTGGTGGTCAAGCAGGAGGGCCGGGCGGTGCCGGACGAATTGACGGTGAAGGCGCTGGGACGAGCGATGCCGCAGGTTCAACCACAGAGGTAGAAGCTGATCTAAGCAGCAGCTTAGAAGCAGGTGCGAAAGAGCCTGCAACAGCCGTTCTGGACTACAATCCCGCCATGCCGCCCACCCTTCGGTCGTACGAGCCGCACGATTTCGCGACGCTGTACAAGCTGGACCAGGCTTGCTTTCCGCCGGGCATTTCGTATTCGAAGACGACGCTGCGCTATTTTTTGACGCTAGCGTCAGCGGACTGCGTAGTTGCGGAAGAAGCCAGACGAATCGTGGGGTTCATCGTGAGCGAAGAGAATCCGCCGCTGGCGCACATTATTTCGCTGGACGTAGATGCGAAGCATCGCAGACTCGGCGTCGGGACGATGTTGTTAGAAAAACTGGAATCGAATCTTGCGGCTCGCGGCGTGCGGTCTATCTTGCTGGAGACGGCAATTGATAATGAAGCCGCCGTTGCCTTCTGGAAGGCGCACGGCTATCGTATCGAGGCAACTTTGAAGCGCTACTATCTCGGCCGCATCGACGCTTATGAGATGCGGAAAATCCTGCCGGGCACCGCACACAAAACCGGCACGCGATCAGGAGAGGCGAGTTGAACGAGTTTCTCTTATCGGTATTGCTGGGAATTGTCGAAGGGCTGACGGAGTTTTTGCCGGTGAGCTCGACGGCGCATCTGCGGATCAGCGAAGCGCTTTTCCACATTGATCTGACCAATGGCTATTGGAAGATGTACACAATCGTGATTCAACTGGGGGCGATTCTTTGCCTGCCCGTGTATTTTCGCGAACGCATCGCAGAATTTTTGGCGGCAGGAGAACGCGGCGACCGGACAGTTTTGACGCATCCGCTGGGGTTGACGTGCGTGGCATTCGTGGTGACGGCGCTCCCGGCGTTTTTGCTGACCAAGGTCATCGGTAAACACCTCGAAAGCCTCTTCATCATGGGCAGTTCACTGCTGATTGGCGGCGTAGTGATGTGGATTGTGGACGCCATGAACGCCAAGTCGGAAAAGATGGGCCCGGGTGCAGCGGGAAACCGGATTCATACGTGGCACATGGAAGACATGAGCCTCGGGCAAGCAGTATGGATCGGTTTCTGCCAGATCTTCTCGGCGGTATTCCCGGGAACTTCGCGGTCGATGTCGACGATAGCGGCGGGGCAAATTGCGGGCATGTCACGCGCATCGGCGTTGGAATTTTCGTTTTTTCTGTCGATCCCGACGATGGTGGTCGCCACAGGATATGACTTACTGAAATCGCTTCGGGGCAAGGGAGAAAACGCAATGGGGGTTACGCACATTGATCCGCACGGGTGGGTGGTGCTGGCGATTGGATTCGTGGTTTCGTTCATCGTGGCTTATGGCTCCGTTGCGTGGTTTCTGGCGTGGGTACGCAAACACGGGTTCGCGCCATTTGCGATATACCGGATTGTTGTAGGAGCAGCCGTGCTGGCTTGGGCGATGGGAATATTGGGCTAATGACTCTTAGAAAAAACGAGCGCTCAAAGCCTTTGCGCTCCAGTGCGATTCTGCTATAGTGAGTGTCGGTTTGGGCGTTCCTCGGGGCGGGATTGCGATAGCGCCAGCAACCGCCTCCACACTCAGCCTTCCCCAGAAGCTGAGGAGATTTCGTGCGCTTTCTTACTCCGACTGAAAACAAGCGACTGAACGAGTTAGTGGGCTTTTTGTGCATTTCGCTGGCGGTGTTAATCGCGCTGGCGCTGCTTTCCTATTACCCGCGCGATGCATCGCTCAATGTCAGCTCCAATGCGGTCGGCGCGCAGCCGTCCGATGGGGGCGTGACCAACAACTGGATGGGGCCGGTTGGCGCCTATGCGTCGGACCTGCTGTTCCAGGTTTTTGGTTTCGCGGCGTTTCTGCTGCCGATGGCGCTTGGGGTCGGTGGCTGGCGAAGGTGCCGAAGCCGCGCGATCAATTCGCAATTTGCCACGCTGGCGGGCTATCTCCTGTTGCTGGTTTCGTTGCCCGCGCTGCTAGCGCTGTTTCCCTTCCCTGAAGTGCGCGGAGCAATTCCCGCGGGCGGCGTCGTTGGCTCGCTGATTTCCAGCGAGCTGCTCGCCGGATTTAACTTTTGGGGAGCACTGCTGGTTGCGGTGGCGCTTTTCTTTACCTCGTTGTTCATGACGACGAGATTTTCCTTCGCGGGCACGCATGCCTGGGCCACCGGGCCGAAGGGGCCTATCGGCGCGGTCGAGCGCCTGGGCCTTCTCCAGAAAGTGCAAACGCGCTGGCACGATTGGCGCGAGCGCCGCGAGCAGGAGCGCATGCGGCGTCGCGTGGAAGAATCGCGGCTCTCCGGAAGAAAGCCCGTGCCGCCACAAGCGATCAGCAAGATGCTAGATGCAGGCAGCGTTTTGAAGGACGAGCAGGAGGAAGCGGAAGAGAAGGAGATCAAGTCGAGCGTCGTCAAGGCGCCAATCTTCGTTCTTCACCGCGACACGGAACAACCAGCAGCCAAGAAAAGTGGCGAACCGAAGATAGCCAAGGGCAGCCAGAATTACAAACTGCCACCTCCGTCGTTGCTGCGAGAAGGCGAGCGCAGCCAGAAGTTAGATGAAGAAGAGCTGAAGCAGCGCGCGCGGGCGATCGAAGCGAAATGCCAGGAATTTGACGTGCAAGGGCGCGTGACGCAGATCAACCCCGGGCCCGTGGTCACGACGTTCGAATTCAAGCCCGAAGCAGGCATCAAGTACAGTCGCATTATCGCGCTGACCGAAGACTTGTGCCTGGCGCTGCAAGCCGAGTCCATCCTGATTGAGCGCATCCCCGGCAAATCCACGATTGGCATCGAAGTTCCGAACGACCGGCGGCAAACGATTGCGCTGCGGGAAATCATCGAAGCGTCGGAGTTCATCCATTCACCGAGCAAACTCACGCTGGCGATGGGGCGCGATTTGCACGGGCGGATTCGCGTTACGGAATTGGCCGCGATGCCACACCTGCTCATCGCGGGCTCCACGGGGACGGGCAAAAGCGTCTTTATTAACTCGTTGATGATGTCGATTTTGTTCAAGGCCAGCCCCGACGAAGTAAAGCTCGTGCTGGTCGACCCGAAGCGGCTCGAGCTGAGCCTCTACGAGAACATTCCGCATTTGATTGCGCCGGTGGTGACCGACCCTAAGATCGCTTCGAACGTTTTGCGCAACGCGACGCGCGAAATGGAGAACCGCCTGAAGCTGCTAGCGCAGCGCGGCGTTCGAAACATCGACCAGTACAACCGCACGTTCAAAAAGGAGCAGTCGCTTTCGCTTTTTGACAATGTTGAAGAGCCCGAGCACAAGCCGCTTCCCTATCTCATCATCGTCATCGATGAATTGGCGGACTTAATGATGGTGGACACGAACAACGTGGAAGAGTCCATCACGCGGCTGGCGCAGATGGCGCGCGCCGTGGGGATTCATTTGATTCTGGCAACACAGCGGCCGTCGGTGGACGTCATCACGGGCTTGATTAAAGCGAACTTCCCTGCCCGCATTTCTTTCCGCGTAGCCAGCAAGGTGGACTCACGGACCATTCTCGATTCGAACGGCGCGGAATCGCTGCTCGGTCGCGGCGACATGCTCTATTTGCCGGCAGGATCGGCTCGGCTACATCGTATTCACGGGCCGCTGGTTAGGGAAGAAGAGATCACGGAGGTCTGCGACTTTTGGCGCAACCAGGCGCAGGCGAAGTACCAGGAGGAACTGCTCGAAGCGCCCAAAGAAGAAAATGACAAGAACGCCGAAGGAGCAGGCGACGCCGAAGCCCATGGCGGCGACGACGTCGACGACCATTTGTATCAGGACGCGGTGCGCGTGGTTTGCGACGCGGGACGTGCTTCCACTTCCACTTTACAGCGCCGGCTGCGGATTGGTTATGGCCGCGCCGCGAGGCTGATTGACCTTATGGAAAAAGACGGCATCGTCGGCCCGCCGGACGGCACTAAGCCGCGCGAAGTCCTGAAAAACCGGAATTGGATGAAAGAATTCGACGAATCGCAACAATAATGCGGCTGGTGCGATTTATTTCCGCGATCGGGCTCCTTTGCATTTCATTGTGTCCTGCATCGGCACAGGCGAAACCGCGAGTGGTCCATGTTTTCGTGGCGCTTGCCGATAACCAGCGCCAAGGCATCATTCCAGTCCCGTGCGCATTGGGGAATGGCGAGGCCTCCACACAATTTGTATGGGGGCACAGCATTTGCAGTGAGGGCCTTCTTCCACAACAGCGCCGACTGGAAGGAGGTCCTCAGAGTACAGAATCCTTACAAGGGTGTTCTTGAGCGAGTTGCGTTTCAGCACAGGACGCACCACGTTGTGCTGGTGGCCGATGCGTATCAAGGGAGCGAAATCAAGCAGGCTTTGACAGGCTTCTTCCAAACGGCGGCGGGTGTCAACGTTCACATGGGTGAACCCAAGGGATGCGTGGGCGGCGGATCGGCCTGTTGCTCTCCCGATGATGCGGACCTGGTGGTCTAGGTTGGTCATGATGGCTTGATAGATTTTTCCTTGCCGCTCGAGTTTCCGAATCCCACGGGCGCAAGCAAGTCGTTTTTCAAAGATCTTCTCCACAAGACCGGCGCAGAACCCTTGCTTTGGACGACCGGCTTAATGACTCCTGAAGCGTATGCGTTAAAGGCTGCAATGGACGGCTGGGTTCTGGGTGAGACCAGGGAACAAATCAGGGAGCGATCGGCGGAGGCGTACTCGAAATACCAGAAGTGCGGTCGCGGCCTTACGGCTTTTCTCCGATTCCTGGTGAGCGCCGGCGGATTGCCTGGTGCCTCTGGTGCCTGCGCTGAATTGACACTACTGGGCT
>Ga0209471_1000169_pt1 | contig 48579 bp, 42 predicted proteins | sample GraSoiAngelo_128_FD_185885 | JGI IMG/M metagenome (GOLD analysis project Ga0209471, IMG submission 185885) | Grasslands soil microbial communities from the Angelo Coastal Reserve, California, USA - 14_0927_12_20cm (SPAdes) (version 2) | ecosystem: Environmental > Terrestrial > Soil > Grasslands ... | reverse complement strand
GTTACGACCTTCTCGCGGGGAGGATCGGCCGCAAGGCGGCGAAGCGCGGCCGCGGCCCGATCTTCGTCGCGTTCGATCTCCTCTATGCCGACGGGCGGCCGCTCATCGCCCGGCCGCTCGCGGAGCGCCGCGCGCGCCTTCTCGCCGCCGAGCTTGGATCGCGCGTGCTGGCCGTCCCCGAGCATCTGGACGACGACGGCGAGCCGTTCCTCGAGGTGGTTGCGGAGTACGGGCTCGAGGGCATCGTGGCCAAGCGACGTGACGGCCGCTACGTACCCGGGACGCGCACCGCGGACTGGCTCAAGTGTCACGTGACGCCGCGCGCCGACGTCGTGGTGGGCGGCCTCGTCATCGACGGGCACGGTCGGGCGCGCACCGTTCTTTGCGGAGTCCGCGCCGAGGACGGTTCGATCGCGTTCGCCGGCGACGCCTACGTACCGGCGTATCTCGGCGATTGGCTCGACATCGCGACGCGGGGTTTCGCGGCCGAGCGCTCTCCGTTCGCGACCCCGGTCGCTCTGCGCGAAGGTCTCCGCTTCCTCCAGCCGCGACTGGTCGCGATCATCGAACACGCCGGAATGGAAAGCGGGGAACTGCGGGACGCGCGATTCCGCGCTCTGCGATTCGATGGACACCTCGACGATTGCCGCCGCGATGTCCCGGTCGATGTGCCCTCCTACCCACCGCACACCACGAGCGATCGGCCGCGCCTCATCGTTCTGAACAGTCTTCCGTTCCCCGTCTCCTGAGGTGCTCGTCCGCATCCATGAGCTCTCGCAGCGTCGCTGCCGCGGCCCCGGCGGTTGTCCAGTCAATGCTGGACTGAATATCGGGACCTCTGTATCATCAGAAAAACCCCGGAGGTCCAGCTCGTGCCGAAGTTCGTGTTCGTGACCGGAGGGGTCACTTCCTCGCTCGGCAAAGGCATCACCGCCGCTTCCCTTGGCCGCATCCTCGCCGCAAGAGGCCTCGCGGTCGCGTCGCTGAAAATGGATCCATACCTCAACGTCGACCCTGGGACGATGTCGCCGTATCAGCATGGCGAGGTCTTCGTGACCGAGGACGGCGCCGAGACGGACCTAGACCTTGGCCACTACGAACGATTCATCGACCGAAACGTGACGAGGGCCTCGAACCTCACGACCGGGCAGATCTACAACGCGGTCATCGCGAAGGAACGGCGCGGCGATTACCTCGGAGCGACGGTCCAGGTCATCCCCCACGTGACGAACGAGATCAAGGAGCGGATCCACCGGGTCGCGCGCGAGCAGCAGGCCGAGGTCGTCGTCGTCGAGGTTGGCGGCACAGTCGGCGACATCGAGTCGCTCCCCTACCTCGAAGCTATTCGCCAGTTCCGGAAGGACGTCGGTAAGCAGAACGTCTGCTACATCCACCTCACGCTGCTGCCCCGCGTCGCGACGGGCGAGCTCAAGACCAAGCCCACGCAGCATTCCGTGCGCGAGCTCCGCGCGATCGGTATCCAGCCCGACGTGGTGATCGCGCGCGCGGACGAGCCGATCGACGACGACCTCCGCGAGAAGATCGCTCTGTTCTGCGACGTGAAGGTCGACAACGTCATCAGCGAGCCGGACGCGTGGTCCATCTACGGCGTGCCGCTCATGCTCGAAGAAGCCGGTCTCGGGAAGATCGTCGTCGAGGAGCTTGGGCTCTCCGGAGCGCGCGAGCCCGACCTCAGCGAGTGGAAAGCGCTCACCGAGCGGATCCGCGGCGCACGCATTCCGCTGACCATCGGACTCGTCGGTAAGTACATCGAGCTCCCCGACGCGTACCTCTCGGTCGCCGAGGCCGTGCGCCACGCCTCGTGGGCGGCCGGATGCGATGTGAAGGTCCAGTGGATTGATAGCGAGCACCTCGAGCGCTCGGACGACGTCGAGCCACTCGTCGGACTCGACGGCATCGTCGTTCCCGGCGGCTTCGGCTACCGCGGCATCGAGGGCAAGGTGAAGGCGTCCCGCTTCGGCCGCGAGCGCCGCGTTCCCACCCTCGGCCTCTGCATGGGGATGCAGTGCATGGTCATCGAGCTCGCACGCACGGCTCTCGGCACGAACGACGCGAATTCGACGGAGTTCGATGCCTTCACGCCCCATCCGGTGATCGATCTCCTGCCCGAGCAGCGGGACGTCGGCGACAAGGGCGGGACGATGCGGCTCGGAAGCTATCCGTGTGTGCTCGAACCCGGCTCGGTCGCCGCTCGCTCGTACGGACAACCGATCGTGCTCGAGCGCCATCGTCATCGCTTCGAGTTCAACAACGCCTATCGGGAGCTTCTGCAAAGCCACGGCATGCGCTTTTCGGGTCTTTCGCCCGACGGACGCCTCGTCGAGATCGCGGAGCTCCCCGACCACCCGTTCTATCTCGGGACGCAATATCACCCTGAGTTCAAGTCGCGTCCCAACCGCCCGCACCCACTCTTCGTCTCGTTCATCGACGCGGCCATCGCGTTCGCGCGCTCGAACGGGCGCGCCGTCGAAGCGGCATCACGCCTGCAGGAGTTGCCAACATGAAGCTGTTCCTGGACACGGCCATCTACGAAGAGATCGAGCAGGGCGTCACCTGGGGAGTCATCGACGGAGTCACGACGAACCCGACTCTGATCGCGAAGGCGGGCCAGGATCACGAGCAGCAGGTCAAGCGGATCTGCCAGATCATCGGCAACGTCTCCGCAGAGGTCGTCTCCGAGCGGAAGGACGACATGATCGTGGAGGGTCGGCGCCTCGCGGCCTGGCACAAGAACGTGATCGTCAAGGTCCCCCTGACGCCTGACGGCCTCGCTGCGGGGAAGGCGCTTGCAGGCGAGGGCATCCGCATCAATGTCACGCTTTGCTTCTCGGTCAACCAGGCGCTCCTCGCTGCGGCGATCGGCGCCTACATCGTCAGTCCTTTCGCAGGCCGCCTCGACGACATCAACGAGGACGGCATGCGTGTGGTCGCGGACATCGTCGCCGCATACCGGCAACAGGAGATCAAGACGAAAGTCCTCGCCGCATCGATCCGCAACCCGACGCACGTCACGCAGGCGGCACTCGCCGGCGCCGACATCGCGACGATGCCCTTCGGCGTGCTGAAGATGCTTTTCAATCATCCGCTCACCGATGCCGGGCAGAAGAAGTTCCTCGAGGACTACAGGAAAACGCAGGAAGCGAAGCCGGTCGCTCCCACGCGGCAGGAGCCCGCCGCCAAGCGCTAGCGGCGGGGCGCCTCGACGAGGAGCATGTCGCGAAGGTCCGCGTTCGCCACGCCACAGAGGTCGAGCACGCAGAGCTCGAGGGCGGCAAGGTCGGACTCGGCGCGCCCGGTCTTGATGACCTGGTCGGTCGCGTAGATCGCCTCGTAGGCGCGGAGCACGTCCGCGCGGGTCACGCGACGCGCGAAGGCGGTGGTGCGCTGGATCGCGTACGGGCTGGAGCGAATGGCCTTCGCCATGCGGTCCGCGTCGGCGCTTGAGCGCATCGCGGACGCGAACAGAAGAACCCGAAACTGCCACAGCAGCAGCGCGAGGATCTGCTGGACGGCGTTGCCGTCTGCGAGGAGCCGTTCGAGCGTGGCGACCGCGGTCCGCGCGTCCTTGCGAATGACGGCTTGGGTCAGCTCGAATACGTCGGCTTCGATCGCGCCGCTGACGAGCGTTCGGACGTCCGCCGCAGTCACGGTGCCCTCATTGGCGTAGGCCCCGAGCTTTTGGACCTCCTGCTCGATGCGCTCGGTGTCGGGTCCTACCGCCGACGCGAGCGTCGAGACGGCTTCGGCATCGAGCTTGACTCCGTAAAGCCGCGCGCGAGCGGAGATCCAGCGCGGCACCTCCACCGGCGCCAGTCGCTCGATGCGTTCAACCGACCCGCCCGTTGCCTCGACCGCTTCAAGCAGATTCGCCGCGGGGGCGTTCGGCGCCTTCGCCCGCTGACCCCGGCGCGAGCGTCCGGCCGCCAGTCGCTCCACGGAAACCATCACGAGCGCCGCTTCGCGAGGGAACGAGGCGATCAAATCGAGCTCTTTGAGCGCCTCTGCGTGGTCGACGATGACGACGCGCGGCTCGTCGACCGCGTCGAACAAACCCTGCGCCTGGCCGGACAGCATGATCGCGCCGGCCGTGTCGGTGCGGGCGTCATGACGGCTGACTCCGAGCAGCGACCCAAGACGCGGCTCGACCAATGTGGAGAGGTCGTTCGTGCCCGGGGGCGTTCCTGAAAGAAGCGCCGCGGCGAGCTCACCGAGCCGGAGGCGCGTGCGGAAGGAATCCTCCCCGTGGAGGAGGAAGACCATTCGCGTGGGTGCGGACGACGAGCTGGGCGTTGCCACTCTGGTCAAGCTCCACGGTGCCGTCGCGGTCGGTCCGATATACGGGAACACGGCCGAGCGCCGCGAGCGTCTCGGCAGTGGGATGACCATACCGGTTCTGAGCGCCCACGGAGATCACCGCCGCGCTCGGTCGGATCGCGTCGACGAGCGGCGCCGCGTACGCGCTCGCCGCGCCGTGATGAGGCGGAACGTAGACGCGCGCGGTGAGCGACCTCGGACTCAAGAGAAGGTCGGCCTGCGCCTGCTCGGTCGCGTCGCCCATGAACAGCATGGAGAACGAGCCGCGCTCGAGACGCAGCACGAGCGATGGCACGTCCACGCGCGGGTCACCGTCGGGCGCGAGGATCGCGAGCGTCGCATCGCCTACCCGCAGCCGTACGCCGGCGGTGACGGCGCGCCTCGGCACGTGCGCGCGCTGAATCCGGTCATGCCATGCGCTCGCGACCGGCCCAGGGTTCAGACCGACCGGCTCGATCGCGAGCCCGACCTGGTACCGCTCGAGGACGCCGATGAGACCGTCAGCGTGATCAGCGTGCGCATGCGTGAGCGCAACCACGTCGATGCTGCGGATCCATGGAGGCAGGCTCGCGCCGAGCTCGGCAAGGAGCCGCAACGGATCAGGCCCGCCATCGATGAGCAAGGTGCGTCCGTCGAACTCGACGAGGAATGCGTCGCCCTGGCCGACGTCGAGCGCCCGCACGCGAATGCCCGCTGACGGCGGCCATACGACGGCGCTCGTGCCTGCGACGATGACGAGCACGCCGAAGCCGGCAGCGACCCAGAGCGCACGACGACCAAGGACACGCCCCGCCGGGAGGCGGATGGCCGGTCTCCGCGGCACGCGAACCCTTCGGCCGACCGCTCGCACCAAACGCACGGCGATCGCCGGACCAAAGAAGATCGAGATTCCGACGATTGCGCCGAAGGCGAGGCCGGCGAGAGGACCGTCGGGAACGGCGAGCGAGGCGAGCGGTAGTCCGGCGGAGGTCTCGACGACGAGACGCAGGACGAACGCGAGCGCGTAGGCCACGAGGGCGGGCAGCTGGGCGAGCTCGAACGAGACCGTCCCGACGGCCGCCGTCGCGGCCCCGGCAAGCATGAGCGGAGCAAAGAGCGGCACCGCCACGAGGTTCGAAAGCGGCGAGATCAGCGAGACCCGACCGAAGACCGCCGCGATGATCGGGATGGTCGGTAGCGTGGCCGCGAGGGTCGTGGCGAGACCCTCACGTATCGCCCCCGGCAGGAACGCGAGCCACCGCGAGATCGGGTCTCCGAGATAGAGAAGGCCGGCGGTCGCGGTGGCAGACAGCAGGAATCCCACGTCGCCGACCGCGGATGCGTCGATGCCGACCATCACGGCCACCGCGAGCGCGAGGGCGTTGTCCGTTGCGGGCCGTCGCCCGAATGCGAGGCCGAGCGATGCGACGACCGCCATCACCGCGGCGCGCGCCACGCTGGGCGCAAGTCCCACGAGAACGCTGTACGACAGGACACACGCGACGGTCATCGCGGCGGTGATCGCCGGCCGGACGCGTCCCCGCGCGACCATGGCAACCGCGGTCGCGACGAGGGTCATGTTGAAGCCGGAGATCGCGAGAAGATGCGACGTGCCGCTGCGCGCGAATGCGCTCGCGAGATCGGCGTCGACGGCGGCGCGCTCGCCGAGGACGATTCCGCGGACGATCCCTCCCTCGGGTTCGGGGATGAGGTGCCGGAGGGGTGCGGCAAGAGCCTCCCGCAGCCCATCGAGCGGACCCGCGTGACGGAGGTCGAACCCCGGCAGAGGTCCGAAGAGCGTCGCCGCACCGGAGATCGAAGCGACGAGCGCGGCCGCGCACCAGCAGAGCCGACGAGAGCGGTCGGCACTCGCGACCGCCAGCGTCGCGAAGGCCAACGCGAGCGCTATGGCGAGCCCGATCCCCGCCAGCGGAGCGAGCTGCACGACGAGGGCGATGCAGACAGCGCCCGCGGCGGCGGGGAGCAGCGGCGCCCGCAAGACAGCGGTCACCGGATGGCGACCATGTCCTTTATGTCGGCGAAGACCCGCGCCGTGACGAGACCGCGCGTCTGCAGCTCCTCGATGCGCGCGAAGGGGTGACCGCCCCGCGAGCGGACGATCCGCGCGGCCGTTGTCGGTCCGATCCCAGGAAGCGCCTCGAGCTCGCTGGCGGTCGCGTGGTTCACGTCAATCTTGAGCTGCGCGTCGCTCCCGCCGCTTCCAGCGGGGATCGTCTCACCTGGGCGCGGTACGTAAATGCGCTGGCCGTCGTGGATGGGTGCGGCCTTGTTGAGCGCATCGAGGTCGGCTTCCCCGGTCATGCCGCCCGCGGCGAGCAGGGCGTCCACGACCCTCGAGCCCGCGGTGAGCCGGTAAACACCGGGATGGGCGACGGCGCCGGTGACGTCGACGAGAACGTGGGGCTCGGGCGTGTGTGTCGGAACGGGCGTGTCCTCGACGACAGCGACGGCCTGAGCATCGCCGCCGTGGAGGCGCGAGACCGCAACGACGGCGATGGCCACGAGCGCGATCGCCAGAAGGATCAGTCGGCGCATGCGCGCAGGGTGAGGGTGACAAGACGTCGTGCATAGCCCCGCGACGCATCAGTGCTGTCGTCATTTTTGACGACAGCCCGTCGTCAATTCGTGCGGCGGCCCTGTTGCTGCTGCTGCATCTGGACGATCGCGACGGGTAGACCCCCAATCGAGCTGCCATCCACCTCGAGGTCGAACTTATGTGTCCCGTAGCTCGTGAAGCTCATGTTGTTGAGCTCGACGATCACGTTGACGTCCTGGCCGGCGACGGCGTGCACCGAGATCTCGGGCGGGTTGGGCATGGCTTGCTGCCCGTCCGGGCGCAGGAGCCGCACCTTCACGGTGTGCGCGCCGACCTCGAGTCCCAGGATCGCCACGACGAACATTCGCGGGTGCTGCGCCGGCAGCCCGCTCACGGAGATATTGCGGAAGATGCCCATGAGGCTGACCTTGCCGTCCTGCCCGACGAGGGCGTGGTCGCACAGGGCCGCAAGGCGGATCTCGGCGCTCACGAGCGGCGCCGCGTCACGAAGTTCACCAAACGGTCGGGCACGAAGATCGTCCGCTCCGGGTCGCGGCCGTGAAGCGCGGCTTTCACTTTCGGACTAGCCATCGCGAGCTCCTCGGCGGCCGGCTGCGAGATACCAGCGGCCGCGTTGATGCGGTCGCGTACCTTTCCATCGATCTGGACCACGAGGGTCACCTCTTTCGCCGCGGCAATCGCCGGATCGAACGTCGGCCAGCCCTCGCGATGGATCGAGCTCCGTCCGCCGCGCAGCTCCCAGAGCTCCTCGGTCATATAGGGTGCGAACGGCGCCAGGAGCAGGAGCAACGTTGCCACGCCCTCGTCGCGGCTCGGACCCGTTGCATGCTGAAGGGCGTTCGAAAGCTCCATCATCGCGGCGACCGCCGTGTTGAACGAGTAGGTCTGCAGGTCGTCGGTGACCTTCGCGATCGTGCGGTGCACAACGCGGTCCACGTCTGGATCGCGCCGGCCGGGCGGCTCCGCCTCGGATTGGGCCATCTCCCAGACACGGCGCAGGAACCGATGCACGCCCTCGATGCCGGAGGCGTCCCAGTCCGCGCCGTCCACCCACGGACCCATGAACATCATGAAGAGCCGCAGCGTGTCGGCCCCGTATTTCTCGACATACGCGTCGGGAGTCTCGACGTTCCCGCGAGACTTCGACATCTTGCGGCCCTTGAACACGATCGTCCCCTGGTAGCGGAAGCGCAGCGCCGGCTCATCGAACCACAGCTCGCCGATATCTCGGAGGGCCTTGGCCATGAAGCGCATGTAGAGCAGGTGCAGAATCGCGTGCTCGACTCCACCGGTGTATTGCTGGACCGGCAGCCATTTCCTGCCGAGCTCCTTGTTCATGAACCCCTTGTCGTATTTGGGATCGACGTAGCGGTACATGTACCAGGACGAATCGACGAACGTGTCCATCGTGTCGGTGTCGCGGCGGGCGGGTCCTCCGCACTTCGGGCACGTCGTTTCCACGAAGGACGCGACGTGGGTCAGCGGTGAGCCGCGTCGTCCGGTGAACTCGACGTCCCGCGGCAGCACGACCGGGAGCTGGTCGTAGGGGACCGGCACGACGCCGCAGGTGTCGCAGTAGACGATGGGGATCGGGGTGCCCCAGTACCGCTGGCGAGAGATGAGCCAGTCGCGCAACCGATAGGTCACCGCGGGCCCGCCGATGCCACGCTTCTTGGCCTCGGCAGCGATCGCGCCCTTTCCCGCCGCGCTCGGCATTCCGCTGAACGGGCCGCTCCGCACCAGGACCCCCTCGCCGACGTAGGGCGCATCGAGCGCGGCGTGCTCGGCACCATCGGGGCTGATGACCTCGCGAATCTCCAGGCGGTGCTTCTTCGCGAACGCGAAGTCGCGCTCGTCGTGTCCGGGAACGGCCATGATCGCGCCGGTACCGTACGTCGCGAGCACGTAGTCGGCCACCCAGATCGGGATGCGCTCGCCCGTGAACACATTGCGCGCGAACGCTCCGGTGTCGACGCCGGTCTTCTCGCGCTCCGCCGAGGCGCGCTCGATCTCGCTCATGTTTCGCGCGTGCTGAACGTACCGCTCGACCTCGGCGCGGTGCTTCGGTGCGCCGATCTTCTCCACGAGCGGGTGCTCAGGGGCGAGGACCATAAAGGTGGCGCCGTAGATCGTGTCCGGACGCGTCGTGAAGAAGCGGATCTCCTCGCCGGGATGGCCCTCGACCGGGAACGCCAACTCCGCGCCTTCCGAGCGGCCGATCCAGTTGGTCTGGAGCACGCGCACGCGCTCCGGCCAGTCCAATCCCTCGAAGCGCAGCAGCTCGTCGGCGTACTTGGTGATCCGGTAGAACCACTGGGTCATCTGTCGCTTGACGACCGGCGTGTCGCAACGCTCGCACCGTCCATTGATGACCTGCTCGTTGGCCAGCACTGTCTCGTCGCGCGGGCACCAGTTGACCGGCGCATCCGCGCGATAGGCGAGGCCTCTTTCGTAGAGCTTCAGGAACATCCACTGATTCCAGCGGTAGTACTCCGGATAGCACGTGACCACCTCGCGCCGCCAATCGATCGCCGCGCCCATGCGATTGAACTGCTCGCGCATGTGCGCCATGTTCTTCTCGGTCCAGACGGCCGGATGGATCTGCCGGTCGATCGCCGCGTTCTCCGCGTTGATCCCGAAAGCGTCGAAGCCCATCGGGAAAAGCACGTTGTAGCCGCGCATCCGTAGGAAGCGCGCGGCGGCGTCTGGCGGAGCGAAGGCGTACCAGTGACCGACATGGATGTCACCCGATGGGTACGGAAACATCGTCAGGAAGTAGAAATTCGGCCGGTCTGCCACGTCCGGGGTGTTGTGGAGGCCCGACGAGGCCCAGCGCTCGCGCCATTTCTCTTCGATGGCGGCGGGCGTGTAGCGATCGATCTTCTTCTGCACTTCGCTCGTCACGTCGACCTCCTTTCAAAAACAAAAGGCCCTTCGTCCGCGCTTGCGCGCTCAGGGAACCATGCCCCTGGGGACGAAAGACCTCCGTGGTACCACCCCACTTGAGAGCCGCTGTTCTGGTGGAGCTGGCGGGATTCGAACCCGCGACCCCCACACTGCCAGTGTGATGCGCTCCCACTGCGCCACAGCCCCGACGCTCTCCGCTCGAGCACGTTGATAACGGGCGTGACCCCGGCGGAAGTTAGCGCCTAAGCGGTTCGCTCCCGCGGCTCCCGGGCGAGTTCCGCGCTCCTACGACACCGGCTCGCACCAGCCGCCGGCTCTCTTGGGTCGTGGGGATGCGCGTACTGCTCCCGTTCGTGGCCGTTCGCCGAAAAGTATACGGGGGACTACGGCCCCTCGGGCTCGCGCCGCATCGAGATCGATTGCAGGACGCCAAGCGCGAAGCAGATCGACACGAGCGAGCTGCCCCCGTGCGAGATGAAAGGGAGCGGGATTCCCGTCACCGGCATGAGCGAGATCGCCATACCGACGTTCACCAGGATCTGGAAGAGCAGCATCGTCGCCACTCCGCCGCCAATCAGCATCCCGAAGGGGTCCTTCGCTCGGAGCGCGACGCGAAGCGCGGCGATGAGCAGGACGATGTAGAGCGCAAAGAGGATCACCGCGCCGGCGAACCCGAGATCCTCGGCGAGGCCACTGAACACGAAGTCCGACTCCGCGATCGGTAGGTACCCGAGCGGCGACTGCGTCCCCGCGGTGAGTCCTTTTCCGGTAGCGCCTCCCGAGCCAACCGCGATCAGCGACTGGATGATGTTCCAGCCCGCGCCTTGCGGATCGGCGTACGGATCGAGGAAGGCAGAGAGCCGCGCGCGCTGGTAGTCCTTGAGGAGCGCCCAGACGACGGGAAACGACGCCGCCGCGATCGCGACGAGCGCGACGAGCTGCCAGATCCGCGCACCCGCGAGGAACGCGATGCCGAAGAAGATCGCGATGAACACGAGGCTCGTACCAAGGTCCGGCTGCCGGTAGACCAGGAGCACCGCGGGCGCGAGCAACGCGAGACCGAGCAGCATCGTGAGCGGCGACCCGATGGAAGCGCGGCGATCGGCGAAGAACTTCGCGAGGACGACGATCATCAGGACCTTGGCCACTTCGCTGAACTGGAACGACAGACCGCCGATATTCACCGACCGCTGTGCGCCGAGGCTCGACGTTCCGATCGCGAGCACGACCCAGAGAAGCCCGAGTGTGAACACGTAGAGCAACGGTGCGAATGCGCCGAGCCACGCGTAGTCGAAGAGCGCGATCGCCGCCATCGCGGCCATCCCGACCGTCGCCCAGATGGCGCCACGGATCACGAACTGCATTGGATCACCGGTGAACGTGCGCGTCTCGGCGGTCGTCGAGTACGTCATCACGAGGCCGTAGCCGATGAGGAGAACAGTCACGATGAGCAGGATGGGGTCGACCTGCGTCCAGCGGCGCGGAGCCGGCCGGTCATGCAGTGGGGTCGCCGGGCGCGGGAGGTTCATCGCGCGGACGCTCACTTCGTCGCTCCGAGGTATTTCTCGAGGATCCGTTGCGTCATCCCGACGGCCGGGTTGAGGCAGAGCTCGCAGAGCGATTTCGACGAGTCGTAGGTGAAGATCGCCATGGCGATCTGGGCCGTGGGGTCCGTGTTGTCCGCCTGCGGGACGAACGAGACGAACCAGTTGTGGAAACCGAGCTTGTTGCGACCGGCGCTGTCTTTGCCCGCCGAGGCGCCGAACTCGGCGGTGCCTGTCTTGCCGGCGATCGGCAGCTTGAGATTCGGCATGTACGCGTGTCCGATCGTGACGACGCGACGGGCGGATTCGCGGAGCAGCCGAAGATTCTCCTGGGTCATCTCGAGCTTCCGCGAGCTCCACGCTGCGATCGGGATGTCCTTTCCGGCCGCGTCCGTGACCTGCTTCAGCAGGTGCGGCTGCCAGACCGTCCCGCCGTTGGCCACCGAGGCATACGCATTCAGCAGCTGAAGTGGGGTCACGGCAACGAACCCCTGCCCGATGGCCTCCTGATAGGTGTTGCCGATCGTCCACGGCTCGTCGAAGGTCGCGAGCTTCCATTGCGGGTCAGGCATGATCCCGCCGTTCTCGTTCGGCAGATCGATCCCCGTCGGTGCGCCGAACCCCAGCATGCGGGCGTACTTCGCGATCGCGTCCGGCCCGACGCCGCGCACGTTCGGGGCGAATTGGGTGCCGCCGGCCAGCGTGTAGAAGTAGATGTCGCTCGAGTGGGCGAACCCGGTCACGAAGTTGAGGGAGCCATGCTGCCGCCAGTCATAGAAGGTCGTACCGGAAACGCTGAACGAGCTGGCGGAAACGTTGACCACGGTGTCCCTCGTCGCCGTGCCCTCAGACAGAGCCGATAGCCCCGTGACCATCTTGAAGGTCGAGCCTGCCGGGTAGCGGTCGCCGATCGCCTTGTTGACGAGCGGGTGGCGATCGTCTGCGTTCAGCGCGGCGAGCTCCGCCGTAGTGATGCCGCGCGCGAACATGTTGTTGTCGTAGCCGGGGATGGAGACCATCGCGAGGATCTCGCCGTTCTGCGGATTCATCGCGACGCCGACGGCCTGCGTGAACTTGTCTTCCTCGACTCCCTTGCGCAGCTCTTGATCGAGCAGCTTCTGCAAGCGGTCATCGATCGTCAACGAGACGGTGTTGCCGACGGTCGCCCGCTGGAGCGCGAGTGTCTTGATCTCGCGCTGCGCGGCATCGCGCTCGATCTCGCGCCACCCGTACGTCCCGCGGAGATACTGCTCGTAGACCGCTTCGATTCCAGTACGTCCGAGATCGTCGTCGCCCAGATATCCGCTGTCCTTGAGCTTGCCGAGCTCCTGCTCCGTGATCGGTCCGGTGTAGCCGATCACGGGCGCGTAGAGGGTCCCGTCGGCGTAGAAGCGGATGCTCTCGGGATCCACGCGCACGCCGGGGAAAAGCTCGGCGCGCTCGGTCACCGCGAGGGCGATCTCGCGTGGCACCGGCGTCTTCGAAATACGTACGGGCTCGTACGGATTGCGGATCCGCTGCGCTCGGATGGCTTCGCGGACGTCGTCGCTCGGGAGGTCGAGGACCGCGGCAAGCCGGTGCGAGAGCTCGTCCTCGCGGCTTCGCGCAAGGTCGACGGGGATCACGCTGATAGCAAAGCCCGGGATGTTGCGGGCGAGGACGTACCCGTTCCGGTCCACGATGCCGCCGCGCTCGGCCAGCACCGGGAGTCGCACGATTCGGTTCTGCTCGGATAGCTGGTGGTAGTAGTCGCCGTGCACGATTTCGAGGTCGTACAGGCGCGCGGTCAGGGCGGTGAAGGTCACGAGGATCCCAATGCCGAACGCGACGAACCGCCGCGCCGAGACGAACGTCCGCTGCTCTTGTCTCACCAGACGCCTAACGCCCCCTGCTTCTCGGTGGCGCGGCGGAGCAGTCGCGCAACGGGATATATCGCGAGCGCCAAGAGACCCGTGTAGACGGCACTCGCGACGGCTGTCCCGGCGGCGAGCGGCGCCGACGAAATAGCGCCCCCGGTGATCGCAAGGATTCCGATGTAGATGAGTCCCGCCGCCAGCGCGGCGAGCCCGACGAGGACCGCCCCAGGGAGGATGGCCGTGGGCCGCCCGGGTCCGCCCTCGCGAAGGCCAACGGCCGCGACCGGTGGGAGCGAGGCGAGTGCGAACGCCCCCAGGGGTCCGCCCGAGATGAGGTCGGACACGATCCCTCCGAGGAACGCCCACCACACTCCCTCGCGCGCCCCGGCCGCGATCGACCACGACGCAGCAACCAATATTGGGAGCGATGGTCGGGCGCCACCCACGGCGATCAAGGGCGCAACCGTTCCTTGGAGGAGCGCCGCGGCGAGCGGGATCAGGACGCCGAGAACGAACCTCATCGTTCCCGCTTCGCGAGACCAGGCGGCGGTGGACACTCCTTCGTTCGCTGCCCGCTCAGGAGGGCGCGCGCCGACCGACAGGACGGGTCGCCGCCGCAGGTGGCGCCGGATGCGGCACGTCGAGCTCTTGCTCGAGCTGCGGGAACGGATCTTCATCGCGCAGCTTCGCGCCAACGTAGATGAGGACCAGGCGAAGCGTCGCTGCGACGGGAACCGCGATGAGCACGCCGAGCAGACCGTAGAGCGCGCCGCCGGTGAGCAGTGAGAAGATCACGACCGCGGGATGTAGCTTCACGATCCGCCCGATGACCAGCGGGATCACGAAGTAGTCCTCCGAGTGCCGCAGGATCGTGTACATGACGGCGACGACCGCGACGTACCAGATCTGCGACAGACCCCACGGCGCCGGGTGACCGAGCGCAACGAGACACGCGATAGCCCCGGCGGTGATCGGTCCAACGATCGGGATCACCTCAAGGACGCCGGTCATGACCGCGAGGAGCAACGCAAACGGCACCTGCAGGATCGAAAGACCGACGAACGTCACCGTCGACATGACGCCGATGAGGAACATCTGTCCCCGCACGTAGCGGCCGAGGAGAGTGTTCACCTGCGCGAACAGCGGGATGAGCTCGTTGCGCTGACTTGCGGGGAGGATGCGCCGGAACCACTGCAGGAGCCGTGGCGCATCTCGTAGGAGGAAGAACGTCGCGATGAGGAAAACCAGGAGCTCGAGGAGAAAGCGCCCGAGGCCGACGATGAACGGCACCGCGCTCCGAGCAAGCATCTGCGAAACGTCGCCGATGCCCGCGATGTTCACGATCAACGCATCGAGATCACCGAGGCCCACCTGATCGGCGGTCTCGGCGAGCGTGTTCTGCGCGTTGGCGAGCAGCGTCGGGAGTGTTCGTTGCAGCTCGCGCCCCTGATCGATGGCCAGCGGGATGAGAACACGGCCGCCACCGAATATGGCGGCGAGAAGGCCGAGGAAAACGATCGCGGCTGCCGCGGTACGCGGGAGCGAAAGTCGGCGTTCAAGCAGAGCGACCAGCGGGAGCAGCACATACGCCAACACCCCGGCCCAGACGAAGGGACGAACGATGTCACCGGCGCGGTAGACGATGTAGAGCGCGGCCAGGGCAAATAGGGCGACTACGACGCGCTTGGTTGTGCTGCTCCAACGGGCACCCATGGCTGTCCCTGGATTATCAGGCTCAGAAGGACCGGGATGGGGTCCGATCGGTGGCTACCTCGCTATCAATAATGGTATCACAGGCGCCCGCACAGAAGGGTTGCAGAACCCAGATGCGATGTGGTCGCCGACCGTTTCCTCGGCTAGAATAGGGACACGAACACTCCCCTACCCGGCCCCAGTTTTACCCAGATTCTTCTCGGTGTTTCACGTGTGACAAGGCGGACGGTTTGACGATTCTCGTCGTAAGCAATCAGAAGGGTGGGGTGGGCAAGACGACGACGGCCATCAGCCTCGCGGCGGCCCTCGTCGAACAGGGCGAGAGGGTGCTCATTGTCGACCTCGACCCGCAGGCGAACGCGACTAGCGGCCTCGGAATCAGCAAGGCACCGCCGAATCCTGTTTACAGCCTCATATTGAAGGAGCGACCAATCCAAGACTTGATCGTGCGCACGGCCGTCCCTGGCCTCGACATCGTTCCCTCCGGCCCAGACATGGCCGGAGCGGAGGTCGAACTCGTCCCCCTAATGGCGCGTGAGTACCGTCTTCGTACCGCACTGCGGTCGATCGGAAATTACGACACGATCCTCGTCGACTGCCCTCCCTCGCTTGGGCTCCTGACCATCAACGCGCTGACTGCGGGCGACGGCGTCATCATCCCCGTCCAGTGCGAGTACTACGCCCTCGAAGGGCTCGCGCAGCTGCTCTCGACGATTGAAGCCGTCCGCTCGCGCCTCAACAGCCGGCTAGAGGTCCTGGCGATCGTGCTAACCATGGAGGATCGGCGCAACCGCCTCTCGCTGCAGGTGATTGATGAGGTCAGGCGGCACTTCCCCAACCTGGTGGCGGACGCCAGGATCCCTCGGGCGGTGCGCCTCGCAGAGGCACCGAGCCACGGTCTTCCAATTTCCGTCTACGACCGCCGGTCCGCAGCCGCCCAGGCCTACGACGACCTGGCGCGCGAGGTCTCAGCGCGTCTGCGCGCCCGCGCCCCGATCGCACTCGGCGGAGCGATCGCCTGATGGCACGCAGTGGACTCGGGCGCGGCCTGGACGTCCTCCTGGGGCAGTCCAATGCTCCAGAGAGAGAGGTGGGCGAGCGTCCATCGACCAACGAGATCCCCCTCGAACTGGTTCGGCCCAACCGCCATCAGCCCAGGACCGCATTCGACCCCGAAGGACTCTCAGAGCTCGCCGCGTCGATCTCGCGTCATGGTGTCTTGCAACCAATAGTGGTATCTGCCGACGGCGATGGCTTTGAGCTCGTGGCAGGACACCGGCGTGTCCTCGCGGCCCGGCTCGCCGGAAAGAGGACGATCCCAGCCGTCGTGCGCAACGAGGTGGGGGACCGCCTCGAGCTCGCGCTCATCGAGAATCTCCAGCGTTCCGACCTGAACGCGATCGAGACGGCGCGTGCCTACAAGCTCTTGATGGAGACCTACGACCTCACGCAGGAACAGCTGGCCGAGCGTCTTGGGAAGTCGCGTTCGTCGGTCGCCAACATGCTTAGGACGCTCACCGCTCCGCAGGCGCTCCAGGACGCGGTAATCGAGGGCAAGATTGGGGAGGGCCATCTCCGCGCTCTGCTGCCGCTACCACTTTCGGATGCGCTCCAAGCCTTGGCGACGGTGATCAGCAAGGGCCTGTCCGTGCGCGATGCTGAGGCCCTCGCGCGGAAAATGATCCATCCGACGCGCCGCGGTCGTTCGCGCCCTCGCGTTCGCGGCGGAGACCCGGACCTCGCGCAGATCACCACCGAGCTGCGAGCGGCGCTAGGCACGAAGGTGGAGATCCTTCGCGGGCGACGCGGCGGCCGAATTGCGATCCAGTTCTATTCGGACGAGGACTTCGAGCGCCTCTACGACATCCTCGTCCGGGCAGGGAAGGCCTGAGCGTGGCCGTAAGAAAAGACATTCCCGGCGACGACAAGCGCAAGCGCCGCCCAAGCGCGGTGCCCTCTTACGGCGCCGGAGACATCCAGGTCCTCGAGGGACTCGAGGCCGTCCGCCGGCGTCCGGGCATGTATATCGGGACCACCGACCTACGCGGTCTTCACCACCTCGTCCGCGAAGTTCTGGACAACTCGATCGACGAGGCAATGAACGGCACGTGCGACCGTATCGACCTTTGGATCCACAAAACGAACGAGATCACCGTTGCGGACAACGGTCGCGGCATACCGGTCGGCCCGCACCCGACGCAGAAGGACCCGCGCGGCAAGCCGATGGACGCACTTCAGGTCGTCATGACGATCCTCCACGCCGGCGGAAAGTTCGGCGGCGCCGGCTACAAGGTCACCGGGGGTCTGCACGGGGTGGGCGTCTCGGTCGTGAACGCTCTCGCGTCCGAGATGGTCGTCGAGGTTCACCGCGACGGAAAGATCTTCACTCAGTCGTACGAGCGTGGGAAGCCGACGAGCGCGGTCCGCGCGATCATCAAACCTCAGCTGCCACCGCCACCGTCGGTGCCGTGGCGCCAGGCCACCAAGTCCACCGGGACAGTCACGCGCTTCGCGCCGGACAAAGAGATGTTCCCGGTGATCGAGTGGGACACGACGATCATCACGCAGTGGCTACGCGAAACGGCCTACCTGAACAAGCGTCTTTGGCTGTCTTTGCACGACGAGCGGACCGGTGCCGAGGAGAACTACTACTTCGACGGCGGCGTGATCAGCTTCGTCCGCCACCTTAATCGGGCGCACGAGAACCTGCACCCGAAGCCGGTCTACGTCGAGCGCACCTTCGAGAACAACACCATCGCGGAGGTCGCTCTCCAGTACAACGACACGTTCGCCGAGAAGGTTTACACGTTCGCCAACAACATCAACACCATCGACGGTGGCGCGCACCTCACCGGATTCAGAACGGCGCTCACCCGGACGATCAACGCGTATGCACGCAAGAGCGGCGCGCTGAAGGAGTCCGATCCGAACCTCACGTCCGACGACGTGCGTGAGGGCCTCACCGCTGTGATCAGCGTCAAGATTCGCGAGCCTCAGTTCGAAGGGCAGACCAAGACGAGGCTCGGCAACGCCGAAGTCGCCGGGCAGGTGGCGACCGCCGTCAACGACGCGCTCGGCCAGTATCTCGAGGAGAACCCGTCGGACGCGAGGCGGATCGTCGAGAAGTGCCTGACCGCCTTCCGCGCCCGAGAGGCTGCGCGCAAAGCGCGCGATCTGGTGCAGCGCAAGGGCGCGCTCGACGGCTTCTCGCTGCCGGGAAAGCTCGCGGACTGCTCGGAACGTGACCCTGAAAAGTGCGAGCTCTTCATCGTCGAGGGCCCGTCCGCCGGTGGGAGCGCCAAGGGCGGTCGCGACCGGCGCACGCAGGCGATCCTCCCTCTTCGGGGCAAGATCCTGAACGTCGAGAAGGCGCGCGCCGACAAGATGCTCGGGAACGAGGAGATCAAGGCGCTGATCACCGCGCTCGGCACCGGTATCGGCGACTACTTCGATCTCAAGAAGCTCCGCTACGGCAGAACCATCCTGCTCTGCGACGCCGACGTCGACGGTTCGCACATCCGGACCTTGCTCCTGACCCTGCTCTATCGGCATTTCCGGCCGCTCGTGGAAGACGGCCGCATCTACATCGGCCAGCCACCGCTGTATCGGCTGCAGCTCGGCAAAGAGGTCCGTTGGGCGTACTCCGACAACGAGCGCGACAAGGCGATCAAGGAGCTGAAGGCGAGCGCGAAGTCAAAGCGGGACGACCGGAAGAAGGCGGCGGGCGAGAAGGCCGCGGCTGACGGGGACAAGGCGACGGCACGCACACGACGCCGCGCCGCCGAGGAAGCCGAAGAGCAGGCCGATCTCGCGCCGACGAGCACGGACGAGGGCACCGACGATGGGAAGGGTGGGCGCGAGCCGGCGATCGCCCGGTACAAGGGACTCGGCGAGATGAACGCCGAACAGCTCTGGGACACGACGCTCAATCCGGCGACTCGAACACTGAAGCGGGTCACGCTCGACGACGCAGAGCTGGCCGACCTGGTCTTCGACGAGCTGATGGGCAGCGAGGTCGAGGGTCGAAAGAAGTGGATCATGGCGAACGCCGGGAAGGCGGACCTCGACATCTAGTGGCGAAGCTTGCGGAGCTCGGGGTCGACTTCGAGCACTGGTGCTTCGCGTGCGGGCAGCTGAATCCCGGCGGCCTCCGCCTCGACTTCGAGGTCTCGCGCGATCGCGCCGAGGCGCGATACACGGCGCTGCAGCGGCACCAGGGCTATGACGGCTTGCTCCACGGGGGCGTCGTCACGGCGCTGCTCGACGAGGCCATGGGATGGGCGATCTTCCACCAGGGCATCTGGGGCGTGACCGCGAAGATCAACGTCTCGTTCCGGCAGCCGGTCCCGATCGGCGAGAACCTTCGCGTCGTCGGCGAGATCGCTCGCGATCGCGGCCGCGTCATCGAAACCCACGGCACCGTCGAACGCGCCGAGGACGGCACGGTACTGGCCGAGGCTGAGGCAACCTTCTTGCGGATGCCGGAGCAGCGCCGACGCGAGCTCGAGCAACGCTACGCAGGCACCGAAGGCGCCTTCGCGCGGGTGAAGGCAGCAGTCGAGAACGAGGAACGTGCGCGTGAGCACGGTCGCACCTAGAGAGTGAGCAGATAGACGAAGTGATCGAAGAACCGACGAACGACCGCGTGATCGGCGTGGAGCTCGAGCACGAAATGCGGCAGGCGTATCTCGACTACTCGATGAGCGTGATCGTCGCTCGCGCCCTACCCGACGTTCGCGACGGCCTGAAACCCGTGCAGCGTCGGATCCTCTACACGATGCTCGAGGAGGGTCTGCGCAATGACCGGCCATTCCGTAAGTCGGCGAACGTCGTCGGCGTGGTGATGGCGAAATACCACCCACACGGTGACGTGCCGATCTACGACGCCCTGGTCAGACTCGCGCAGGACTTCGCGGCGCGGTACCCGCTCGTGCAGGGGCAGGGGAACTTCGGGTGCTTTACCGGGGACACGAAGGTCGAGCTTTACAGCGGCGAGCAGAAGCCCTTCACCGAGCTCGTCGAGATGGCGCACAAGGGCCTGCGCGCCGAGATCTTCACGGTCGATCCGCACCGCAACGTGCGCATCAAGCCACTCCGCGCACCCCGCCTCGTGCGACGCAACGACCCCGTCGTGAAGGTCACGCTCGAGACCGGCGCCGAGATCGTTTGCACGCCGGATCATCGCTTCATGCTTCGCGACGGGACGTACCGCGAGGCTCAGCAGCTCAAGGCGAAGGACCAGCTCATGCCGTTCTCGCGGAGCGCCATACCCGAGCGCTTGCACCGTACCGGCGCGTTCCCGATCCCGGCGAGCCTCACGCAGAAGGTGACCACAGTCGAGCCCGCCGGTCGCGCCGACGTGTACGACCTCACCGTCGACCTCACGCAGAACTTCGCGCTGGCGGCAGGGGTCTTCGTGCACAACTCGATCGACGACGACCCGCCCGCCCACATGCGCTACACCGAGGCTCGCCTCGCGGCGATCTCCACGGAGATGCTCGCGGACATCGATAAGGAGACCGTCGATTGGATGCCGAACTACGACAACCGGCATCTGCAGCCCACCGTGCTGCCGGCTCGCGTTCCGAATCTGATCGTGAACGGCTCGGCAGGCATCGCCGTCGGCATGGCGACGAATATCCCTCCCCACAACCTCCGCGAGATCGTCGCCGCGACGAAGCGCCTGATCGACGACCCGGAGCTGACCACCGACGACCTGTGCGACACCGTCGTCGGGCCGGACTTCCCTGGCGGCGGCGTCATCTACCGGTTCGATGAGCAGCGCAATGTGGAGACCGGCGCCGCGGAGCGAGTCGATGCGATCCGCAGGGCGTACGCGCAGGGCCGCGGGAGGATCATCGCGCGCGCGAAGGCGCACAACGAGCAGCTCCGTGGCAATCGCGACGCGATCATCGTGACCGAGCTGCCCTACGCAGTGAACAAGGCATCACTCATCGAGAAGATCGCCGATCTGGTTCAGAACAAGAAGCTCGCCGGTATCTCGGACATCCGCGACGAGAGCGACCGCGAGGGGATGCGCATCGTCATCGAGATCAAGCGGGACGACGACGCCACGCTGGTGCTGAACAACCTCTACAAGCACACCGCGATGCAGTCGGCCTTCAACTTCAACATGCTCGCACTGGTCGACCAGCAGCCCCGGACGCTCTCCCTCAAGGAGATCCTCCAGCACCACATCGACCACCGCCGCGAGGTCATCCGCCGCAGGACCGACCACGACCTACGAAAGGCTAAGGAGCGCGCGCACATTCTCGAGGGCCTCAAGATCGCTCACGACCACATCGACGAGATCATCAAGCTCATCCGCGCGCACAAGGGCCAGGAGGCGGTCCTCGTGGGCAAGCTGCAGGAAGGGTTCGGGCTGACCGAGGTCCAAGCCAAGGCGATCCTCGAGATGCAGCTTCGCCGGCTCTCCGGGCTCGAGCGCCAGAAGCTCGACGACGACTATCGCGAGACGATCAAGCTGATCTCGGAGCTCGACTCGATCCTGGCGAGCCCACGTCGAATCCTCGGTCTCATCAAGCAGGACCTCGACGAGATCGCAGCGAAGTACGGCGATGATCGGCGCACCGAGATCGTCGACGACACCCCGCGCCAGCTCTCGCAGGAGGAGCTCGTCGCCGACGAGGACGTCGTCATCACCGTGTCGAGCCGCAACTACGTCAAGCGCATGCCGCTCTCGACCTATCGCGCGCAGCACCGCGGGGGACGTGGCGTGATCGGTATGGCGACCCGCGATGAAGACGACGTCGAGCATCTCGTCGTGGCACGAAGCCACGATCGGCTCTACGTGTTCACCGACAGAGGGCGGGTGTTCGCGCTGAAGGTCTTCGAGCTGCCCGACGCGAGCCGCACCGCGAAGGGAACGCCGATACAGAACATCCTCGAGGCGATGCAGGCCGGCGAGCGAGTCTCGGCGCTCGTCGCGCTCCGGGACGGCGCGGCATCCGAACACCTGGTCATGGCGACTCGCAAGGGCTTCATCAAGAAGACGCCGCTCTCCGAGTACGCGAACGTCCGGCGGGCGGGACTCATCGCGATCGCCCTACGCAAGGGCGACGAGCTCGCCTGGGTCGCACCGTGCACCCCGCAGGACCGGATCCTCCTCGCCACGCGAAAGGGCAAGGCCATCACGTTCAAGGCGACCGACGCCCGCCCGATGGGTCGGCAGACGCAGGGAGTCACCGGCATCCGGCTGCAGAAAGGCGACGAGGTCGTCGGGATGGGCATCGCCCGTCCCCGGACCGAGGCGCTCTCGGTGACCGAGAACGGTTTCGGGAAGCGCACCGCGGTCGCCGAGTTCCCGACGCAGGGGCGCGGCGGCCAGGGTGTGATCCTCGCCGCGCTCTCGCCGAAAACCGGGAACGTCGCGGCCGTCCAGATGGTCGACGAGGGGACCCAGGAGATCCTTCTCATCACGTCGAACGGTGTCGTGATCCGCACGCCGCTCGAGCAGGTACGCGCGCTCGGGCGCGCCACGATGGGCGTGAAGGTCATGGCGGTCGGAGACACGAAGATCGCCTCGATCGCGACGTTCACCCCGAGTCGCCCGGCCCAAACGCAGCTCGATCTACCGCGCTGACCGGGCGAACCGCGCACACGCTCGCGCAACCGGGTTGCAATCGCGGCGCATGCTTGTCGGAGGTGCGTAGCAAAGAGGCACCAGGAGTACCTCTTTCGACCAAATTGACGTTGTCCCGAGGGTACGCCCCGGTATGGTGGCGCTCCTTGGGAGGGGCATCCAACTGATCACGCTCGACGACGTCAGCAAGCGCTATCCGAATGGCACCGACGCGCTCCGCGACGTGGATCTCGAGATCGACTCCGGGGATTTCGTCTTCCTCGTCGGGTCATCCGGCGCCGGCAAGTCCAGCCTGATCCGTCTTCTGATCCGCGAGGAGCTTCCGTCTTCGGGCCGCGTGTGGGTCGACGGTCAGGACGTCGTACGGATGAAGCACTCGGCCGTCCCAAAGCTCCGCCGGCGGGTCGGCGTCGTGTTCCAGGACTTCAAGCTTCTGCCGCGGAAGACCGTCGCCGAGAACGTCGGCTTCGCACTCCTCGTCACCGGACACTCCGGCGAAGAAGCGCGCGAGGAGACCGAACGCGCCCTCGCCCTCGTTGGTCTGTCGCAGAGGCGCGGACACTTTCCCGACCAGCTCTCGGGTGGTGAGAAGCAGCGCACGGCCATCGCACGCGCCCTCGTGAGTCGCCCGAAGATCCTCATCGCCGACGAGCCCACGGGAAACCTCGATCCCGTCACGAGCTGGGAGATCATCAAGCTCCTCGTTCGGGTCAACGAGCTCGGCACGACGCTCGTCATGGCGACCCACAACGCGGAGATCGTGAACGCGCTCCGACGTCGCGTCGTCCATCTCGATCACGGGATGGTCGTGCGCGATGAGCGCGAGGGGCAGTACGCGGCGTGATGCGGCTCGAGTACGTCGCCACGACAGCCGCGCAGGGCTTCTGGCGGAATCCGGTCATGAGCCTCGCGTCGACGTTCACCGTCGGCCTCATGCTTCTGCTCTTCGCCTTCTTCCTCGCGACCGACCGCGGCCTGCAGGCGGCAGTCGGCGTGCTCGAGTCAAAGGTCGAGCTCGCGCTCTTCCTCGAGGATGACGCCCGCGTGTCGGACGTCCTCGACCTCCGCGCGCGCATCGAAGCCGATCCCGCCGTCTCGCGGGTCGACTACGTCACCAAAGAGCAGGCCATGGCGCGCCTCGTCGATATCGCCTCGAAGCGCCCGGACATCCAGATCGTCGACACGTCGACCAACCCTCTCCAGGCGTCGCTCGAGGTCAAGCTCGCTCACGCACAGGACGCGCCGCGGGTGACCGCCGCCCTGCGCGAGGAGGTCGGGAAGGGCGTCGTCAGCGACGTCGTGGACAACCCGCAGGTCGTCGACAAGCTGCTGACGATCACGCGAGTTCTCTCGTTCGGCGGGCTCGCCGTCCTCGCGATGATGCTGATCGTCGCGCTCTTCGTGATCGTCAACACCATCCGGATCGCCGTCCACGCTCGCCGTGACGAGATCGAGATCATGAAGCTCGTCGGCGCCACGGACTGGTTCGTGCGCTGGCCTTTCATCCTCGAGGGGATGCTCGTCGGGGCGCTCGGCGCCGTAGCCGCCACGGTCGTCGTGCTCATCGCGGCCGGACCCGTCATGGGGGCGATGGTCAACTTCATCGAGATACTCCCGCTCTCGTTCGGCGCCACGTTCGTCTGGCAGCTCGTCGGGAGCGTCTTCGCGCTGGCGCTGGCCGTGGGCGGCGGCGGCGCCATGCTCTCGGTGCGGGCGCACCTGGCCAAATGAGACTTCGCGGAGCCTTGACCCAGCCCACGAGCGGGTGCGACGATGCGTCCCGCATGGGAACTCCCCGGCAGCCCGCTCGGGGAGGTGGGGTTTGGAGGACGCGCGCGGCTCGCGCGACGACGGTCGCGCTGGTCGTCGCTGCGTTCGTCGGTGGCATGGCCCAGCCCGCGTCCGCCGACGACCCGATTACTGCGGCCCTCAAACGAAAGGACGAGCTCGCCCGTGCGGTGCAGCTCTCGCGCGCGAACGCGGAGCGCTACCAGGCCGTCGCCAATCAGTTCCAGGCCGTCGTCAATCAGACCAACGCGAGGATCTCGGACCTCGCCCAGAAGCAGGCGAACGCGCAGTCCGAGGCCGACCAGCTCTTCTACCAGATCCAGATCGCCGAGGAGCAGCTCGCGCTCGTCACCTTCCAGCTCGACGAGACGCGCGCGCTCGCCGATTCGCTGAAGGCCGAGGCCTCTCAGCAAACGAAGCAGCTCGCGGAACGCGAGCAGATCTATGCGCGCCATCTGCGGACGACATACCGGCAGGCGCTGATCAGTCCACTCGAGATGCTGCTTTCTTCGGCCTCCCTCACCGAATTCGCGAACCGTCTTCAGGAGATGATCTTCATCAACCGGCAGGACGTGCAGCTCGCGAACGAGATACGCACCATCCGTGCCGACACGCAGCAAAAGCAGGACGACGCCGCGAGCAAAGAGAAAGACATCCTCGGCCTCACCGATCAGATCACGACGCAGCGCCAGCAGCTCTCGGGGGCGAAGGACAGGTACGACAAGCTCGTCGCCGAGACGCAGGCCGCGATCGATGACGTCGCCGCGGTCCGAGCGCAGGCCGCCGGGAGCCGGCAGACCGCGCAGGGCCAGGTCAGCCAGACCAACCGGGCGACCGCGGACCTCACGCGGCAGCTCGACGAGGCAGAGGCGCAGTACGAGGCCCTGGCGGCGAACGCCGCCGGTGGCAGCGGACTCGGCGCGTTCAATGGGTCGACCCTCGCGATGTGGCCGCTCCGCGGGCCGATCACCTCCGGCTTCGGCGCGCGCTGGGGCGGCTTCCACAACGGCATCGACATCGCGGCACCGAAGTACACCCCGATCCGCGCGGCGTCGGCCGGGAAGGTCGTCACCGTGGGCCGCCCGTACCTCGCGTACGGCGACACCGCCGTCGTCGTGATCATCGCCCACGGCTCCAACTTCTCGACGCTCTACGGCCACCTCGACGACCTGCACTGGCCGATCGTGTCCGTCGGGCAGACCGTCTCCGCCGGCCAGATCATCGCGTACGTTGGGATGACCGGATGGACGACCGGTCCCCACCTGCACTTCATGACCATCCTCAACGGGCGCGCAGTCAACCCGATGGGCTATCTGCCGTAATCCGCCGAGCGGATTACGGCATCCTCACTTAACGCTTCCGCAATTCCGTGTAGACGGGGCTTGCGCGTCCTTCAGTGAATCCACCGCGACATTGACGGTAATTCCCGGCCATGTAGCATCAATTCCGAAAGAAAGGAGGTGATGTGGAGTGGGCGATGCCAGTGGGAATCCAAAGACCCATGTGAGCTCACTTCAGCCTTTCGTAATGAATCGATCTGAGGTGAACGCGCACTAACTCACTGGGTCTTTGGTGACCCGGCAGGGAGAGCGGCGGCAGAGATGCCGCCGCTCTTCGTTTTCACCGCCTAGTCTCCTCGCCATGCCATCTCAGAAGACCGCGCCGCCGCCGGAGCCGGAGCGGCAGGTCCAGCTCGCCGACAACCGCAAGGCGCGCTTCGACTATCAGATCGAGAATCGGCTCGAGGCGGGCATCGCGCTGCGCGGCACCGAGATCAAATCGCTGCGCGCGGGTCATGCCAACCTGCGCGACGGATACGCGCGGGTCGAGAACGGAGAGGTGTGGCTGCGCAACGTCCACATCGCCCCGTGGGCCAATTCGGCGTACGAGAATCACGACCCGCTGCGGCCGCGCAAGCTCCTCCTGCACAAAGACGAGATCGGTCAGCTCGTCGGCACGATCGCCCAGAAGGGGTACACCCTCGTCCCGCTGCGGATGTACATCAAACACGGCCGGGCCAAGGTCGAGCTCGGGGTCGCGCGCGGGCGCAAGCGCTTCGACAAACGACAGGTCATCAAGGAACGCGAGGCCACGCGCGAGATGGACGCGGCGATCCGCCGGCGAGTCGGCCGAGGCTAGTCCGGGCTATCCGGCGGGTTGGAGCACGGGGAGCTTCGCGCGAGCGGCGGCGTCCACCCCGACAGCGTCGGCGAACTGGCTCTGGTAGAGGCCGTAGTAGAAGCCCTGCCTCCGGAGGAGCTCGGCGTGATCGCCCTGCTCAACGATCCGGCCACCATCCATGACGACGATCACGTCGGCGTTCCGGATCGTCGAGAGGCGGTGCGCGATGACGAAGGAAGTGCGGCCGCGGCGCAGACGCGCCATGGCCTGTTGGATCAGCACCTCGGTGCGCGTGTCGACGTTGCTCGTCGCTTCATCCAGGATGAGGATGCTCGGATCGGCGAGAAACGCGCGGGCGATGGTGACGAGCTGCCGCTGGCCCGCCGAGATGTTCGAGGCTTCTTCCTCGAGCGGGGTTTCGTAGCCCTCCGGAAGCGTGCGCACGAACGGATCCACATGGGCCGCCGTCGCAGCGGCAACGACCTCGTCCATCGAAGCGCCTTCCTTCCCGTAAGCGATGTTGTCGCGGATCGTGCCGGCGAAGAGCCAGCTGTCCTGGAGCACCATCCCAAATGCGCGCCGGACCGCATCCCGCGGCAAGTCGCGGGTGTCCGTCCCGTCGAGCCGGATGGCGCCGCCGTCGATGTCGTAGAAGCGCATGAGGAGATTCACGATCGTGGTCTTTCCGGCGCCGGTCGGTCCGACGATCGCGACGGTCTGGCCGGGGCGCACGTCGAGCGAGAAGTCCTCGATGAGCGGCTTGTCCGGCAGGTACCGGAAGGAGACTCGGTCGAACTCGACATGGCCGCTCGTCGTCCGGGGCGCTGTCGCGCCCGTACGATCCGGCGTCTCTTCGAGCGCGCCGAGGAACTCGAAAACGCGCTCCGCGGACGCAAGGCCTGACTGCAGCAGGTTCAGCTGCGAAGCGATCTGCAACAGCGGCATCGTGAACTGGCGCGAATAGGCGATGAACGCCGTCACGTCACCGAGGCTCATCGCGCCGGATGCGACGCGGTACCCGCCGATGACGGCCACGCCGACGTAGTTCAGGTTCGAGAGGAACTGCATCGCGGGCTGGATGATCCCGGAGAGGAACTGCGCGCGGAAGCTCGCGCGGTAGAGCCGCTCGTTCTGGTCGTTGAACTGCTGGATCGCGCTGGCGCGGCGCCCGAAGACCTGAACGAGCGCGTGCCCGCTGTGCATTTGCTCGACGTGCCCGTTGAGGGCGCCGGTCTCGGCCCACTGCGCGATGAACTCTTTCTGCGAGCGCCCCGCGATCACGATCGTGACGGCGAAAGAGAGCGGAATTGTGATGACCGAGATCAAAGCGAGCAGCGGGCTGATCCACAACATCATCGCGAGGACACCGATGACGGTGAGGGCCGATGTCAGCAGCTGAGACAGACCCTGCTGGAGGGTCGTCGCGATGTTGTCGACGTCGTTCGTGACGCGGCTCAGCAGATCACCGTGCGCGTGGCTGTCGAAGTACCGGAGCGGCAGCCGCGCAAGCTTCTCCTCGACCTCTCGCCGGAGGCCGTACACGGTCCGCTGCGCGACGCCGGCCATGATGTAGGCCTGCGCCCACGCGAGGAGCGACGCAAGGGCGTATACGACCACCGCGAGGGCGAGGATCTGGGCGAGCGCCGCGAAGTCGACGCCCACACCGGGCACCGCGTTCGTGGCGGCGAGCATGTCCGCGAGCTGTCCCTGCCCCCGAGCCCGGAGCGACTCGATGACCTGTTCTTTCGGGACGCCGGCGGGAAGGCTCCTGCCGAGGACTCCATCGAAGATGATGTTCATCGCATTCCCGGTGATCTTCGGGCCGATGACGCTGAAAACGACGCTGAGCGACCCGAGCACGACGACGACCGCGAGCACGAGCCGCTCGGCGCGGAGCCGCGACAGCAGCTTTCCCAGCGTGCCGCGGAAGTCCTTGGAGCGTTCGACCGGGGCGCTGAGCCCCATGAACGGGCCGCCTCGCTGGCCTGCCTGCGGCCGCCCGCCGGGACCACGACCTTGCGGCCTGCCCATCATCATCATGCGGCGGCCGCCCCGAGCTGCGATTCGACGATCTCGCGGTACTCCGCGCTCGACCGCATGAGCTCGTCGTGCGTGCCGCTCCCCACGACGCGCCCCTGGTCGAGCACGACGATGTGATCGGCGTGCAAGATCGTGCTCACGCGCTGCGCGACGATGATGACCGTGGCGTCGCCTGTCTCGGCCTTGAGCGCCATGCGCAGCCGCGCGTCTGTGCCGGCGTCGAGCGCCGAGAAACAGTCGTCGAATAGATAGATGGCCGGGCGTTTCACGATCGCGCGCGCGATCGCGAGCCGCTGGCGCTGCCCGCCCGAAACGTTCGTGCCGCCCTGGTCGATCGGCGCCTCGAGCTGGCCCGGCATCGCCGCAACGAACTCGCGAGCCTGCGCGATCTCCAGCGCGCGCCAGAGCTCCGCGTCGGTCGCGTTCTCGTTTCCGAAGCGGAGATTCTGCGCGACCGTGCCCTTGAATAGGTAGGCGGTCTGCGGAACGAGCCCGATCCGCGACCAGAGCCCATCGAGGGCCTGCTCGCGCACGTCGAGGCCGTCGACGAGCACGACGCCGGACGTGACGTCGAAGCTCCGGGTCACGAGGCTCACGACGGTGCTCTTGCCGGAGCCGGTGCCGCCGATGATCGCGGTGGTTCGCCCGGGTCGCGCGTCGAACGTCAGACCACGCAGGACGGGCCGCTCACCGTGTGGGTACGCGAAGGTCACGTCGGCGAACGCGACGAGTCCTGAGAGCTGCTGCGGCGCGAGCGGGCGCAGGGGTTCGGCGATGGACGATGTCGTCTCGAGCACCTCATTGATCCGCTGGGCGCTCGCTTCCGCGCGCGGGACGAGGATGACCATGAAGACCGCGGTCATCACCGCGAAGAGGATCTGCATGATGTACTGAAGGAACGCGGTCAGGTTGCCGATCGGCATGTCGCCGCGATCGACGAGCCCGGCACCGAACCACAGGATCGCGACCGTCGACAGGTTCATGATCCCGAGAAGGGCCGGGAACGCCAGGGCGAAGATGCGGTTCACGCGCAGCGAGGTCGCGGTGAGGTCGGCGTTCGACGTCTCGAAGCGCTCGCCCTCGGATCGAACGCGAATGAACGCCCGCACGACCCGCACGCCGGTGATCTGCTCCCGGAGCACCTGGGTGATCCGGTCGATCTTCACCTGGACCTGACGGAAGAGCGGCACCGCCCTCCAGAGCAATACGCCGATGACCGCGCCCATGAGCGGGACGATCACGACAATGAGCCAGGACAGCGTCGCGTCCTCGCGAAGGGCCATGATGATTCCGCCGATCGCCAGGATCGGCGCGCTCACGAGGATGGTGAGCGCGATCTGCAGAAAGAGCTGCACCTGCTGGACATCGTTCGTGTTGCGAGTGATCAGCGATGCCGTCCCGAAGCGGTTCATCTCGCGAGCCGAGAAGCTCTGCACGCGATCGAAGACCGCGCCGCGGACATCGCGGCCGACGCCCATCGAGGCCTGTGAGGCGAAGTACACCGCAACGATGGCGAAGAGGCCGAGCAGGAGCGCGATTCCGAGCATGACCGCGCCGGTCCGCCAGATGTAGTCGGTATCGCCCTTGGCGACGCCGTTGTTGATGATGTCCGCATTGAGGTTCGGCAGGTAGAGGTTGCCGACCGATTGGAGAAGTAAGAGCGCGGTCACGATCGCGACCTGCCGCCGATACGGCCCGAGGTGCCTCCGAAGCAGCCTGATCAGCACGGCTCGCGACCCCCTGCCGCCGCCTTGGACCTGCCCACGCCTAGTCGCCGAACGCCGGCGCGGCCTCCACCTCGGGCTGGCGTCCGCGCGCCGTGTGACCGCGCAGCGGGACCTCCTGGAGGAAGAGTGACAGGACGACCGAGAACGAAGCGACGACTGCGGCGATCAGGAAGATGTCGTGCAGCGACGATGCCAACGCACTGCGGATCGCGACAAGGACCGGCGCCGGGATTCGCTGCATCACGGCGGGATCGAAGATCGCCTGAGCGTTGCCGTTCGCCGGAAGGGCGCCCACGAGCTGCGGCGGGATCGAGGCGACGATTCTCTGGGTGAGCTCGTGCGAGAGGACCGCGCCAAGTATCGCGACGCCGACGGTGCTGCCGATGTTCCGCCAGAACTGGATCTGGCTGGACACGACGCCCAGATAGCGTTGGTCGACGGCGCTCTGGGTCGCGTTGAGATACAGCGGCATGCCCACGCCGACGCCGAGCCCGATCAGGACGAGATCGCGCACGACCTCGATCTCCGACGTGCCGACGGTGACCTGCGCCAGCAGGTAGAGCCCGATCGTGAGGATCACAGCGCCGACGGTCCCGATGTAGCGGTACCGCCTGATACGGACCATGAGCTGCCCGGTGATGATGCTCGAGACGATGAGGCCGGCCATGAGCGGAGTGATGAGCAGCCCCGAGTTCGTGGCGGGCATGCCGAGGACGCCCTGGTACACGAGGCCGACGAACAGGATCGCGCCGAACATCGCGAAGCCAAGCAGGAATCCAATGGCGGTCGAGACCGAGAACGTCGGGTTCTTCCAGAGATCGAAGGGGACGACCGGGTGGTCCGTGCGCCGCTCGACGATGAAGAAGATCGCCCCGAAGACCGCCGCGACGAGCAGGAGCCCGAGCACCTCCGGAGAGGTGAAGTCGTGGTCGCGTGTGATCGATAGAGCGATGAGCAGGGGCACGAGCGTCCCCGCGAGCGTGAACGCGCCGGCGAAGTCGATGTCGCGCCACGACGCCGCGTGCCGGACCGACGGAAGCGTGAGGAATACGGCGACGATCGCGGCGATGCCGACGGGGACGTTCACGTAGAAGACCCAGCGCCAAGTCAGATTGTCGGTGAGATACCCGCCGATGACCGGGCCGACGACCGATGCGATGCCGAAGATGCCGGCGAACACGCCTTGCAGCCTCGCGCGCTGGGCGGGTGAGTAGAGGTCGCCGATGGTGGCGAACACGCTCGCGAACAGCACGCCGCCGAAGATTCCCTGCAGCGCGCGGAATGCGATGAGCTCCGCCATGTTCTGCGCCTGACCGCAGAGGGCCGAGGCGACGACGAAGCCGATCATTCCGGCGAGCAGAAACGGCTTGCGACCGAACAGGTCGCCGAGCTTTCCGGCGATCGGCGTGAGGACCGTCGACGTCACGAGGTACGCCGTGGCCACCCATGCGAAGTAGTCGAGCCCGTTCAGCTCGGCGACGATGCGCGGAAGGGCGGTTCCGACGATGGTCTGGTCGAGCGCGGCGAGGAACAGCGCGAGCGCCACTCCGACCGTCGCCAGGATCCGTGCGTTCCGTGTCATTTCAGCGGGCATTGGCGGTCTCCTTGGTGATCGCTTCGATTGAATCGTTGAGGTCCGTCAGCGCCACGCGCAGGCGCGCGCGCTTGTCCGCGGGAAGCCTCGCCAGCACGCTGGCTACACCCCGCTTCATGACCTCGCTGTACCGGTCAAGCTCACGACGCCCTAGGGCGGTCAGCTCGACGAGCACGACACGCCGGTCGGCCGGATCCTCGAGGCGGCGAACCAGTCCGTCACGGATGAGCGAATCGACGTGCTCGGTCAGCGCGGGCGCGGTCATGGCGCAGCGCTGCGCGAGATCCCCGCTCCGCATCGCGCGCTCGCGAAGCTGCCACATCACGCCTGCGCGGTTCGCCGACACGTGGCTGTGCTCGCGGCTCGCGGCCGTGGCCATCTTGATGATGCGAAGCGTGCTCAGAAGAAGCCCCGCGAGCTCGAGGTCCTCGGTCTTTGTGGCGGTGTGGCGGTCGAGGAGCGTCGTCACTGGTTCGGACTCCAAATAGTTAGGTCACCGAAATGTAAGGGGTCCGCAGCAAGGGCACAAGAGGCGCGAGTGTCTCTTCCGTCACAGAAGCGGCGGACGTGTGGTCTAGCCGGCTCCCGACTCCACGAACGGCTGCTCGATGTCCGCGGCGAAAAACTTGCGCCCGCCGCAGGTTGGGCACTTCTCGGGTTGGCGCTCGCCGTGCGAGATCGTGCCGCAGGCTTCGCACCGGTAGTGCTTCTGACCGCCCTTCGCGCGAACGACCGCGGGCGCTTCGGCGAGCAGCTGCCTGATCTGGCCCAGCTCGCTCGCGACGCGCAGAGGCTCGATCCCCGCTCCGGTTTGATCCGCCTCGACGAGGCGGTTCATCAGAGCGTCGAGCCGCGCGAGCGCTTCTTTCACGGTTGCCGGTGAGGATAAGCGGCTCCGGCTCTGTCTTCACGGCGGGAGAGATCAGGCCGCCCGGTTCACCTTCGTGCGCTCCGCGCTGGCGGCTCGAGAACTGACGAGATACGCGACCGCGCCGATGACGAGCACGAAGACATAGACCCCCGTTCCCATCGGCGGCACGCCAAGCGCTCGATCGAGCGAATACGCGCCGGGATCCGCAACGCCGTTTATCGCCGCGATCGCACCGAGCGTGAATGGGAATTCGATTCCGCCCTTCGTGTTCCAGAAGCCCTTGCCCCAGTGAGCGCGAGCGATGGCCACGCCCATCTGGATAGTCAATGCCGCAGCGACCACGGGGAGAATGAACCCGACCGCGAACGCGATCCCGCCGGCGAGCTCGGCGAAGGCGGAGACCCACGCCCAGAAGACCGGGGGCCGCAGACCCATGCGGGTGACGCCCTGCGTCCATCCCGCGAGGCCCGGACCGCCCCAGACACCGAGAACTTTTTGCGCGCCATGGGCCGCGATGACGAGGCCAACCACGACACGCACGAGCGCGAGCGCGAGATCGGTGGAGATGACGGATGTGACGACCATGGAGATCCCTCCTTTTCGTCAGTGCCGCACAACACGTTCCAAACCGCGGCTATTCCCCGTGTCCGTTTCGCCACTCGCCCGTATCGTGCGAGCGTGCGTCTCGACCACGTCGTGATCGCGGTCACCGAGTTCGAGCGTTCGAATGCCTTCTATCGCGACGTCCTGGGCGCCGAGGTCGTGAAGATCGATGGCCGAGTCGCCTACCGAGTCGGCCCCCAGCAGCTCAACGTGCACGGTCCTGGCGTGCGGCCGGCGATGGTCGCGCGCACTCCGGTCGCTCCAGGGAACAGCGACCTCTGCTTCGAGTGGGACGGCCCGATTGCCACGGCGGTCGCGCATCTCGAAGCTCGCGGAATTCGCGTTGAAGCGGGGCCGATGACGCGCGGCGGAGCGAAGGGGCGAGGCACGAGCGTGTATTTCCGCGACCCCGACGGCACGCTGCTCGAGCTCATCTCGTACGAGGCCTAGTCGTGCGCGCCTCGACCGATCCGGCTTGCGAATTCCGGCAGCGCTTTCACGAACGCGGGGATGTCTTTTGGCGCCAGCCCCGGCGCTCGGCAGAGCACCTGGTCGCGCTGGATCTCCCAGGTGAGCGGAAGGCGCGGCGCCCCATCGACGAGCCACGTCATGAGGCCCAGATCGAGGAGGGCGGCCGCGAATCCGCGGTCCGGTGAGATCACGCGGTAGCGCGCGTTGAAGTCGCCCCATTCGAGACGCACCGGCTCGCCGTCCGCGCGCTCGTCCAGGGGCGCAGCACTCGGCTCGACGACGACGTGCGGGCGTTTGCCGTCGACGGACGCGATGGCGCAGCTGAAACGGATAGGTGCCGATCGCACGTCGTGATGGAGGGTCGCGTCAGCCTCAGCCCGTTGTTGGTACAGAAAATCGAACGCGACGACATCCACCCCGCGAAGCGTCCCCGTCATGAAGTTCTCGCAGGTCTGCTCGATGCCTCGGGAGAAGAGCTCGAACGGATGGCGGAATACGGTCGACCCCGGATACGCCGGATCCCTTCGCGAGAACGCAAGGCCAAGCCCGCCCGCGATCCGCTCGAGCTCCTCCGCCCGCGAGAGCTCGCGGCGAAAACGATCCAGGTAGAGCGGGGCAAAGATCGCGGCAACAGCACCGCCAAGGAGAGCGAACAGGAAAAGGATGAGCGGCACCGATCGCATTCTGTGACGTCGGCCGACCGGGTTGCTTGCCGGCAGCGTCCCATGGCGGTTCGCGGCCCCGTCGGTGTAAGGGCGCCTGCCGTTCTGTAGCCGCTTCGCGGCTCCGTCGCTGTAAGCCGCTTCGCGCCTTCCAGAACGTCGTCGGCCGGCTGGAGTGAGCTGCGGCTCCCTCCGCCGGCCTCCTAGTTCTGTGGAGATGGGGGAGGGTCGAACTCCCCGTCCAAGGCTTGCGCGCGGATCGCGTCTACGAGCGTAGTCGGCGATTTTGATCTCGCGGCACGAGGCGCGCACCGACACGCTCCTCGTACTCGCCAGGTCGGTTTACTTGAGCCCGCCTACCGACCGATCGGCGGGCCGCAGCTCCGCTTATATCGCCCTTCCCGGCCCGCGGAGCGGAGACCGGGAGGACGTCTCACTGACTAGGCAGCGAGAGCGTAAGAAGTGTTGGCAGTTGTCTGCCTGCCGTTCGGATTAACGAGGAGGAACGGCGTTCCTCGGCTCGCGGCGGTCCGTCTGCCTGCCCTGTCGAAACCACGCATCCCCGTGTCCGCTGTCGGACGCCCGTTCTCGTGGGCAAGACAATTGTACCGATGTCGAGAACTGAATTGGCCGTCCTCACCATGATCTGCGCGACGCTTGCGACCGCGTGCGCCGGCCCCGCGGCCCGCTCGTCGGCCACGCCTGAAAGAACGACGACGCCGACGAGCCCAGCGACGACCGCACCGGCGACCGCGCGTCAGAGCGTCGGCATCCGCTACGTCGCGATCGGCGCGTCCGACACCGTAGGCGTGGGCGCAAGCGACCCGGCGAAGGGATCGTGGCCGTCGCTCGTGGCCGCGCGCCTTCCAGCGGGCTCGCCGCCGTACACGAATCTCGGCGTCTCGGGCTCACTCGCGCTGCAGGCGGTCACGCAGCAATTGCCTGGCGCGATCGCGCAGAAGCCGGATGTCGTCTCGGTCTGGCTTGCGGTGAACGACCTGAACGCGACGATCGAGCCGGCGTCGTTCGCCGACGCCCTCGGGCAGATCGTCGACGGCCTCGTACAGAAGACCGGTGCGACGATCTTTGTCGGCACGGTGCCCGATCTGCGCGCCGTGCCCGTCTACGCCGGCGTCGACAAGGCACGCCTCCTCGCGGGCATAGAGGGCTACAACGACGCGATCGCGGCGATCGCCGCCCGGAGCCCGACGCGGGTCAAGGTCGTCGATCTCTTCACCGGCAGCGCGGCTCTCGTCTCGACGGGCACGGTCTCGCCGGACGGATTCCATCCCTCCGACGAGGGCTACCAGCTGATCGCCGATCGCTTTGCGAGCGCGATGCGCGCGAGCGGGGTTCCGCTTCGAGCCTAATCGGCCGGGCTCTCCACCACGACGCGCGCGCTCGGCACCGCCGTCGGCGCGATGAGGCGCACCGCGCCGGCCATGATCGCGCACCCCGCGGTCATGAAGATCACGCCGATCAGCAGAACGACCCGCGGATCAGCTACGGCAAGAAGTGCCGCCGCCACGAACGGAGCGGCCGTCCCGCGAAGGCCCATGAGCAGAGACTGCGCGGTCGCGTATTCGCCGATCTTGTCGCGAGGCGCGATCTGGACGATGTTCGTGAAGAACGTGATCTCGCCGCCCGCGTTCACGATCCCCGCGACGACGGCGACGGGCAGGAGGAGCCACACGTCGGCCGCGGCGATGTACCCGATCGGGATGAGCAATGTCACCACGGTGTTGACGAGCGTGAGCCGGATCGAGGAACCGCGATCGATCATTCGGCCCCATACGAGATACGCCACGATCATCGTGGCCGAGGAGACCGCCATCATCGCACCGATGAACGAGTTCGAGGCGTTGAAGTGATCGACCAGCAGGATCGGGTAGACCGCCACATTCATGAGGTTCCCGATCCCGAATACGGTGAATGAAAGCAGCAACCTCCTGTATTTGTGGTCGGCCCAGACATCGCGGGCGATCACCGGGAGCGATCGGCGCGCCTGGACCTTCGCGGATCCGTCGTAGCGGACCCAGAAGAACGCGATCGCGCCCGGGAGCCCGATGCCCGCGGACGCGGCGAAGACCCATGCCGCCGGGATCACATCGATGAACGTGCCGGCGACGGCGGCGGCCGCGATGCCCGCGATGGCTCCTCCGATCCGGACGTTCGCCATCGCCTGCGCCCGCTCGCGGTCGGGGTAGATCCCCTGCATGAGTGCGGCGTACGCGCTGATGTTGGCGGTTGCGATGACGAACGAGACGACGGTCGTCATCGCGAGCATGAGCGGCGTCGCGGCCACGAGAACGCCCGCGAGGAACGTGGCCCGCGCGACGGTCACCGTACCGGCGACGACCCTCACCTGAGGAAAGCCGGTGAGGAGGTATGCGGTAAAGGGGGACAGCAGGTGACCGATGAACGGCGCCGCGATCACGATCGCGACATCGGTGGTGGATCCGCCGAGCCGCCGGACGACGATCGGCATGAACGTGACGAGCACGGCGATGTAGACGCCACCGCATATCGCGCTGAACGTGTCGATCCGGAAGTTACGGCGAACGCGCGCGGGCGCCCAGTTGACATCCATACGAGGACTCGAACGCTACCGTCTGTACCCGCGCCTCTGAAAGGCCCCCGAGGGGGCTATTTAGGGTCGATCTCGCGGACCGAAGTTCGAGCCTGGCCGGTATCCACCGGGTCTCGGACCGAAACCGCGCCGCGGTCCGTAGCGATTCGGGCCCCCGCCGCCGCGGACGCCGCCGGGAGGGCCCGGACGGAACGGCGCCGGACCCCGCGCCCCCGGAGCGGTGGAGCTGATCACCACGCGACGGTTCGGATCGACTCCGACCGACTCGGTCTTCACTCCGGGCGTGTCCTGCACCGCGAGGTGCACGATCCTTCGCTCGTAGGCGAGCATCGGCTCGAGCGTGACGGCCTGGCCGCTGGTGCGCACGCGGGACGCGACGCGGCTGGCGATCTCGCGAAGCTGCTCCTCCCGACGACGGCGATAGCCCTCGATGTCGAGCGGCACGTGAACGGTCCGACCCACCCGGCGTGACGTGATCGCGGACGTGATCTGCTGCAAGGCGACGAGGTTCTCGCCGCCGCGGCCGATGAGCGCGCCCAGATCCGAGCCCAGGACTTCGACGCCGTCGTGGCGCGGGCCGGTGTCGAGCGCGACCTCCGCCTCGACGCCCATGAGGGCGAGGAGGTCTCGGAGGACCAGAACGCCGGCGGCGAGGTCCTCGGCCAGGGCCGGGGCGGCCTCCTCACGCTCGGCTTCCTCGCGCTCCTCGCGACGCTCTTCGCGCTCGCGGATGGCGTCGGGCCGGCGTGGCACCTCGGCCTCGTCGATGACCGGCTCCGGCTCGGGCGGCGCTTCCTCCTCGACGAAGGTGATGAGCACGCGAGCATCCTCGCCGCCGATGCCGAGCACGTTCGCGGGCTTGCCCTTCTCCAGCACCTCGTACTCGACGTCGCTGCGCTTCTTGCCGAGCGATCGCAGCCCCCGCTCGATCGCTTCTTCCACCGAACGCCCGGTGAATTCCTCCCCACGAAGCGGACTCATCGCTTCCTCCTCCTCCCGCGTCGACGGCCTCCGCCGCCGTTGCCGCCTCGGCCGGACGCCGCCACGGCTTCAGGCTCCTCCATGTCGTGCTCCGCCTCCACGATCGCCGCCCGCTCCCGTGCCCGCATCGTTTTGTCCGCGGGCGTCGGGATGTTCGCGAGCGGCGGGATGAACCGAGGAAGCTGACCCCAGCCCATCACGAAGTACTGCTGGATGATCTGGAAGATCGTCGTCGTGATGTAGTAAATGAAGACCCCCGACGCGAGATCCTTGAAGAAGACGATCGTGATGAGCGGCAGGTAGTACGTCATCGACTGCATCGTCCGCTGCGTGGGATCGTCGGTCTGAGCGGGATTGCGCGGCAGCGCCTGGATCGAGGCGACAAGCTGCAGCAGCGCGGAGATGATCGGCAACGGGCCGATGCCACCGATCGCCGGCAGCGTGATCACGTGGTCGGGCTGTGCGAGATTCTGGACCCACGGGAGCCAGTGCGCGGCGAGATCGATGTGCGCGTCTGGGGGCATGTCGGCAACCGTGAACTGGAGGAACGGCCAGAGCACCATGTCCCTGAGCTGCTCGACGGTGAGCGCGTGGGTACCAGAGAGGCCGCCGACCTGCTGGAACGCGGCGTACATCGCGAAGAGGACCGGGAAAAAGACGAGCATCGGCAGGCATCCACCGATCGGATTGATGCCGCGCTCCTGGTAGAGCTTCATTTGCTCCTGCTGCAGCTTCGCGCGATCGTTCCCGAACTTCTTCTTGATGTCGTTCATCGCCGGCGCGAGCTCTTGCATCGCGCGCGACGAGCGGACTTGCGCGCGGAACACCGGGAAGAGCGCCAGGCGGATCGCGACGGTGACGATCACGACCGCGAGCCCGAAGTCCTTGACGAAGTAGTCCGCGAGGATCAGCAGGTTGATGAGCGGGTGGACGAGGAACGTGTTCCAAACAGGGAGGAGGAAGTCGAGCACTAGCGGTGGGCCTCGGGCACCGGGTCGTAGCCACCGCGGCTCCATGGGTGGCACGAGAAGAGGCGCTTCGTTGCGAGCCAGCCTCCGCGCAGGACCCCATACCGCTCGACGGCTTCCATCGCGTATTCCGAGCAGGTTGGCGTGTACCGGCACGCCGGCGGCAGCATCGGGCTCACCGCAGCCTTGTAGAAGCGAAGTGCCGCCAGGACGACGGTCTTCACGCGGTCCTCACGCGCCGACCGAGCGATGCCAGCGCCGTCGCAGCGGCCGCTCGGAGGTCGGGGAAGGGTGTGGCCGCCGCCTCCGGACGGGTCACGATCACGACGTCGTAACCGGGCCCGTTCGCAAGGCCGGCGATCGCGGTGCGGAATGCCTCACGCAGACGACGGCGGGACCGGTTGCGCGAGACGGCCCGGCCGAGCGAACGCGGGGCGGCGACCGCGAGGCGGATCACGCCGAGTCCGTTCGGGCGAGCGCGAAGGGCGAACAGCGCATGCTGAATCCTCATTCCCTCGCTCCACACCGCGGCGATGTCCGCATCCCGCCGCAGACGCGCGGCGTCCACGAATGACGCGGCGCTAGACGACGGTGAGGCGCTTGCGGCCACGCGCGCGGCGCGCGGCGAGCACACGACGACCGCCAGTCGTCCTCATGCGCGAACGAAACCCATGCACGCGCGCACGTCGGCGGGTCTTCGGTTGATAGGTGCGCTTCAAGGTCGAGTCCCTTCTCCCGCTGGAACAAAACGATCAAAAAACGACTTGTGTGCAGACGAGCATAGCAGTAGACAGGGCGGCTTCTCCTTGGGGTATAGTTCGCGGGCTTCCGAAACGGGTCGGTCGGAACCGCGGTCTTTCCCTTCGGTGTGGCGTCGAGCGGTCTTCGCATGACGGTTGTGGGGAGCGATCTTGGAGCACGTGCGTAGAGAAGGGGAGCCGTTGAACGTCAAACAGCTTTGGACGGCCGCCCTCGGTGAGCTGCAGGTCGGACTTTCGCGCGCTCAATACGACACGTGGTTCAAGGACACGCAGGTCATCTCCGAAGAGGACGACGTCTATCTCATCGGCGTCCCAAATGCATTCGCGCGCGAGTGGCTGGAGAGCAAGTTCCGGCCCCAGGTACGCGAAGCGCTCCAGCACCTGGTCGGCCGTACGGTGGATGTGCGCTTCGTGACTTCCTCCGGCGCCCCGGCGACAGCCGCGCGCAACAGCGCCGCCCCGGGAATGTCTTCGCCGCAGCCTGGCGGAGCCGGCCAGCAGACAAGCACGCAGGAGCGACGCGAGGCGGGGGCTCTGCTGAACGCTCGCTACACCTTCTCGACCTTCGTGGTCGGCTCGAACAATCGCCTCGCCCACGCGGCGGCGCTGTCGGTCGCCGAGCGGCCCGGGCACAGCTACAACCCGCTGTTCGTCTACGGCGGATCCGGTCTCGGGAAGACACATCTCATGCACGCGATCGGACACGCGGTGATCGCGCGTCATCCCAAGAAGAGGGTCGCCTACGCGACGAGCGAAAAGTTCACCAACGAGTTCATCAACTCGATCCGCGCTCAGAAGGGCGAGGAGTTCCGCGACCGCTACCGGCGCATCGACGTACTTCTCATCGACGACATCCAGTTCATCGCCGGCAAGGAAGGCACGCAGGAGGAGTTCTTCCACACCTTCAACGCGATCCACGAAGAGGGCAAGCAGATAGTGATGTCGAGCGACCGCCCGCCGAAAGCGATCACGCAGCTCGAGGATCGCCTCCGCTCGCGTTTCGAATGGGGCCTCACTGCCGACATCTCGGCGCCGGACCTCGAGACACGGATCGCGATCCTTCGCGCGAAGGCCGAGGCGCAAAACGTCGCGGTCCCGCCGCCGGTGATCGACTTCCTGGCACAGCGGATCGTCTCGAACATCCGCGAGCTCGAGGGCGCGCTTACGCGAATCGCTGCGTTCGCCGCGCTGCAGGCTGTCCCGGTGACGACACAGCTCGCGCAAGAGATGCTGCAGAACCTCCTGTACAACCCCCGCCGCAAGAGCCTCTCGCCGGAGCGCATCGTCGAGACCGTCGCGCGCTATTACGGTGTTCCGCTCGAGCAGATCAAGGGAAAGGCGCGCGACCGGCAGGTCGTCGTTCCGCGCCAGATCGCGATGTACCTCATGCGCGAAGAGACCGAGGCTCCCCTGCTCCGCATCGGCGAAGCGCTCGGGGGGCGCGACCACTCGACGGTGTTACACGGCTGCGAGAAGATCGAGCGCGAGATGGCCGAGAACGACGATTTCCGACGAGACGTCGGGGCCCTTCGCGAGCTGCTGTACGCCGACTGACGAGCTGCCGGCCTGGCCGGTCTGAGTGCGCCAGCGCCGGGCAAGCGAGTGTGGATAAGGTGTCCCGGCGTGTGGATAAAGGCCTCTGTTTGTGGACATGTCCGCCGTACGGATGTTCTCTTCTGCTACCTGTGCCCTCTCTCGAGACCAGTTATCCCGGGACATCCACCCGCCTCCGCCGCTCGTCGACACCCGGTCCCCAACCCTCTCAAGCACAACTTTGTGAGGGAAGCCCCATAGTCCACACCACTACTACCGCCACTACTGGTTGTATCTATCTTTCCTGGCTACGAGCGGGGAGGGCTGCGTGAAGGTCGTTTGTCTACAAGAGAACCTCGCGCACGGCCTCGGGATCGCGGGCCGCGGGGTCTCGACTCGCGGAAGCCTGCCGATCCTCGGCAACGTTCTCCTGCGCACCGATGCGGGCCGTCTGCGTCTCACGGCGACCAACCTCGAGGTCGGGATCAACTGCTGGGTTCCGGCGAAGGTGGAGGACGACGGCGCCATCACCGTGCCGGCGAAGCTCTTCATCGATTTCGTGAACTCGCTGCCGCCGGGGAATGTCGAGCTCGCGCTGAACGTGCGGACGAAGACCGTTCATCTGAAGTCCGGCCCGTACGAAGCGAACATCAAAGGCATGGATGCGGAGGAGTTCCCGATCATCCCGCAGATCCCCGAAAAACCCACCACCCGTATGTCGCAAGGAACGCTTCGTCGCATGATCGGCGAGGTCGCGTTCGTGGCCGCGACCGACGACAGCCGCCCGGTTCTCACCGGCGTGCTCACCACGTTCGCCGGCGACCTCATCACCATGGCCGCGGCTGACCCCTACCGGCTGTCCGTGCGGCATGCACGGCTGCTCGACCGAGTGGACCCATCAATCGAGGTGATCGTGCCGGCGAAGAGCCTTTTCGAGGTGGCTCGAATCCTCGAGGACAGCGAGGATCGCACCGTCGACATCCTGGTGACGCCGAACAAGAGCCAGGTCATCTTCCACACGGACGAGGCGGACCTGGTGTCGCGGATCATCGAAGGCCAGTTTCCTAACTACAAGCAGGTCATCCCGACCAGCCACTCAACACGCGTGCTCGCGCAGCGCGAGGAGCTCCTCAAAGCGACGCGCCTCGCGTCCTATTTCGCGCGGGACGCGGCGAACATGCTTCGGTTCCAAGTCGACCCAGCGAACGAGCCGCCGCTTGTGATCACGGCGAACGCCGCCGAGGTCGGTGATAACACCGGCCGCATCGATGCAACGGTCGAAGGCCAGGCCACAACGATCGCGTTCAACTCGCGATTCGTCGCCGACGCGCTCTCCAGCCTCAGCGCCCCGGAGATCGCGCTCGAGCTTGGGGGTCCGCTCGCGCCAGGCGTCGTCAAGATCGTCGGCGACGACAGCTATCTTCATGTGGTGATGCCGCTTCGCATCCCAGCGTAGGGAGCGGGCTCGCCGCCATGCGCGTCGCCGCGATCGGGCTCGAGAACTTCCGCAGCTATGAGGACCGAACGCTCGACCTCGCCCCAGGGGTGACGGCGTTCGTTGGTCCGAACGGCGCGGGGAAGACCAACATCCTCGAGGCTGTGCATCTCATCGCGCGCGGCGACTCGTCGCGCGCCGGCGACGACGTCGAGATGATCCACTGGGGTGCGCCTCTCGCGCGAGTGACCATCGACGCGTGCCGGGCCGCGGATCGGACCCGCCTGGAAGTGACCCTCTTCGCGCCGGCGGTCGAAAGCCGCCGGCGACCCCGCAGGTACACCGCCGACGGTGCCCCCAGACGCGCCGACGACGTCGTCGGCCGAGTGGCGGTCGTGGCTTTCTTCCCCGAGGACACCGATCTCCTCGCGTCGGCGCCATCGGCGCGGCGCCGCTATCTCGACGAGATGGTCGCGCAGGTCGACCGCTCGCATCGCGCCGACATGCGCGCGTACGCGAACGTGCTCACGCAGCGGAACGCGCTGCTTCGGGCGGGCCGCGACGACGAACCCGTGTCCGAGAGCGAGATCGCGTTCTGGGACACGGAGCTGGTACGGCTTGCCACATCCATCTCGCTTCGCCGCGAGGTGGCGGTGCGCGAGCTCCGTCCGGCGTTCCGCGCGGCCGTCGCCGCGCTCGGTGCCGACCCGGCTCCGGACATCGCGTACGCGGGACAGGTACAAGCGTCGACCGCGGAGGAGCGAGCCGAGGGGTATCGCCGGCTCATCGCGGAGAAGCACGATCGCGAGCGCTGGCAGGCGACGACCCTCGTCGGTCCACATCGCGAAGACCTCGCGGTGGCGCTGGGCGAGCGGCCGCTCCCGACCTTCGCGTCGCGAGGCGAGCAACGGTCCGCTGTCCTTTCGCTGAAGCTTGCCGAGGCCGAGTGGATCCGCACCCACGTCGGAGAGCCTCCGGTCTTCCTCCTGGACGACGTTCTCTCCGAGCTCGACACTGCCCACCGCGAGGCGCTCTGCCGCGCGCTTCCGGAAGGTGCGCAGACCCTCCTCACCGCGGCGGTGCTCACGAGCATCCCCGAGCCTCTTCGGCGAGGGGCGACGGTGACAGAGATCGCCCGGCTCACGTGAGACCGCTCGCCGCGGCGGTCTCCAGAGCGCTCCGCACGCTCCGGCTCGACAGCGACGTCGCCAAGGCCGACGCGATGCGCGCCTGGACCTCGGTCGCCTGCGCCGTCATCGGCCCGGACGCGACACGAACGACCGCCCTGCGTATGGATGAAGGGACGCTCGTCGTGGCCGTCCCGACCGCGCAGTGGGCGGCGGAGATACGCCTGCGCGAGGAGCAGCTCGTCGCCGAGATCGCCTCGCGCGCGCCGCGGAGCGGCATCGCGAAGATCCGCTCCGTACCGGCGTCACGTCCCTAAACTCGCCAGCGATGCGACAGCTGAGCCTCGCGACGAAGATCGGGACCACGGCGGAGCTGCGACCCGGCACGCCTGACGTCATCGTCACGAGCGAACCGACCCTCGGCGCGACCCTCCGGACGAAGGGACGCTTTTACCTTCTGTGCGAGGTCGCCCGGCAGCACGGGAACGCAGGTGCCGACATCGCCAAGGAAGTGGCCGACCTCGCCCGTCAGGAGTACTACTACGACCTCTCGGCGGGGATCGAGGTGTCGCTCCGCAAAGCGCTCCGGCAGGCGAATCGCCGGGCCGCGCAGCGCCTGCGCGATCAGCGCGGCCGCGTGACGCTTCACTGCGCATGCGCGGTCGTCGTGAACAACGAGCTCTACGCCGCGCGCATCGGCGCCGCGCAGGTCTTTCTCGTGCGGCGCGCGCGGCTCTTTCTGCCGGGCGACGAGCCGGGAGAGCTCGCGGACTTCGTTCATCGGACCACAACACGCGAAGCCGAGTCGCTCGGCGGCCTCGCGGACGTCCTGCCGGACGTGTGGCGTCAGAGCATCGAGCCGGGGGACACGCTCATCCTGGCGTCGGGCGGTCTCGTCGAAGGCCTCGGCGCGGAGGCGCTGAAGAATGCGGCGATCACCTTGCACCCGCGCGCCGCGGCGGAGCACATCAACAACCGAGCCGTTGCCGACGGCGTGGTCGGCAGCGTCGCGGCGATCTTCATCGAGGTGACCGCCGCGACCGCCGCGGCAGGTCGGGTTCTGCCCGAGCCGCAGCGGACGGATCCCGCCGAGGTGCTGATCGCGGATGGGATTCGCTCGCGGTTCGAATCGGTCTGGCGGCGCCGTCCTCACGTCGCGGAGGCGATCGGCGCGGCGGCCGCGCCCGCAGCGAAGGCCATGGGAAAGACCGTGGCGGTCGGCTTCGAGCTCATGCCGCGGCGCGCCCCGCCGCTTCCCAACCGGCCGGATACGGCGCGCTCGCGCTCGCGCCGCCAGCGCCGCGCCGCATCGTTCCTTGCGGCGCTGCTCCTCGTCGTGGCCGGGGGCATCGGTGTGGTCGCGTACCGCGACTTCGAGACGAACCAGGTGAAGAACAACTACAAGCTGGCCGTCATCACCATCGGGAGCGACATCTCGGCCGCGCAGCGCGCCGCCGACCGCAAGCCCCCCGACACCCAGCTTGCGCGGCAGAAGATCGACCACGCGCGGTTGACGCTCGATGAGACCGCGCGGTCGACGGCGGCGGACCCGACGGAGATCGCCGGTCTCCGCGACCAGATCACAGCGCTCGACGATCGGATCACCGGGGTGATCGTCGATCTCGCGCGCGTGACCGGACCCGACGGCCGGCCGATCGCCCCAGGCGCGAAGCCGACCGCGCTCGTGGGAAATGTGAATGGCCTCTACGCGGCCGACCCCGGCGCGGGCCGTCTCTGGCGGGTCTTCGGCGATCCCACCCAGGTCGCTCCGGCGCTCACGAAGGGAACGGTCGGCGTCGGCGCACCCCGCCTCGTCGGCACCCTGAACGACGTGGTCTATTCACTCGACGATCAGAACCGCGTGTGGCGGGTCGAAGGCCCCGGCGTCGCCGACGTGACCCCGGAGGATTCAGCGACATGGAAGTCGGCCGACGCGTTCGCCGTCTTCGTCGCGAACCTCTACGTCCTCGACGCCACGAGCGGCCAGGTCTGGAAGCACGAGTCCTTTCCGGGCACGGGGTTCCAGCGCGCCGTGGCCTACCTGACCGACCCCATCCCGGCCGGGATCGGCCGATCGATCGCGGTCGATCGGGACATTTGGATCGTGACGACGCGGGGCGACATCCTGCTCTTCCGGCGCCTCACGACCTCCTTCACGGCGTCGCAGGTGGACTTCGTCCCGCGGTGGACGGGGGCAGCGCTGAAGCCGACCGCGGTGCAGGCGATCGACGTGCAGCGCGCGATCTACTTGCTCGACGCTCCGAACAAGGTCGTCGTCCAGATGAACCGGGACGGGGGCGAGATGGCGCGGTTCTCGCTTCCTGCAAACCTTCCCGAACCCAGCGCGTTCTACGTCTCCGAGGGGTTGCGCACGATCTTCACGATCCACGGCTCGAAGGTGGTGGCGACGGAGCTCCGCGCGTGATCCCACTTCGCGATCAGAACCCGACCGCAAAGACGCCGATCGTGAACCGGCTTCTTATCGCCGCCAACATCCTCGTGTGGATCTACGTCCTCACGCTCATGCGGCAGCCGAGCGAGGTCGCGGCCTTTTACGACCGGTACTCGTTCGACTGGGCGCAGTTCACGAGCCAGATCGCGCACGGGCAGCTCACGCTCGGCACGTTCGCGCCCCTGATCACCCACATGTTCCTTCACGGCGGGTGGCTTCACGTGATCGGGAACATGGTCTATCTCTGGGTCTTCGGCGATAACGTCGAGGAGCGCCTCGGGAGCCTGACTTATCTCGTCTTCTACATCCTGTGCGGCATCGTCGCCGCGATCGGTCAGGGACTCGTGCAACCCGAGCCGATGGTCGGTGCCTCGGGCGCGATCGCCGGCGTTCTCGGCGCGTACGTTGTGATGTTCCCGGCGGCGCGCGTATCGACGCTTGTGTTCCTCGGGATCTTCATCACGATCCTTCAGCTGCCCGCCCTGATCGTGATCGGCTTCTTCATCGTCCTTCAGGTGATCGACGCCCTCGCCGAGCTTCGGCTCACCGCGCATCAGGCGACCGCGAACATCGCGTATTTCGCGCACATCTTCGGGTTCGCTGCCGGCATTCTGCTGCTCCTTCTGCTCAGGCCGCGACGAGAGCAGGGTCGATTCCGTTTCGGCTAGCGCACGGACGCTCGGTATGAGGCTTGCGCGGCGCTTCGACCGGGTACGCTTGTGACGATGCTCGTGCCGTGCTCGGTCGAGTCCGTCCGCGTCCACGTGCTCACGAATCAACATGTCGTGCTACTGCAGGCCGAAGGCGTTCGCAGGCTTCTGCCGATCTGGATCGGGCCGGACCAGGCGTACAGCATCGCCACGCGGATCGCCGGGATCACCAGCGAACGACCTCTCACTCACGATTTGATCGTCGACATGCTTACGAAGATCGGCGCTGAGATCACCCGAGTGGTGGTGAAGGACCTCGTCGCGGACGAGTCCGGCGGCGGGGTCTTCCACGGCAGCGTGTTCCTACAGGTGGCTGACCGGGAGATCGAGGTGGACTGCCGTCCCTCCGACGCCATCGCCCTCGCGGTCCGCTGCTCCGCGCGCATCCTCGTGAGCGAGACCGTGTTGGATCGGTCGGCGATCAATGCGGAGTCGAGCGACGACAACGAGCTCTCGGTCTTCAAGGAGTTCATCGAGTCGTTGCCCGACGATCCCCAACAGAACTCCTGACTCCGTGATCGAGCGCGCGATCTGGCCGCTTCGGACGGCCGTGGGTCGCGACGGGCACGTCCGGATCGGGACACACGATCTCCAAGCACTTGCCGACCGGAACGGAACGCCCCTTTACGTCTACGACGCGGAGACGATCCGCGCCAGTCTCCGCGAGTACGTTGATGCCTTCTTCCGCTATCGACCCGTCCGCGTCGCGTATTCCGTGAAGGCATGCGCCCTCATCGGCGTCGGTGGGGTCATCGCGCGCGAGGGCGTCGACGCGAGCGTCGCGTCCCTGGGGGAGCTGAGCGCCGCGCGGCGGGCCGGGTTTCCGGCATCGCGGATGGAGCTGCACGGCAACGCCAAGCCCGACGACGAGGTCGCCGGGGCCCTAGAGGCGCGCGTCGGCCGCTTCGTGATCGACGGTGCCCACGACATCGAGCGGCTTGCCCGCCTCACCCACGGCCGCCGCCGGCCGCAGGCGGTGTGGCTGCGCGTGGCTCCCGGGATCGCGGTTGACACGCACCCGCACCTCGTCACCGGGACCACCGATAGCAAGTTCGGCGCGCCCATCAGCACGGGCGAGGCCCTCGGGCAGGCGCGGGAGATCGCGAAGACGAAGGGCCTTTCGCTCGTCGGCATACACGCGCACATCGGTGCGCAGGTACGCGACACGCGCCCCTATGGTGAGCTCGCACGGGCCCTTGTTGCGTTCGCGAATGAAGTGCGTTCCACGACCGGCGCGCCGATCACCGAGCTCGGGATGGGCGGCGGTGTGGCCGTACGTCTTCAGGCGACCGAGGAGGCGCCCGAGCTCGACGACTACGCGCGCGCCGTCACGCAGCCGGTCCGGAAGGATCGCGCGCTCCGCGGCGCCACCATCTACGTCGAGCCCGGCCGGGGCCTCGTCGGGCGAGCCGCGGTGGCGCTCTACCGCGTCGTCGGCACGAAACGCGTGCCCGATGTCCGCACGTTCGTCGCCGTCGACGGCGGCATGGGGGACAACATCCGGCCGGCGCTCTACGGCGCCGAGTACACCGCCGTCCTTGCGGCGCGCGCCGCCGAGAAGCCGGCCGAAGAGGTGACGGTCGCGGGGCGATACTGCGAATCGGGCGACGTCCTTATCCGCTCGGTGCGC
>Ga0209471_1000168_pt1 | contig 48681 bp, 50 predicted proteins | sample GraSoiAngelo_128_FD_185885 | JGI IMG/M metagenome (GOLD analysis project Ga0209471, IMG submission 185885) | Grasslands soil microbial communities from the Angelo Coastal Reserve, California, USA - 14_0927_12_20cm (SPAdes) (version 2) | ecosystem: Environmental > Terrestrial > Soil > Grasslands ... | reverse complement strand
TTTGCACAATCTCACAAGATACCTTGCAAAACTCGAAACCGCCAGCAGCAAGTCAGGCAAGAGCCTCTCAAGAGACCCGAAAATTCTCGAAGCTAGACAGCTCGCATTCTCAATGGAGGAAAGAGAGCATCCGAAACAAAAGAGGCTCCGAGAGCTAGTCGAAGGGGAGATTAAGCTGAACAAGGATGCGAAAATCATAGTCTTCACTCAGTACAGAGATACCGTCGAAACACTCGTCGAAAGACTGAACCAGCTCGTTGGCGTCTCCGCTGTCCGCTTTGTCGGTCAGGCAACCCGGGACACTGATGACGTGGGTCTAACTCAGAGCGAGCAGATGAATATCCTAGACGATTTTCGACAAGGACGTCATAACTTACTCGTGACAACTAGCATAGGCGAGGAGGGACTGCACGTCCCCGACGTGGACCACGTCATATTCTACGAGGCCGTTCCGTCCGAAATCCGTCTGATACAGCGTCGAGGTCGAACCGGGAGAACAAGGCAGGGGAAAATGACGGTACTCATGTCAGAAGGAACGATCGACGAGGCTTACTATTGGACAAGCAAAAAGAGAGAGCAGCAGATGCACCGTTTCTTGCAGACGGTAAAGAAGAAAGGACCGAAACCTCCATCTAGGACAAAACGGACTTTAGACGACTGGTCCAGCTCCCAAAATAACTAGGACGACGTTACGCAGATTGATTTCTACATCGAGTGATTCATCCAAGCTATGGTTTGAACGTCTCTACGCTCATATCGGTCTACCATTTTGAGCTTGAGTTCTCCTTGTAGGATTCGTCCCTCCTCTCATTTTGACATTGTTAGGATACTACGCTTATGGTGTAAAGACAGACTTCACAGGCGATATTTCACTCGGCGTCCCACTGCTCCTAGCAAACATCGTCTACATTTTGTTCTCGTCCAGTTACATTCGTCGCCGTGTTGAAGATTCGCCAGATGCACGATTGGCCGTTTGACATTGGAACAGTTGTGCGCCTGACAGGGATATTGGGGGCTCCCCTCGTCGCTACAGTGCTGGGAGCTTACCTGGTACGTCTGTTCGGGGTCTAGCCCCTCCGGTGCCGTTACAACTCCAAGGAAAGCTACTAAATACCGAACTAACCTCGCTGGACCGTAAGTTGATAGAGAAAAGAAGCCCTGGTTGGCTCCGTTTTCTAGAGATACTTGCAGGAGTATTGGTTCTTGCCGTCGCATTTTTCGTATTGGCTGACTGGACATTCGCCCTCACTGTCCTCGCCTATACTTTGGGTATCGGGCTTTTCATACTAGGGCTATCGCGGATCTTGGCCAGCGTTTATGGGAGATATTTTGCGCCCTGGTTTCGGGAGATGAACGCTGGAGGAGGATTAATCGCCCTGGTCCTCGGAGTCGTTGCAATAATTGATCCACAGTTCGTAATCGGCTTCCTAGCCCTTCTCGTCGCTTTCGCATTACTTGTTGTCGGAATTGTTGAAATTGTCGCAGCAGGCTTCGCAAAGCACCCACCCGTTTGGGTACGAGGGCTGTTCGGAGTAGTGGGGGTTTTGACCGTTGTTCTCTCCGTTTTCGTGATCCTCGACTCTTCCCTAGGTCAGCTGAGCTTGGCCGTCATAATGGCTATTGTATTGGTCGCCGTTGGAGTTCGAGACATTGCTCACGGAATATCAGGGCATCGCCCAGTCAAAATCGACCCCGGCGTCATAACCAAAATCTGAGCCTATTCTGAAAAGTGTAGAGACTGCGCTAGGTTCTGTTTCCAAGATGTCGAATTCGTAGCCCGCAATTACACTTGCGGAATCCGGATCTTGGGGATTCTTGCTCCAGACAGAGTCAGGACTAGTCCTAAGATGATGAGGAATAGACCCGAGACCATGTACGCATTAGTAGAGATTGCTGCTCCGTTGTAGGCGACTTTCGAGCTGGTAATGTACAGGCTCTCAGCGACAATTCCGAGCAGGACGAATACTGCTCCGACGAGGACCATTAGTTTCCTCATTCTTCGACGACCACAATTGAGGATTGGGCGAAATGCCTCTTAAGCCCTGTTTAACCAAGGATTATCCTCCCGGGGATATCCCTTCGACCACCCGCCAACATTGTTCAACCTAGAGGTACTGGGTTCCAGGCGTGAAATTGAAAGGTGTCTGAAGCGGTCGGCCTGCGAATGGGATGTCTGGTCTCTTTTGAACCGTGGTCCAGATTCGCTTATTAATTGAATTAACGATATTCATTCTGAAAGCGACGAGGCATTTGGCTCTTCGCGCTCTCCCTGGGCTTTGCTTGCCCAGGTCATCGTCTTGTGGATTCTACGATTGCGGCGGCTTGTCTCTTTGCCTTTCCCATTCTTCCATTTTGGACCAAGCCATCGAAGTATATGATCAAGCCCGCGAGAAATAGAATAACGGCAAAAACCCCCAGGACCCCCAGAATGAAAAATAGTGGAAAAGAAGCCAGCATGGGAAAGCACTCCAATCCTTAGCTTGTCGGCGGGGGCTGCCGTCTGTCCTGGTTGGGGCTGACAAGACGCCTCAACGAACCCAGTCAGTCGCTAAGTCCTACCGCTACCAACCTCCGGAAAGCCGGTGACAATCTTACAAGCAAGATCACGAACTTCTAGTGGGCGAGATTCCTCTTGCTGAACGATAGTCAGGGTGCCTACGGGCACCAATTGTACGACTGTTTCAAGGGAAGGGAAGTTGTTGAGGTAGTGGAGAGAGACGACGGCTTCATCGATACCAGCGCTTCACTTCCCAGATACTACCTTGCCGAATACAAGAACTGGCGGCCACACGAAAAAGAGGCGATGCGATACGCACAGGGGAAAATGCTCGATATCGGATGCGGAGGCGGAAGAATCTCCCTCTATTTCCAGAGGAGAGGCTTCGATGTCCATGGAATTGACGTATCACCCCTAGCCATCAAGGTTTGCAAGCTCCGAGGCCTTCAGAAAGCCCGAGTCATGTCGATCACAGACGTGAGTTCAAGACTCGGAATGTTTGACACGATTCTGATGATCGGCAACAACTTCGGACTCTTCGGCAGTCCCAACCGGGCGAAGCGATTACTCAGGCAGTTCTACGACTCAACGAGTTCAAAGGCTTTGATAATTGCCGAAAGCAACGACCCATATCGAACCAATGAGCCGTTTCATCTAGCATATCACAGACGCAACCGTAGAAAGGGCAAAACGCCCGGCGAATTGACCATCCGAGTCCGATACAAGAAGTACGTGACACCATGGTTTGACTATCTGATTGTCTCGAAGAAGGAGATGAAGAGAATACTCGAAGGCACCGGATGGAGAATAAAGCGTTTTGTAGACTCTCAAGGCTCTGTGTATATTGGAGTCATAGAAAAAATATCGAAGTTAAGAAGCCCAGCATAGTCGGTGAGAAATCCCTCACTGGAGTTCAAGAGCGGGAAGCTACCCTGGCCAGGGAACGCCTATCTCGGTCCCCACCTGCTTCATAGCTTCCACAACCTTGGGAGCCAATGGAATGCCCTCTTTCCGGAACTTTTCCATCCTTGCATAACTCTTCTCACCATGAACGTAGATCCGTGATTGGCCTTCCGCCTTCGGCGAATCTTTCAACTCTCGGGCCAACCGGTCCATCTCTCTCTTGAAATCTTCCAACGGTCGAAACGCCGCTGGATCCAAGGCCATGAAGAAGTGCCCGACGTTCGGTTTTTCCTTGTTAACATCGACACCGAGAGCCGTGGCAGCACCGCTCAAGACCCCGCTTAGAACGTCTACCATCAAAGCGAGACCATACCCTTTGTGTCCCGAGTGCTCCTCCCCCTCGCCCCCTAGAGGTAGAATTCCGCCACCTAATCTTCTAGACAAAGCGTCGAGAACTGCATGTGGGTCTTCTGTCCCTTTTCCATTCTTGTCCACTGCCCATCCTAGAGGCATCTTCTTCCCCTGGCGATCGTAGACCTCAAGCTTCCCACGCGGAACCACCGACGTTGCCATGTCCAAGACGAACGCCTTCTCCTTGCCCGCAGGCGCGGTCAGGCTAATCGGGTTCGTACCGAGCATCGCGTTCCTACCGAATGTAGGAACCACGAGCGGTGCGGCATTGGTCATGCTCATCCCGATCAAATCGTATTCCAGGGCCATCAGACTGTAGTACCCCGCGATCCCATAGTGGTGAGAATTCCGAACAGAAACGATTCCGACCGCAGTTTCTTTGGCCTTCTTAATGGCCAACTCCATTCCCTTATGTCCAACCACCTGGCCTAAGCTCTGGCCTCCGTCGATCATCGCCGTCGCCTTGGTCTCTTTCACAATCTTGCTTTGGTCCGTGGGCTTTGTCCAGCCGTTCTTTAGATCCGTATAATATCGAGGAAGACGAGCGACCCCGTGGGACTCGATGCCACGGAGATCAGCTAGAACCAGTACGTCCGTCGTTATCTTGGCGTCCTGTCCCGGGACGCCCAGCTTCATCCACACTTTGTTACAGAAGCCTTTCAGCTTCGGTTCTTGTACAACCACCTGCTTCTGAACTGGAACCTGATCAACCATGACTTTTTCCCGGGACCCCGTCGTTTTGAGCGTCCAAGGGGACATTTTTTAACTTAGGCCTATTCTCGGATACACTCCGAGAGAAATGGATACTCATCAAGCAATCCTGACCAAACTGGATGTTAGGCAGTTCAGCCCCAAGAAGGTCCTGGCCGACGTGAAGCTGAAAGTACTTGAAGCGGCGCGAGCCGCCCAGACCGGAAATAACAAGCAAGCTTCTTGATACATACTGGTCCAAAACAAGGAATCGATCAAGAAGCTGGCAGAGGATAGTACGAGTGGTCCTTGGGTCGCCGGGGCAGACTTCGCAGTTATCGTTCTGACGGACCCCAAGATAGGGTTCCACCTCATCGACACCGGACGCGCAGTACAACAAATGCAACTCTCCGCCTGGAACAACGGAGTAATCTCCGGAGTCTATACGGGAATCAAGGAAGAGGCAATGCGGAAGGATTTTGGTTTCCCAGCGGATATCAAGCCCACTATGGTGGTTGGTTTTGGCTATCCCGTCAAGAAGATAGTTGGGAAGAAGAACCGGATGCCGCTTTCAGAACTAGCTTCCATCGAAAAATTCGGCAACAAGTTCGAACCAAAGAAACTCGGCTAGAACAATCGCCAAATGGCAGAGCCTATGAGGAGTCTGTGACTACTCCCCTCATCGAATGCTCATTTTAGAGGGGTTAGAGACCGGTTGGACTTCACGGAGATCCTGGCCAACGAATTGTTGGTAGGCGCAGCCCCAACGCTAGCAGACTTGGAAGAGATCAAGAAACATGGCGAGGGCACGGCGGTGATTGTCGACCTAACGAGAAATCCGCGGGAGGAGGAGTGGTCCAAGAAACTAGGCTTGCAATACGAAGATCGGACCCCAAAGGTCGAAGAAACTTTTTCCGCGATTCCGGTAAGCCAGCTCCGACTGGTCTCCCGACTCATCGAGCAACACATTCGTGGGGGAAGACAAGTCTACCTTCATTGCAAGATGGGGCTCGGCAGGAGCCCAACGTGCGCCGCCGCCTACCTCGTATATTGTGGGATTCCCCTTCGGGACGCGAAAGAGCTCATATTGAGCAAACGCTCGGTTTGGAATGGTGAAGACGGAAATTATGCGAGTGGCTTGGAAGACTTTGCCAAGATGCTGGAAATAGCGAGACTCTCAGAATAACCTTCGAGTCTGACCCCTCGCATGTTCGGGGAGACGCGTTTCTGACTATTTCTTGAGAACTGAGCTCTTGAGGACCGTCTTTACCAAGTCCGGCTCTTTCAGAAGATAATACGTAGCCCGCCTAGTTCTCATGCTGATTTTTGCGATTCCTTCTATCACAAGCTTCAGGACGCGGGTGGGGTGCATCTCGACATCGCTCCATTGCCATCCCTGATAAGACGGGTTTCCTAGTCCCTCTTCCTCGCTTCGGGCAGCCAACCACAGGGCTTTCCTATAGTCTGGAAACTTCGCGAGGAACTGCTCCACGTAATTCTCATGTGGACTCATTGAATTGGTTGACGCGTCGGTAATGGCCTGCGAGAGTATTGTAGCTCTGGGGGAGCGGGGTAACGGGGATGTTCTTGACATGAGGCTCGCCTTCTTCAGAAGGACCCTCGAAACAGATAATGGTGATTCCGGCGATTTATTCGACTCGTTTTCCTCGAAACAACGACTAGGTTACAGAACGCTGCGTGATTACAAAATCCGAGAATATCGAGATTCGATACTTGGGGCCGCTCGGTCCTACCATATAGGATGTGTCTGAGACTAGTGAAGATGGCTTTGCCAATACTTCGGCACTTTGCGTGAATAGACTACTTCTTTCGCTCCGAGAAATTCTGACAGCTGTTTCACACTATCTCGTATTTCCCTTGAGGTATCCTTGTCCTTGGGCGCGTGTGATTCAGCGTGTACTGCCTTGATGATCAGTTTCCCGTTTTTCCGGTCCATGAGCGGATCCAAACGCCCGATGAATTTATCGCCGTACAGTATAGGGAGGACGTAGTAACCGAACTTGCGCTTGCTTGGCGGAGTGTAGATCTCGATTGTGTAATCGAAATTAAACAGAAGCCTGGTTCTGGCTCTGTCGCAGAAGAGATTGTCGAAAGGGGAGAGCAACGAGACCCTTGGCTCCCACTTGTTTGAATCCAACTCGTTTAGTAAGGCGATGTCCTTCGAGTGAATGTACCGTTCGCCCTTCCCGACAGATCCATCCGTGATGTCGACTGGAATGATCCTTTCGTCCGCCACTAATTGTTTCATGGTTGCTTTCAGGTTTGGATAGCGGTTACGGAAAAAGTGCCAGCTTATCTCGGACGAATTTGCGATTCCGAGGGCGCGGAGTGATCTCTGGGCCGAAAGGTACTCGACTTCTTCTACCGACAATTCTTTCTTTGAAACCCAGGGTGGCAGGAAATTTTCTGAGAGACCGTAGAGTTTCTGTTTGCCCTGACGGCCAACTACCATTACTTCTCCCCTCAAGAAAAGATGGAATATCATCCGTGAGACATCTCCCCAGCTACTCCAGCCAAAACTACGCTTTACCCTGGTCTTGTCCTCAAACTGGCGAGAGAGGAGAGGGCCTTTCTTTCTAAGCTCGCTCAAAATATGATCTCTCAACCTCGTGTTCGCATTCAGCCATTTGTCGATTCTTTGTCGCCAAACCGATCCTGGACGTACGAGCACGTCAGGATATCTTCGCATGAGAGAATAGTAGAGAGGATAGTCTTCCATCAAAACTATTGATGCTTGGTGTGCCCAGTATTCGAAGAGCTTCTTGTCACGCCACAACAAATTGTCCAAGTCAGTTGTGTCGAAGTTTCCGAGTCTGCTCCAGAGAACGATGAGATGACTAGGAGCAACCGTACTGATGGGATCGAGCTGGAGGCAACCTAGGTCTCGTGTCACTCTCAGAATGTCATCGGAGCCGGGTTTATTGGGCCTCTTTCCAGCGAGATGCTGTTTGGCAACTGCGAGACGTCTGGCATTCTCCAGAGTGGTTGTAATTTTCTCGGGCACGGAAGAGAACCTGTTTGGGGTGTTTCATAAGGGATTCGAAATTTGGTTCTGTTAAGTTATCGTCGGACGAGTTATCGTGGTAACTATCGTCGGATGAACGCTTGACGATAGGCTTGGTTCTCGAGAGAGCCAATCTCTTACCTGATTTCGAAGAAGTATCACTCGACGTTTTCGTTTTGTGTTTTTCGTCTGCAACATTCTGTTCGGTTGCCCAATACATCTTGGAAATGCACCTTCCCCCACTTCAATTGCGTTTTACTGGCAATGAAAGCTTGTTTGGAAAGACGGTAGAGTAGTAATGTCGGCCCTAGATTCTTTCGGACGTTGCCAGTGGTTGTTGCTCAACATTTGTCCAACAAACAATAAATTTTCAACCAAGAAGGTGTAATTCCGTGCAACCCCAACGCATCTGGAGCCCGGAGAATGAAGGCATATTGGCGGTCGCAAAACAACTTTGCGCCAAGCTTGGCCTCAAAGCTTCTACTCTTGACACGCTGTTATGGCGCGACTTTCTGCATGATGTGCGTACCTCGCAAAAGATTCGAGTTAGGTGGTATGGCGGACGTTCATTCGGTCACATGCTGAGCGCTCACTTTCCGATTTTGTTTGACAGGACACTAGTCTTGAGAGATATGATGAAAGGAAAGCTTGACCCGGGGGAATGGGAGCCTCTGATCTGCTCTTCCATCATCTTCTATGAACGGTTCAGATGGAGGCGGTACGTAGAGAGGTCGCTCGCCTTGCTCCCTTTTTTCGCATCATTTACTTTTGCCGTTGGCTCCTGGATAACGTACCGCTTTCTTGGTTATCCGCTGCCTCCTTGGCAGGCAAGCGCCGCCTTGTTTGTCGTCTTTCTCGTTTCTCCCTTCTTTCCTGGGCTGTATTTGATAAGGCATTTTGACCGTCGCTTAGTATTGGCGGCTGATCGAAAAACTGCATTGATCCTGGGGAAAGGACGTTTGCTTCAGGTACTTCAGAAGGTCGAGGCAATGAAGCAGGCCGATCTTGTGCAGGGTGAAGATGGACAGAATGAGTGGCGAGATTTCATGTTCGTACCCAAAGCTACAGAAAGAGTCAAGCATCTTCGAGAGTCGTAATGGAAGCTCAAATTGTCAATTGTGATTTCGTGATGAATAATTCGTCCACGAACCGTGCAAGTTTACCGAAACTGCTCATGGGCGACAGCTTCTGTCTGCGTGGTATCCGATGAAGTTAACAACCAAGAACGTCCGACGATAACTTACCAAAGCCCGAAATTTACTGTTGGGAGCGATTGAAACCGAAGGCCTACCCGGACCCTGGGCCAAGGCTACTACGATGCTTACTAACGCGCGGCTTTCTTAATAGAAAGAGCTAAGGTGCCATCCTTCGAGGGTCATGGTTACTCATGAATGAAGGAGGAATCGCTAGAATCGTCCGGCATCCTCTGTCTCCGTTCAAGAAGAGAACTTTCATCTCAATTGTGATTCTGGCCATTGTGATGGCTATCGGAACCGTTGGTATGATGGTGCTGGAGAGCTGGGATCCTGTGACCTCATTCTATTTCATGTCCATTCTGGCAACGGCCGAGGGCCTAGCACAAGCACCCGTAACTGTAGGAGGGAAAATCTTCGCCTCCGTCACGGCCTTCTTCTCGATAGGCGCGGCAATATCAGCCATAACCTTCACGTTCGGACCCTTGTTCGGCTCCATACTGAAGGAGGGTTTCGCTTACGTCGAGAAGGAAGAGGACAAACTAAAGACAAGGCTTGACCACAAAGACCAAACCCATTCCTATTCTGACTAGGAGGACTAAGACTTGGCCAAACTCGTTAGTGACATCGGTCACATCATTCTTCAAGTTGGAGACATGGACATAGCAGTCAAACTATACTGCGAGACGCTTGGATTCGAACTCAAAGAACACTCACCTGAGTGGAGCGTCATCGCGACAAAGCTGGGTGAGCTGACGCTCTACAAGACTCCGAAGATTACACGCCTAGTTCTTCGTGACGCGAAAGTTAGTCCGATCAACCTTCACGTCGTCAGCTTCGAAGAGGCCGCCGACCAGTTGGAAAAGAAAGGATATTCCGTCAAGCGAAAGGGCAAGAACTCAGGCACATTAACGGACCCTTGGGGAAACATGCTCGAACTTCACGATCACCGCAAACCCTGAAGTTTTTCGATTTCTGTAGACGCTCCAGTTAGGGAAACCTCTCTAGAATTACTTCTTCATGAAAGGCATTCCTTTCATCATCGGCCCACGTCGTTTCATCTGCTTCATCATCTTCCGCATCGTAAAATACTGGTTGACAAGTTCCCGCACCTCACGCTCTGGCCGACCAGCACCTCGCGCAATCCTCTTCGACCTAGAGCTGTCCACCAGACGAGGCTCCTCCAGCTCTTTCTTAGTCATGGATTGAATGATCACCCTCCACGCTTTCATCTTCTCCTCCGCCACCCCCAACTGCTCCTCAGGAAGGCTAACACCACCCGGAATCATTTGGAGAACCTTTCTCAACGGTCCCATCTTCCGAAGGTTCTCCATCTGATCAAACATGTCCTTCAGAGTAAAACGGCCTTCCAAGAACTGTCTCACCTTCGCCTCCGGAACCTGCACCTCGGCCTCCTTCACCTTCTCCAGAAGCGCGTTCAAGTCACCCATTCCCAAGAGCCGGCCGACAAAATCCGTCGGGACGAATTGCTCCAAATCCTCCACTCGTTCCCCGATTCCGATGAATTTGACCTTCGAACCCGTCGCCGCGACAGCCGAGAGCGCCCCTCCTCCCTTTGCAGACCCGTCCATCTTTGTCAGCAGGACAGACCCGACAGGCGTTGCTTCGTGAAACGCGCGGGCCTGAGTAATCGCCTGCTGCCCAATCGTCGCGTCGATCGCCAACACGATTTCCTCAGGCTTCACCGCAGAAGCAATCCTCTTCATCTCGTCCATTAGGTCCCGCTCATTCCTGTGTCGTCCGGCGGTATCGATAATGACCAGGTCAGTCTTCTCCTTCCGGTAATGTTCGAGACCATGCTTCGCGATGTCCTCGGGCTTCTTGGTGCCTGGCTCGCCGTAGACCGGGATCTCCACTCTGGCCGCCAACTGCCTCAACTGCTCTAGGGCACCCGGACGGTAAGTATCAGCTCCGACAATACCCACCCGAAGACCCCGCTTCTGGAAGAACCGTGCGAGCTTCACCGAGCTAGTCGTTTTCCCAGTCCCCTGAATCCCAACGAGCATGAGCTTGCGGAATACACCAGGTTGGACCTCGACCTTAGCCGGGTCTTGACCGACAAACTTCGTCATTTCTTCGTAGAGGACTTTGACAACATGCTCACGTCTGGTTATACCCGGAGGAAGGCTCGCCTTCAGCGAACGATCTTCGACAGCCTTGGAGAGTTGGAGAACGAGTTCGACGTTCACATCGGCCTGCAGTAGCGTCCTCTGGAGGTCTTTCACGAGCTCCTTGATCGCCTTCTCGTCCACGTTCGGCATCCGCAAGAGCTTGCGGACAGCGTCCGTCAGAGAACGGCCAACCGTTTCCAAGATTACTCTCTAAACGTTCTTACGCGCTTCTTAACCTTCGCCAGAACAGCAGCCATTATCAGGGGAAAACAAACAGTTGCATCGCCGTATACATCAACGAACTTTCCGCCTTTTCGGATTTTCCTCCAGCTGATCGATTCGGCCAACGGAGCACCGCTTAATCCTCCCGGCTCGGGCCTGTCAGCGGTTATCTGAACCGCAGCATCTACTCCCTCACGCAAGACACTGGCCAGAAGAGTGTGGTGCTTCGGCAATCCTCCGCCCAGAATCAGGACCCCGAGCTTCTTCGAGGTCATCGCCATTTCTACCATGTTCGTCACATCCGCCATCGGATTCAACTGTAGCAATTCTGTCTGAGAGAAACTCCAGAGGCTGAGACCAAGGATCGAGTCTAGCAGACCTGGCGAGAAGACCCTAACCTTGTTACGGGCAGCTTTGTAGAGAATCGAATCCTTGTCCCGTAGGAGGAGGCCGATTTTTCCCAGGATGTCTGAGAATGCCACTCCTCGCCTCTGGTCAGCTGGAATTTTTCCAAGAAGCCTTCTGACAGTCTTGTCTAGAATCTGGAATGATTCTTCCTTGACAAAGATGTCTGCGATTCGACTGTACCCTTTCTTGATCAGGAGGCGGTCGTCAACCTGGAAGGTGCCCTGATAATGGTGGAGGCCAAGGGCCTCGATCACATCATGCGTCAAATTCGCCCCTGTGGTCACGATCGCATCGAGAAACCCTCGATCGATCAGGTCCCCAATGAGCAGCCGAAACCCTGATGGTACCATCGGGCCAGCGAGCGTCAGGAAGTTTGTAAAATCCGGCCGTCGGAACATGTCCTTGACAACATCAGTAGCCGCCCCGATTCGGCCTCCACCTAGGACTCCGGTTGCGCTCATCTCTCGGACGAGAGCGTCGGCCGTCATTCCCGGCCAAACCCGTAGGTGTTTTACTCTTGAAGGACTCTTACTCGTGATGGATTGCTCAGCCCTTTCGGCGAACGACCATATTCCGTCCCATAACGCTCCAGTACTCGACTTCGATTCCGGAAGTCATTTGTTTCTTCAAGTCCTCATCATCAGGCATCGGTGTCTCAAATGTCTGATAATTCTCCATGTCCATCACCTGGAGAAGATTTCCGGAGATGGAAAGAACCTGTCCCGTTCGCTTGTCTATGAGCGGGACCTCGGCTTTGCCGTCAACCGGGCTGATGAGGTTCTTCTTCTGGCCCGTGAACGCGCTTATCGCGACGATCCTTGCCTTTGCGGAGCCGTGTTTACCGGGCTTGGATTTCTCGAACTCTACAATCCTGCACGGTTCACCATCAATGAGAACGTACTGGCCAATCTTCAAACTGCCAACTTCGACCGGCTTGCTCATGAGACCGCGTCTCGACGGCGAGCGGTTCTAGGACTGCATCTAAAAGACTTCGCGCGATTCGAAGGGTATTCCTAGAGAATTCTTTTCAACTGGTACGTTCCCGTTCTCCACGATCTGAAAAGCCATGCCCAAGGCAGTCGGCATCCTGGCCAAGAAAGGCTCGAAAGAAATCCTCACTGAGGCTAGGAAGATTCACAAAATTATCGAGCAGCACGGCTTCAGATCAGTTCCCGACGAAGAAATAGGAAGTTCGGCGAAGATTCCAGGTGGCAAGCCTCTCAGGCGAATGGAGGTCGAGCTTCTGGTGACACTGGGAGGAGATGGGACAGTATTGAAAGCTGCTAAGGAGATGTTGAAACCGAAGACCCCGATACTTGCAGTAAACATGGGCCGAAGGGGCTACCTTACCGAGGTCGAGCCTTCAGAGTTCGAGGCCGCTTTCACTAAGTGGGAGAAAGGCGACTACGAGTTAGAGCAGCAATGGAAGCTCTCAGTTCTTCACCAGAATCGACTCTTGGGTGACGCTCTCAACGAGGCACTTCTTCTTCCCACCATTCCGGCGAAAATGCTCAATCTGAACCTAACCCTCAGGGGCAAACAAGTTTTCCAGGCGAGGGCGGACGGAATTATAGTCTCCACTCCAACAGGTTCCACAGCTCACTCTTTCTCTGCCGGGGGACCAGTTCTCGAACCCTCGATGGACAGCCTATCGCTAACACTCATCGTTCCTCTCCAACCGGTCAAGTCTATCGTTGTACCCGTGAAGGCAAGCATACAGTTGCGCGTGGTAGAACCAGGTCCTAGCGCTAACCTTGTGATAGACGGCCGTCTTGAGCGAGAAATCAGGATCGGGCAATCGTTATCGTTCAGAAAATCCGGCAACAGCACATTTTTCGTCAGGTTCGGCGACTCATTTCTCCAGAGGAGTCTCAGAAGACTGTCCTCCGAAAGGGAAAATGGTTGAAGGTGCTCGTCCTAGACACCTCAGCCTTCATCATGGGCTTCAACCCAACTCGGCCGGGAGAGGTGTACACGGTCCCGGCTGTAGAGAATGAGCTGTTGAGGGGGACGATGACACAGCTACGATTTCATGTGAACAAAGAGAAGGGCAAGGTGATCCTCAGGATCCCATCTCCTCGCGCCTTGGAATCTGTGGAGGCGGAGAGCACCAAGGCAGGTGAGAAAGGCCATGTTTCACAAGCCGATCGAGAAGTTGTCGCTCTCGCTCTGGACCTGAAACAAGACGGACAAGACCCTGTAATAGTTAGCGATGACTATGCGGTGCAGAACATGGCTGAGCATCTTCATCTCAGCTATGGATCACTCGCCAATTTTGGGATCGCTCATAAGTTTGACTGGATAATGTACTGCCCCGCTTGCCATCGAAGATCCACAGGATCAGAAAAGACGTGTAGAGTGTGTGGAACAGAGCTGAAGAGAAAGGTGTTATCTAGATCTAAAGTTTCTCGGGACCGCCCTGTTAAGTAAAAAGCATCGGGATTGCAGCCAGGAACCATTACAGCGAACCTCCTTCCTGAAACGATTTCTCTAATACTCGCCTGTGAAGCATTTTCAGAAGAATTAAATCCAGTACCCAGCCCACCTTGGGAATGAAACCGCCTTGTTGAAGACGGAAACCAACCTTTACGATGACATGTCGAAGGGACGAGTTGAACCTTCGAAGTGGAAGGTCCTCAGTTTCCCTATGGGGAACGGCGAGAACTGGGTGTGGGAAGAACCGAAGGCCAGGATTTCATCCCCGGAATGGCGGCCTAGCTCTGACAGTGGACCCCTTCACGCGGAAGCATGACAAGATCCACATGTTCGACGATCCGAAGCAACTGTACGCGTCAACAAGGACCTTTCCAGTATTACGTGATCAGGTGACGGTTTTCGAGGCTGAGATGGGAGCCGAGACCTATCGAAGCAATGTGGAGGATCTGCGGGACGCATTCGCGGGTCTCATACTCATGGACTTCGCAACCGGCATGATATTCGACTTCATCACGACCGGGAAGAAGATAGGAGCAATCTACGAGCGACTCCTGATACCTGGCGTAACTGATGAGAAGACGGCGTTCACCTATGTCATTGAGGCACCGTTCTCAGGCGTCCGTACGAAGCCCGAAATGATGCACCACTATATGGTCAGAATAGATGCGCAAAAGAAGCGGGCGGAATGGATTGCCGATGGAAAGACATTCTTCAAGACAGAGAGCCTTCCGGTCGCTCCCAAAGACATTCTCGTGGGCTGGGGACTCTTCACACTCAAGCCTGTTGACCCCGAGAAGGGCAGCACATCGGTCCACGGTCAAGGCGCGACCGGCATCTGGAAGAATTTCAGATACTCGATCCCCTGAGTAAGCACAATCTCCTCTTTGGCCCGACTCGAATTCTTAGGCCATGATTTTCGGTGCGTCGCTTACCATGCTGGTGACCGACTCATAGTCCCAAGGACCTTTGGACCTTCCGGAGGTCCTCTTCTTGAGAACGATGTAGCCTAGAGAGCCCAGCTTCTCGACGAGCCAAGCGGCGTAGGCGGGTGACCCAGTGGCTCCTGGAGAGTTATAGTTGGTAATGTGGTATGACAAGGGGCCTTTGAGCTCAATGGCTTCCTTGATGAAGTTCCCGTTTCGATCTATGACTTGCGCGCGAACCCCTGCAATCCCAGGTTTAACCAGATAGTCCAGTTTGAGTTCCGGAATGAACTCCTGCGCTCTTCTTGCCATTTCTGACTTGAAGATGGACGATTTCCATTCTTCCCCTGCTAGAGTCAGGAAATCCTTGTTGTACAGAAGAGCGATCTTGTTCATCATAGGAGGCTCTAGGATCTTCTCTAGAGCTTGTATTGGGTTTTTGAAAAATCCCTTGTATGTGTAGGGTCCGGCTACAGGTACGGCGTTAGGACCAATCTCTCGACGCCCATCGGCACGGCATATCCAGTGTGGGTCCAGAAAGGGCAGTTCAGGATGCTGTGCTACAGTGTAGATGTTCCTGGTGGCTAGGTATCTCCATTGTTCTCCTATCTCCCAGTATTCCCCGCGAAAGTTGAGATCGGTGTATTCTCTTCCGATGCCGAGCAAGTGTGCAATGCGCATGGAGTTTCCTCCCGCGCAATTTAGGAGGAACCGGGTTCGTATCGCCTCGCCGCCAGTGCCGGGCTGAATCTCCAAGAAATCTTTGGTTACTTCGATCGATTTGGCCTCGTAACCAAGAATGAACCTGACGCCCTCACGCTCCGCGTCTCCCCGGAGAGAGCGCGTGAACGAGGGGTAGTCAACCGAGGTGTCGGTTTTCGACCATATTGCCCCGTGAGACTTTACGTGGGGCTCAAGCTTTCGCACCTCCTCCGCCGATAGAACCTCTAATTCGTCCTCTCCCATACCGTTCTCCAGACCCCAGTGGTAGTACTTCTCCACCCTTTTCACATCCTCGTCTCGTGTCGCCGCCTCCAACGTTGTCACCGGCGACCATGGCAGACCTCGCTCTTTCGCGTATGATTTCCACATTCCATAAGCCGCCTGCGACGATCTAGCGAAGACTCGGCGTTTGACAGGGTCCAAGTAGAAGGGACGGTGGACGACTCCAGTATTCCTCTTGGAGGTGTGAACCGCTACCTGTTGCTCTTTCTCGATAACAGCGATTCGACCCTCATACTGGTTCGCTACCCAGTAGGAAACGGAGGTCCCGAGGATTCCCCCGCCAATAATAGTCACGTCCCAGGGTTCTAGCGATGCCAAGAGGCCCACCGAGTGGGAAGATGTTCAGTATGCTATATTCGGGTTATGCATTACTTTCCAGAAACAGACGAAGCCTACGTTCTAGCGAGCTGCAGGTACTCGGCCTCTATCTTGCCACCGGACTTTAGATAGAGCAGAGCTCCCGGAGCTAGATTGTCCAAGTAGGAGAACGTGTAAACAATCATCTTTCTCTGGCCAATGCTCTTCGCAAATTTTGAGATCTCGGACATCAAATAGGAACCGATTCTCTTTCCTCGATGCTCTGGAAGAACAAATGCGCCTCGGAACCATGCCACGCCCGGCTCATAAAAGTCCGGAACGATCCCTACCAACCCAACAGGTTGTTTGTCTAAACTAGCAAGAATCCACCTGGCTCCGCGCGATTTGTCTTCTTTGAATGATTCGCCCACAGCGACGATGCCGCCTTCTTCCTCTGTGCGCCAGTCCCAGTAAGGACTCAATGCCCGGACGAACAGGCTGCTAGCACTGTCGATCGTCTCATCCGAGACCTCTTCGAGTTCAAGCCGAGAATATCCGATCCGTGGGATTTCCTCTATTTGCCAGCTGATTCGAAAATCTCGACGTAGAGGCTTGAAGCCAAATTTCCTGTATACCTCCATGTAAGGTTGAACTGCTGGAGTGGTTGCTCGCAGGAATTCAGGTCCTTTCGACTCCGCGTACGTCATCGCTCTGGCAAGAAGGGTTTCAACGACTTCGTTTTGGAGCTTCGCCGGTCTAACGCTGAGATATCTTATCACGAACCGCTTGTTTCGGGGAAGACCGGTCGCAGCCACCCATCCGATTGGACCTCCATTATTTTCTGCAATGAAGCATCCGTTAGCGTCGAATCGCCGTGAGGAGAGGACCGCCTTTGTTCGTGGAACATCTGCAAAGCTGCCGAAGGCATCTCTCAGAATCTCTAGCAATTCTGACTCTTCACCGTGAGAGAAGGCTCTGACTGAAACGCCTGATGGTTCTTCGATCTTTACCGTCTCGGCCATTTTCAGGGCTTTCCCTTGAGTCTGATGGTCCGGAGAATAATCCAGTATGCTACGCCTCCTAACGCGGCAAGCGGAAGTGACGCAGCCAGAAGATTCCCTAAAGCACTCGTGTCAAGAGGGCCCCCGTTGAAGGCTGAGTCTCTAAGAACTCCAGCCGCGAGGCTTAGAGGATTGTATTCTGCAATCATCGCGATTGGTGCCGGGAGATATTTGGTTATGGTCTGGGCGGAGTAGAATACAGTGCTGATGGTGACCATTGAGACTTGGAGTGCCTGCGCGTACACCCAGTACATCTCACCCCTTCTGGATACGCTTGCGAAGAAAGCGGCCAGACCCGCGATCCCGGTGGATAAAATGAACAGGAACGGAATGAGTACGATTGCGTTGAGAATCCCTTGCGGAGGAACGACTATTGATGCTATGAGAAGGAGGAGCCCGGAATAGACTATTCCTCCAAGTCCTCCCGAAATTATGTACGCCCCGACTAGGCCCCCTGTCCTAATTGGAAGCGTCATGTAGTACTGCACTACTCCCTCACGAAGAGCGAGCCAGACTCGTCGGCCAGTATCCGTTGCAGCGGAAAACAGGCCAACTACAACGATCCCGGGAACTAGAAACCGGAAGTAGGCGGGACCGATTAGCCTTCCATAAACTAGCCCCATGACGAGCATGTCCGAGAGGCTGAGACTGATCAACACCGCCATCAACCATTTGGTCCGGAAGAAGTATGAAAAATCTGTCCGTGCTATACGGACGAGCCTCGAGAGCTGGCTCACGCCGCCTTCACGCCCTCAATGACTTTGTCCACTATCCTGGCGCTCAACGACATTGTTCCAACTGCTACTGCAGTCACGACCGCGGCAGCCAGGATCGGGTTGAGGAGGAAGTTCGGGTCGAAGCCTAAGACCCATCTGGTCAAATCTGCGCCGTAAGTCAAAGGACTGAAGACCGAAATCGGCGAGTAGAAATTTGGCATGAAGATCAGCGGGTAGAAGACCGTACTGAACCGGACAATTAATGCCGACAGCCCAGCGAGGAACGCGCTGTAGATGTCCACGGACTTGAACGCGATGAACGACATCGAGACCATTATTCCTGTGATTCCGAGTCCGAGGAGAAACATGGAGATCAAGGCAAATACAACGCCCTGCAGGGTTAGATCACCGACAAACCATAGAACTCCGATCAGAGGCGGCAGAACCTTGATCATGGTGTTTGCGACACCATATATCGCTTGGGCCGCCAAGAAACCTCCACGGGAGATCGGTAGCGAGAGGAAATAGGGCAGTTCCCCTTCATGCGCGTGTTCGACGAAGTGTCGGCCAACATCAGCACCAGAGTCGAAAACGGTGATGACCATTAGCCCGATCGCGTAGAAGAAGAAATAGTTCGGGACCGCGGTCGATACCAGCTTTGACATAAGGGAACCAAACACGGCTATCTGCAAACCGAACAGAGCCCATGCCAAAAAGAACCATGTTCTCTGCGACAGAAGGATCTTGACATTGTAAGCCGCGAGAGTCAGCACACGATTCATGGCTGGTCCGCCAGGGCTTTCCCGGTAAAGTGCAAGAATACGTCGTCGAGAGAAGGCTCGGTAATCCTGATTGATGCGATCTTAGCACCGGCCACATAGCTGGCCGAGGTCATCTTCGGAACCCAGTCTTCGGCTCTCGAAACCTTCGCCCGCAATTGGTTACCTTCCTGTGACAGCGACATGTCGCCGCCGAGTCCGTTGAGGTCTTCCACCAGCTTCCCTGATACAGGGTCCTCGAAGTCCACCTCGACAATATCTCCGCCGGCAATTGCGTCTTTCAGCTTTGGAATAGTATCACATACGACCCGTTGGCCTTGGTGCAGGATTGTGACCCGGTCGGCAAGGTACTCCGCCTCTCGAACCTCGTTGGTGGCGACAATGACAGTGGACCCTTGGTCCCGGAGCTCGCGGATCTTGTCCCAGATCTTCCTCTTACCACGCAGATCCACCTGGCTCGTAGGCTCGTCGAAAATCGCCAGTTTTGGCTGTTGAATGAGAACCTTCGCCGTCTCTAGGCGCTTTGCCTGGCCGCCTGACAGGTGCATGAACATCTTGTCCCTTGACTCCCAAAGCTCCAAATCCTTCATCGTGCGCTCGATCAGATCCTGACGCTTCGCAGGGTCGATATCGAACATAGACGCGTGGAACCTGAGAATTGACGAGGGCTTGTGGCGCCAGAAACCTCTCGCCTCCTGGAAAGCTATTCCCATAACCTCTCGAACCTTGGTCCCCTCTTCAACCACATCAATACCAACAACTCTTGCAGTGCCTGATGTTGGCTTCAGAATTGTGCAGAGGATCATCAGGAGGGTGGTCTTGCCGGATCCGTTCGGGCCTAGAATTACCATTATCTCGCCCTCGTTGACCGTGAAGTTCAAGCCGCGAAGGGCGTCAGTCTTACCGTACCTCTTCGAGAGGTTTAGCGTTTCCACTGCAAACAAGCTTGGGAATTGTCCGTTGGTCTGGGTGGGCGATAAAAATGTTGAACCAACCGCATTGAGATCCCGCTCAGGGTCCACGTTCGCGAATCTCGGAAGAATGTTATCAACAAGTCGCACATTGCCTCACGATATGAAATTCGGCGTATGTGTCCCAAACTATGGCGAATCATCCTCTACTGAGGCGCTGCGTACCGTAGCGTTGGAGGCCGAACGTGGGGGCTGTGACTCAATTTGGACTACAGACCATGTACTGATGCCCAGAAACAGTGGAACTCCCTATGAGAGAATCTTCGACAGCATTACTACACTCTCCTATCTTGCAGCAATTACTAGCCGAGTGAAGCTAGGAATCTCATCCCTAATCACTGCCATGCGGAATCCTGTCGTCGTCGCAAAACAGCTCGCGACAATAGACAATCTAAGCGACGGGATGATTATGCTGGCCACGAGCGTAGGCTGGAACGAGAAAGAGTTCGCCCATCTAGGCTCAAACTTCCACAACAGGGGGAAAAGACTTGACGCGTCCATTCGACTGATAAGAGCGCTCTGGAGAGGAGAGACAAGCTTCAAGAGCCGTGTTCTCGGGATCGAATTCAACGACGCCGTCTTCGAACCGCGCCCCGCTCAGAAGCATCTAGCGATCTGGATTGGTGGAACGAGCAAGGCTGCTATGAAACGGGCCGCAACTCTCGGCGATGCGTGGCATCCTAACGTCCAACCCCTCGACCAATTCACAAAACTCGTCGCGGAGTTCAGAGAAACCTCGCCAGAAGCGAAAACTAAAGCGATATGCGTCCGAATGGCCATAAACACAAGAGCCGAGCAGTCGGAGTACAAGTCGGCGCAGGGGGAGAAACGAATAATGCTCTCCGGAAACCAGGCTCAGAACAAAAAGATACTCTCCGGTCTAGAACAGCTCGGAGTCTCCTACATCGTTGCCGTGCCGAGCCCTGACGGAAACGCAAGCGTACCAAACCAGGTAGACGAGATCAACACATTGTCGAAACTTCTCAGCTGATTAACGAATGCTCGACCGGCGTATCCAAAGTTCTTTAACCCCAATCATTTCCAAGCGAATCCCGTAACGAGAATGCTCCCTACCGCCGGCGTAAACCGCGTCTTCGGTCTACTAGACCTTTTGAAAGCGTACAATGGAAAGACGGACATAGCCAACCTGACCATCGACCTCCGCATTGACCTCGACGAGCTACTCCCGATCATTGACACCGCAGAATATCTCGGTCTCGTCGCCGTCCAAGAGGGCGAGATCTCCCTAACGGAGCTCGGCACCAAGGCCCTCAACAGCAAGATAGCGGAACGCAAAAAGCTCGTCCACCAGCGCCTGGAAACACTCGAGCCCTTCTCCGACATCGCAAAACTACTCAAAGAACAGGGACAGGTCACGCGTTTCAGTCTCGCCCGCTTCGTAAGCTCCAAGTATGGTCCTACGCTCGACATCCCCGCACTGATTAGCATACTCATCAGCTGGGGCGTCTTCACAGGCCTATTCGGCTACGATGGCCAATCGGAACGGTTGCTGCCAAAAACCCACATTCACTAGCTGATCTTTGAGATTATCCGGTCCGCAAGATCGTACAGCGTCGGGTCCCGAGGGCTTCTCGGTCGTTCGAGATCGATCTTGACATCATCAACTATCTTCGCCGGCCTAGCGCTCAACACGACCACTCTATCAGCCATCTCCACAGCCTCCTGAACGTTGTGCGTGACCATTATCACCGAACCTGTGGGGTAGGCAGGGTCCCTCCAAATGTCCAAGACCTCCCGCCTGAGGTTCTCCGCCGTCAACGCGTCCAGGCTGGAGAACGGCTCGTCCATCAACAACACTTCAGGCTGAAGCGCGAGAGCCCGGGCTATTCCAACCCGCTGCTTCATACCACCGGACAACTCCTTCGGATAGGAAGACTCGAACCCTTCCAAGCCAACATCCTGAATGTACTTCTGCGCGATCTTCAACTGCTCCTCCTTCTGGATCGACGCCGATGAAATCGCCATCAGCACGTTTCCAAGCACCGTTTTCCATGGTATGAGGGCGAATGTCTGAAAGATTACCCCGATCTTGGGGCTCGGGCTCGTGATCGGTTGGCCATGAAATAATACTTGGCCGCTAGTGGGTTTGTCAAGCCCATCGATAATACGGAGCAGAGTGCTCTTGCCACAGCCTGAAGGCCCGACAATACAGAGGAACTCTTTGTAGACGTCGAATGAAAGATGGTCAAGTACTGTTGTGCTCTTGCCCTCGCCGGGATAGATCTTTGCAATATCCTTGATTTGGAGTATAGGTTCGGATGGCTGGCTCAACTGATTATGCCTCGAACTTGTACCTGTCAGCCTTCCTCAGCAAACGCCTCCAGACTAGCCGGTTAATGATCAGGACTGTTGCGGTCATTACCAAGAGCGAGGCATAGATCTCAACGGTTGCGAGTGCAGGGTCCTTCGAAGAGGCTTGAACTAGAAAGGAGCCCAGCCCCGGGACATTGGCGTTAGGCCCGATGTACTCGGAGACTATCAGAGCGTTCCATCCCCCACCCCAGGCTTGTATGCTCCCGATGAGGATTGCGGGAAAAGAGGCGGGGATTAGGATCTCTTTGACGAAGCGTCGCCCTCGAATTCGATACGCAGCAGTTGCTTCCAGTAGATCATTCGGGACTCCATTCACGGCACCGACGATGTTGAAGAGCAGATACCACTGCATTCCGGTAAGGATCAAGAGCACCGAGGCTAAGTTGAGGGTGAACCCGAGATAGGGGGAGTTCTTGAACGGGTCAACAAGCAGTATAACGACAAGCGGGAAAAGGGCTGTCGCGGGGATAGACTGTCCGATATCGAAGATAGGCACGAGCAACCTGGACAGTCTCTGACTTCTCGCTATCAATATGCCCGCACCGAGGGTCCATGAGAGGGCAATAGCGTACGCAATCACCAACCTGGAGAGTGATAGAAGAGTAATTGCGACCAGTTCGAAACCTGTTACATCGGTGGCGAGTAGAGAAATGCCGCTGGCAATTGATTGGGATCGTGACATGATTGTGACGGTGAGGCCTAGAAGCACGAGTCCGATGAATATTGCGTAGCTAAGCAGTCTTCCCCATAATGGTATTCTGCCAATTCGCCCCGGAAACCTCAACCTCTCCGTTATGTGCCGTATTCGTTTCAAACGTGTGATTTCGAGAACTCGTGCTGCGTAGGACCGTTCAGATTTGAAGAACGTGAGAACCGGTGAGACCAGACGGTCCTCGTATCTTCTCACCCCGGCAGCCACCGTACTCTGCCGCGTCGCAGTCGTCCTGGGAGCAGCTATGGTTTCGTACTTGTATTTCTCTGCCCGTGCGCCTAGGGGCTTCCAGATCAAACGGTCAATGGCGAGTATGATTCCAACCAGCACTACGAGCCCAAAGAGCGCTAGCGCTAGGTCGGCCTGCAAGGCAGCTAGCGCGATATACCGGCCAATCCCGGGAAGGTCCACTTGGGTAACGTTAGGAGCAGAGCCGAAGGAGAGATGCTCCTCGACCGGTATAAGATACCATCCTCCCCCCCAAGCAAGAATGCTGCTCCAAACTAGTTCCGGGAATACTGCGGGAAGAACGATCTGTCGCAGATACCTAGTACCGTGCATTCCGTAAGCATGGGCCGCCTCCTTGATGTCCGTCGGAATCGCGTTGATTCCAGCTATGACCCCGAACGTCGGCGCCCAAGCCATCGCAGTAAAGATCAATATGATAGACGCAACTTCCTGGTTGAACACAGGCGGATTAGCCCCTGTTCCTAAGATCACGAGGAACACCACCGGCACTACTCCAAGAACAGGGACCGACTGGAATATGTCGAGCAAGGGCAAGAGCACGTGAGAGGCACGATGACTCATCGCCGTAGCGATTCCATAAGCCAGGGCAAAGGTGAGAGCGAAAGCGTAGGCAATAGTCATCCGTGCAAGAGTTCGAACAGCATACCCTGGAATACACAATGGGTCCAGAGGATGCGTGCTGCAGTCTGCAGTCAGCGCGCCTGTTAGTAATTCGGTTCTTAGAACACCTATCGCTACCACAGCAATTCCTCCAAGGAATATCTTGGTGAAAAGCGAGATTCTTTTTCCGGCCGAGGATGAGATCACGCGTCTTCTAAGGCTCGGCCTTGGCATATGCAAGACGACTCAATCCGGTATGATTAGAAAAACGGACGATTGCGTCTCGTTATAAAAGGGCAACCAGATTGATGATTCTGCAACTCTCTTCCAGCTTTGCCATGCGATACGCGAACGTCAAGGACAGATGGTTGATGGTGGGGCCGGTGGGATTTGAACCCACGACCTCTGGCCCCGATTGCTCGGGGTCGCCAGCGCCCCAGGGTCACCGTCCAAGATTGGACTCTGGTATCCTCTGGGCGGGGTCAATCCCCTTGACCAAGCTAGACGACGGCCCCTAAGTTCGGAATCGAATCGGGCTGCTTTTCTGTGTTACGCTAGGACATTGCTATCGTACGAATTGCGAAGCAAGCTCCGAGACGAGCAGCTTTTGAGAGGGATAGCTTGACGAAAACATTCGCTGAGAGGCGGAATGACCATCTGTGCAACTATTTGTTCTATCGGATAGCCCTCCTACTTCCATCCGTTCCTTTATTGGCTGTCTGGACCGAGACTTGTTGTTGTGTCGGCAGAGCGATCGAGTGCGGCCTGTGCATGCGATAGGTCGCGAGCGCTCCCAGTCCACTGATAACCAAGAGAGTTGCTACTGGAAAGACCGGCACAACGAGGAGAGTAGCCACTAGACGGTCCACCGGTATTACTAGAGGCGCGGTATAGAATTGAGAGAAATGGAGGGAGAGCCCTTGGAGACTGGCTGCTCTTGCTGCTTGTTCCAAGCTTCTAGCATAGAGCACCCCGATGCCAAAGGTTGTCAATCCACCTAGAATGTTAATCACCCCGCCCAACCGAGTATACCTTGCTAGCATCAGACCGCTTCCGATCAACACAACGAATGCCACGCCGAACTGGGCGAGCATCAAGTTGTCCGGCTGGCTCGACGCGAGATTGAATGTTGTCGGGAGGTTGTAGCCGAACAGGGCCCAGCCGATGGCTAGAAGGCTGGAGAACACGCCTAGACCTCCCGCTAACAAGGACCTTGGGTGTGCGATTCTCACGGGGTTTACCTTCGACATTTTCCAATCCGCGCTTGCAAAGGTGGTCTATCGGATAAGTCTTCCACACTATCTCGTGAAGGATTCCAGCATTCTGCTGGGGCTTGTGCCTCGGCGCTTTGCTTCTTTCAACAAAACCTTCTGGACGCCGCTGGAATATTGGACAGCTTTCTTCGGCCGATCCACCACGCTTTCAGGCAGGTTCAGTCGGGAAGCAAGTTTTCTTAGAACATATTTTCGTATCACTTTTCCTTTGGCGAGATTGACTCGTAGAGATACAGGTAGCTTCAGGGCGTATTCGACAAGTGGGAGATAGGCGAAGGGTGAACAAAGCTCGAGGCCAGTTGCAACCGCGAGCTTGTCGCCAGGGTCAAAATCCTTGACGGAAGCCGCCACAACGCTGTTGAACATCTCCGACCCAAGAGTGTCGACTCCATCACGGAGAGCGATGGCCTCGAACTTTCCGTAACCGCCGAACAGTTCATCGCTAAGCTGGCCAGCTGCGAGATACGTCAGGTCCATCTCGCGAGCTTTCTGACAGGCAAAATAGATTGGAACCGAGATCCCGACGATCACTGGATCAGTGGTTTCGATGATCTCGATAACATCTGGCAATGAGTTGAGAATCTCTGAACTCGACAATTCCCTTATCTCGGCGCGGAGTCCAAAAGTTTTCGCAGTTCTCTCAGCGTGGCCTAGTTCTTGCTGGCCTTTCAGCCCCACCGACACTAATTTTGGCTCTAGACCAGCATTCTTCGCTACTTGGGCAACGAGCGCGCTGTCTAGTCCCCCAGAAAACGCGACTCCGGAACCTCGTGGCACAATTCTGCGGACAGCTTCAGTGAAGAGATCGTCCAAAGTCCGAGTCGCGTCTGACTCGACCATCGATTCTTCCTTTGGCTGCTTGAGCGAGTAGTCACTCATCGTCTCGTACCTTCGGGCGGAGGCTCGAATTACCTTTCCAGGAGAAACAGGCTTGGGTTCGCGAATTCCGATTGAGACGAGAGGAGATTGTAGGCTCGCAAAGGCGATAGTTCCGTCTCGCGTCTGTCCGGAGTAGAGGGGTTTCTGTCCTATGACGTCTCTTCCCGCGACTAGTTGATCCTGAAGCGAGGTCAAGAATGCAAAGGCTCCAGGTGTTTGTATGAGACGACTGGGACCCGCGGGGCCGGGCCCGTTGGGCCCTGCGTCATCGCCGAAGAAAACACCGTCAAGGGCTAACGGCACCGCTTGATGAGCGAACGAGTGCGCATCAGTGGGATTGCAGACTCCAATCACGATTTTCTCTCCGCCAGGTACGGTTTGTGAGAAAGTTCGAGATTCCGATCCACGGTTCCGCATAAGGGAGAGGATGGTCTTCGCTTTCGATTCGAGATCATCCGCTTCTCGTCCTATGAGGCCACAGATGCCCGTCATTGTTCCCTATTCTTCTTCGGAGTTGTTTAATATGATGGGCTAGTTGTTTCTCTCTTCGAGTCGGTAAGATTGCCCATTCTTCCAATTGACACAGGCCGCTACGGCAGTCCGGAGATGAGGAGAATCTTCGAGGAAGAAAACAAGCTCCAACGATGGCTAGACGTGGAGGCGGCGGTTGCAGAAGCACAGGCCTTCGTCGGAGATATTCCGAAAGAGGCGGCGGAGGAAATCCGGCGAAACGCCAACACAAAGATCGTGACTCTGGATCATGTCAAGGGGATTGAGAAAGAAATCCATCATGATCTAATGTCGATGGTCGTAGCGCTCTCAGAAGCATGCACAGGCGAGGGACGCAAATACGTCCATTATGGCCTAACAAGCTACGATATTGAAGACACCGCAACAGCATTCCAGTTCAAAGAAGCCTTCTCGGTCCTCGAGAAGAGACTCGACGGGCTCGAGGAGATCCTTATTTCAAGAGTACGTAAGCACAGAGCACTGCTGATCGTAGGCCGGACTCACGGACGCCACGCCGGAGTCATCACCCTCGGCCTCAAGCTCGCAGTCTGGCTAGAGGAAGTTCGAAGATATCAGCAGAGGCTGAAGCAGCTCAAAGAGCGAGTTCTGGTCGGTAAGATTCTGGGAATTGTTGGAAATGGAGCTGGGCTTGGGAAAAACGCGCTGAAGATTCAGGAAAGAGCACTAGGCAAGCTGGGGCTCAAACCAGCCGGTCTCGTCACACAGGTTATTCAGCGGGATCTACACGCCGAAACCGTCTGTTATCTCTCGCTACTAGGGTCGAGCCTTGACAAGTTCGCTACTGAGATCCGAAACCTGCAGAGAAGTGAGATTTCGGAGGTTATGGAGCCGTTTGAGCGGGAAAAACAGGTCGGAAGCTCAGCTCTACCGTCGAAGAGGAATCCGGAGCTCAGCGAAAGGGTTTCGAGCATGGCGAAGCTGATGCGAGGCCTGGTCATACCTGCTCTCGAGAATATTCCTCTCTGGCACGAGCGGGACATATCCAACTCCGCCAGCGAACGCTTCATCTTCCCAATGTCCTTCATTCTTGCTGACGAAATGATCCGGCTTGTAACACGTGTCCTAGATGGCTTGGAGGTCCTCCCAGAGAATATGGAACGAAACTTGGAGCTGTCGCAAGGCGCTTTGCTGGCGGAGAGAATTGTGAACTCGCTTGTGGAGACAGGAGTGCCAAGACAAGATGCTCACGAGAGAATAAGAAAAATATCGATAAGGGCCCTTGATAACAAGGTTCCATTTGGGCAACTACTGCTTGAAGACAAGTTCATCTCGAAGAGACTAAAACCGAAAGAAATCAAGGAAGCACTCGACTACCGGACGTATCTCGGCGTGACGCTTGAACTAGTCAACTTGGCTCTGAGGGAATAGAGCGGTCGTATTCGATCATAGAGTAAACTTTTATTTCGCTTCCAATCGCGAGACGAGTGAAGGCGGCAAGGCTTGAAGGAAGCTTTTCTCACTGTTGGAATGCTCCTCCTCTTCACGGGATGCATGGGCGCAATTGCTGCCACCACAGCTATGGGTGCTGGAGCGGCTATTACCAACCAGGCCCTTCAACAACTTCTGGTTGCTGAGGTCATCTCGACCATCATCGCCTTCGTCGGCGGCGCACTTGTAATGCGCAACCGCTAGGCGGCTTGCTCGGTCTCCAGCGAGAGAATCTCATCCAGTGGCTCTTTCGCGTCCAACCATTCTGCAACCTGGCGATACTTCTCCGGATCGTGCTCATGGATGAACCGGATCAGGGGAAGGTAGAGTTTGGTTCCTCTTCGACTGGATATATGGGACTTGGACCCTATCAGCGCTCCAACCCCTTTGCGAAGCTCCCTTGTTCCTCGGCTGCGGGACATCGAGCTGATACGCTGAGGAAACTTCATCGACACCCAACCTCCCGGGCTCGTCTCCTTTGCGACAGCAACACCCGCGGTCATAAGATCGAGAGCATATGACAGTAGATGCCACGACTGTGTCTTCCTGATCCGCGCGAAGTACAGATCAGCCTCAGAGAGCGCGGACATGGCAGCTTCGAGTTCGCGAGGCTTCGGGATCTGGCTTGGCGTATTTTCGAGTATCCACTGAAAGAGCATTTCCTGGTCGAGATCTGACTTGTCCAGAGCGCGTCGAGCCTGAGCAACCGTTCTGCTGTTGAAGATGATCCCTAGAACCTCGAAAATGGACTCCGTACGATCTCGGCTTGACAGCAAAGTCGTATCGTCCAAAGTCAGACTCTTCTTGGGTCCCGTTAGAATCTGGAGGTCAGTTATTGCCGATCGCATATCGCCACGGTCCCGTTTCATAATCGCCCTGAGTGCCTCCTCCTCAGCGTTCACGCCCTCTTTTGCGAGGATTCCCCTCATCAAGGGAATTCCTTCTCTCGGTCCGAGTCTTTTCAGCTCGATGAGGAGACATGCGTCTCGTAGAGGTCTGATCTTTGGGTCCCAAGGGTCGTTGGCGGTTAGAACGATTGGAAACTGAGATTCCTTGATTACCCGGAGAATCGCGATGATCGCGCCTGAGTCCGTTCTAAGGTTGATACCGTCAACCTCGTCCAGCAGTATGAGTCTTCCCTTGCTGAACAGTGATGATTGAGTTGACGCAAGTCCCGCGATTCTTGAAAGAATGTCGCCGCTCCGTTTGTCGGAGGCATTGATCTCTACGAGGTCCCAGCCTCTCTCCCGAGCAACCGCTTCGGCGACTGTTGTCTTTCCCACTCCAGCTGGGCCATAAAGAAGGACTGCGGCTTTAGACGGTTTTTCTTTGGACCAGGAATCAACCCATAGACGAATTTTCTCCAGGGCAGGCTTGTTGCCTGCGATCTCGCGAGTTGTCTGCGGTCTATATCTAACGGTCCAGGGCTGTGACATGTTCTTCCCGAACACTTCTATGAACCGACGACTGAGCAGCTAAATGGGCCAGCAGAGCGCTGAGCTGGACTTCTTCATCTCCGCCTTGCACTAACCGGAAGTCTGTGTCCCCGATGGCCTCGATCAAGCTAATCCTTGTCTTCTCTGGAACGGCGAGACGGAAAACTTCCGAGTGAATCTGGCGTACAATGTCAGACCCGGATAGGCCATACTTGACGAGAAGGGTTCGAAGCTCGTCACGTGCCTTGAGGAAGTCGCCCTTCAGCGCATGATTCAGCATCTCATGGACGTCGGCGGGTCTAGCTCGTCCCACTACTTGGTAGACGGTCTCCTCAGAGATTCCTTTAGACATGGACGAGGCTGCTTGGAGGATGTTGATGGCTTTCCGAAGGTCTCCCTCGGCCACTTCTACAATCGTTTTCAAACCTCCCTCGGTGGTCTTCAGGGTCTCGTTTTTCGCGATTCGGTGGAGGTATTCGACGACTTTCTCCGCAGGGAGAGGCGTGAACCTGAACAACGCGCACCTTGACTGGATTGGCTCGATTATTCTACCAGAATAATTGCAGCAGAGAATGAAACGGCAAGTATTAGTGTAATTCTCCATCGTTCGCCGAAGGGCGCTCTGAGCGTCCCCTGTCATGTTGTCAGCTTCGTCCAAAACAAGGATCTTGAAAGGAACACTGGTTAGCGCCGCCATCCGTGCAAACTCTTTCACGGTGGTCCGAACAACATCTATTCCTCGTTCATCACTCGCGTTGAGCTCTTTGAACGCGTCTTGGAATCGCTCGCCGAACAAATCATGGGCTAGACATAATCCGGCTGTGGTCTTACCCGTCCCTGGCGGACCGGCGAACAGACAATGGGGCATGGTTCCCCTCTTGACGAAATCCTTGAGCCGCGAAACTATCTCCTCCTGATCCATGATGTCGTCGAGTCTCTTCGGCCTGTACTTCTCAGTCCAGAGAGCGGCTTCCAATCAGATCCAACCGAACCTGTTGATGTTCTCAGCCATATAGAACTGTTTCATCCACCTCTCTGAGCAATTATCGTGTGATCGATTTGATTTTCTGTTTAGAATGGTTTTATGGAGCTCACTTTTGTCTTGATGATTCTTGGGGGCGAGTGAACTGGAGAAAGAACCATCTATCGTAGAGATTGTAGACACAGAATTTGAAAACTGGCCTTCACGCATAACACTTCTCCGGGAATTTCCCGAAACCCGGATCGGGGACAGGACCCTAGGCCCCTACCGAATGGGGCAGGAAGTTGAGCTTTCGCTCTGGACCGCTCAGCACTTGGTCCAGATGGGATACGCCCGCTTCAAAGATGAGGAACAACTCACCCTCAACACTTTATCGACTACCCACTACAAAGAAACCCTGCCCGGCTCAAGGCAAATCCCGAAACTTCCCCGGTCATTCTACTTTCAGCTCCGACGGCTTATCAAAGAGCTGAAAGGCCTCGAAGCGAAAGACCGCACGAAGGCCCGGGACCTAGACAAAGCTCTCGCCCTATCACGGGACATAGTCAACATTCGGGTAAAGAAAATCGCATCCCTTGGAGCGTCTGGGGAGCAGACCACTGAGGTTACAGCCAATCTGACGGTAGAAGAGCAGGCGCTGTACGAGAAAGTGCGAGAGAACGTAGAGTCTTGGAAGAAAGACATTCTAGGCCGTGAGAGCACCGGTTGACACTCGTTAGCCCCCAAACGTCCCGTCCAGAGGACGTTTTCCAAGACTTCTTCCGATCATACCAAGCCGACCAGGTTGGATCTAAGTACCGAAAACGCCTCGCCCAAGTCGCCGTCAACAACGGCATTTCCCTTGTAATCGACTTCGACGATCTAATCACTTTCGATCCAGCCCTAGCCCGCAGCGTCACAGAGCGACCGGACGACTACATCGGTTACGCGAGCTCAGCTGCCACAGCCCAAATGCGCGTAGAGGATCCTGAGTACGCAGAGCACGCTGGTCACATATTCACTCGTTTCCGCCGCCTCCCCGAGAAGAGAGCACTGCGAAAGATAGGTGCCGAGGACATGAAAAAACTCGCCCTCGTAGAAGGGATCGTGGTTAGGACCACACAGGTTCGGCCCATGATCCTCAAGGCTGTCTTCCGCTGCAGAAAGTGCCTCGAAATCGTCCAGGAAGAACAGAGCGGAGACCTGATGAGAGGACCGGGACCAACATGTCCAAGCTGCAAGCAGAAAACCGCTTGGGAACTGCTGGAGGAGCAATGCAAGTTCAAGAACACTCAAGAAGCTCGAGTTCAGGAACGACCCGAGGACCTTCCGCCTGGACAATTACCTCGCTATCTCGATGTCAGATTAGAAGACGACATTGTAGACTCGGCACGTCCCGGAGACCGGGTTGCTGTCACATCCATCGTCAGAGCCGAAAAACAATACGTCGGAGAAAAAGGCCGCCTTCGAACCTTCAACCTGTACCTCGAAGCAAACTTCGTCGACGTAGTAGGTAAAGAAACAGAAGTTGTCGAGATCACCCGTGAAGACGAGAAGAAGATTCTAGAAGCGTCGAAAGACCCCTTCGTTCACCGCAAACTCATCATGAGCCTCGCGCCATCCATCTACGGGTACGGAGAGATCAAAGAAGGAATACTCTACTTGCTGTTTGGCGGCGTTTCAAAACATCTCCCTGACGGAGTTAGCATTAGGGGTGACCTCAATACGTTGTTGATCGGGGATCCTGGGACGGCCAAGAGCCAACTTCTGCAATACGTTTCGAGAATCGCGCCTCGAGGCCTTTACACTTCAGGCAGGGGCACAACAGCCGCCGGGCTCACAGCAGCGGTTCTTCGCGAAAAAACAGGTGGAATGGTCTTGGAAGCGGGCGCATTGGTGCTTGCAGACAAGGGGATTGCATGTATCGATGAGCTGGACAAGATGCGGCCTGATGACCGTGTTGCTATTCACGAAGCTCTCGAGCAACAGACTGTGAGTGTCGCCAAGGGGGGCATCGTTGCTACGTTGAACGCCAGGGCCGCTGTTCTAGCGGCGGCCAACCCGGCTTTGGGAAGGTATGAGCCTCACAGGAATATCAACGAAAACATCAACCTTCCAGTAACTATACTCTCCCGATTCGACCTGATCTTCCTCGTAAAGGATCTGCCTGAGCCCGAAAACGATTCCCGAATGTCGGAACACATTCTGTCCCTCCACAAGACAAAACACACTCCAGAGGAGGCCCCGTTTCCGCCTGATTTTCTGCGAAAATACATCAGCTACGCGAAAAGAATAGTTCCCGTTCTAACCGCAGAAGCTGTAAAAGAGCTTCAGGATTTCTATCTGAAAATGCGGAACACCACCGGCAAAGAGGCGGCTGTCGCAATAACCCCCCGACAACTCGAAGGGCTGGTCCGGATTTCCGAGGCCAGGGCCCGCGCGTTTCTCCGGGAAGAGGTGACCGTCGAAGATGCGAAGAGCGCAGTCAAGATCATGAGCTATGCCCTCTACGATGTCGGAGTGGACGTAAAGACTGGTAAGATCGACATCGACACAATAATGACTGGTAAGCCTGCGACTGTCCGAGACTCGTTGGGAAGGGTGATGGCGATCGTGGCTGAACTCGAACGGGAAACTGGGACGGTGGATGAACAAATACTCACCGCCGCGATAGTTGAGCGAGAGAAGGTAACTGATGGCGAGGCTCGGCGGTTCGTCGGACAGTTGATTAAGGAAGGAATGATATATTCACCCAAGGAAGGAAAACTAAAGCGGACTTCAGGCTAGAACCCATTCTTCGGAGCTATCATAACAGGTGAAGATTAGAGATCTCCCCATAGACAAGCAAGTAATCGAGCTATTGTCTAAGGAAGGTCTCGACGAGCTTTATCCACCGCAACAACACGCTATCGAAGCAGGGGTCTTAGATGGGAAAAACTTGGTTTTGGCCAGTCCCACCGCTAGCGGCAAAACCCTGGTGGCCGAGTTCTGCATCCTACAACACATTCTCGAACACCGGGGTAAAGCAATCTACCTGGCCCCACTCCGCGCTTTGGCTAGCGAGAAATTCAAGGAATTCCAGCGATACTCGGCAATCAAGAAACCTAACGGGGATCACGTTAGAGCAGGAATATCCACGGGCGACTATGATAGCGCAGACCCGTGGCTAGGAAGATACGATATCGTCCTCTGCACCAACGAGAAGGCAGACTCTCTACTCAGGCACAAGGCTCCTTGGATGAGCGAACTCACCCTCGTAGTCGCGGACGAGGTTCATCTCCTAACAGAACAAGAAAGGGGTCCAACTCTTGAAGTGGTTCTGACTCGACTGACCGAGATCAACCCGAACATCCAGGTCCTCGCACTAAGCGCAACGGTTAGGAATGCGGAAGAGGTAGGGTCCTGGCTAAAAGCCGGATCGGTGACAACCGACTGGCGGCCTGTGCCGCTCAGAGAAGGAATCTATCACGATAATCAAGTCCAGTTCCGAGATGGCGCAAGCCGAGCGATTCTTAGCGGAACCAAAACGCCAAGCCTCGACATCGCGCTCGACGTTTTGAGCGCTGGCGGACAAGCACTGATTTTCACTGAGACGCGAAGGTCTGCCGTCGAGATGGGGCGAAAGGCCTCGGTAGCGGTGAAGAGTCGCTTGTCGAAACCCGAAGAGAGGGCGTTGAGCACTATTGCTGAGCGAATTCTCTCGACTGGCGAGAAGACTCGGCTAGGCGAAGCCCTTGCTATGCAGGTCGCGGCGGGCGCGGGTTTTCACCATGCAGGATTGGCGGGAATTCATCGCGGAATAGTGGAGGACGCTTTCCGTGATGGTAGAATCAAGGTCCTGGCGGCGACCCCGACCCTTGCAGCAGGAGTTAACCTCCCAGCAAGGGCTGTTGTCATCAGCAGCTACGAACGCTACGAAGCTGGCTACGGTAGATATCCGATAAGCGTGCTAGAATACAAGCAATTCTGCGGAAGAGCTGGAAGACCGAAGTACGACAAGTTCGGCGAGGCATTGCTCATCGCGCGTAACCCTGACGAAGCGGAGTGGTTGATGGAGAACTATGTCCTCGCCCAGCCTGAGAAGCTCTGGTCCAAGCTGGCAGCGGAGCGAGTTCTACGCCCACATGTACTATCCACTGTTGCTGCCGGCTACGCTCATTCAGAAGAAGGATTGTACAACTTCTTCGCGAGAACGTTCTACGCGCACCAGTACGGCCCGCGCCTGATCAAAGGCAAGATTGGCGATATTCTTCGGTTTCTCTTCAAGGAAGAGATGGTGCTGATGGAGGGCAAGGAGTTGTCGGCTTCAAGGTTTGGCAAGCGGGTTTCCGAGCTCTACATTGATCCAATGTCAGCCGTGATACTCCGGGACGGATTGTACAATCGATCCAAGAAGATGACTGACCTGAGCATATTGCATTTAATCTCAAAGACCCCCGATCTTTCCCCACGGCCTCGTCCCCGAGGAGGCGAAGTTGACAAGCTGAGCTTGTTGGCAGAGCAAAGAAGCGATGAATTCACCTATCCCATACCAACTCAATTCGAGGATCCTGTTGCCTACGAGGAGTTTCTCGGCGAACTAAAGAGCGCCCAAGTTCTATCCGACTGGATCGATGAGCGGACCGAGGACCAAATTCTCGAGACGAGGAAAGTTGAACCGGGCGACCTTCTCAGACTTGTGCAAGGTTCCGAGTGGCTGATCCTCGCCACCCAAGAACTAGGGCGTCTATTCGGACACAAAGATCTCCTAGCTCCTCTGGAAATGCTCAAGGTCAGACTTGCAAAGGGCGTTCGGCCGGAGCTAGTCAAGCTGACAACGCTTGAAGGCGTGGGACGAGTCCGAGCACGCATGCTCTACGACGCAGGACTGAAAACGATTGAGGATATCAAGGAAAGAAGCCTCGAACAATTGATGAGCATTCGAACGATTGGTCCATCGCTGGCAAAGAAGATCAAGGAACAAGCAGGAGGACTCATCAAGGCAGATGAATGGGAAAAGGCGAAGAATGCAAAGCCGTCGGAAGTAGAACAGCAAGCAGTCCTTACCGAATACGAAGACTCCGAATAACGACCTGAAGCCTCGGTATTCCTAGCCTTATAATGCGAGGCTTTACTACAATCTCCAAAGTCTTAGGAAAGTTCGCAGATGAGCAAGATCAAAGTAGCCCTTGCAGGCGTTGGGAATTGCGCCAGTGCACTGATACAAGGAATTCAATACTACAGAAAAAACCCGCCCAAAGAAGACAACCTCACCACCGGTCTGATGCATCCAAAGTTCGGGGACTACGAAGTAGAAGATATCACGTTCGTCGCCGCCTTCGAGGTCAACCGGAACAAGATCGGAAGCGATCTCAGCAAGGCCATATTCACAGAACCAAACTGCGCCCCGAAAATCAGCGATGTCCCCGATATGGGCGTCACAGTCAAAACCGGCCCGATCCTGGACGGCGTAGCCCCTCACATGAGGGAGCCGTTCCACGTCTACAACAAGAACAGGACCAAACCTGTCGACGTGGCAGCCGAGCTGAAGGACTCCGGGGCGGAGATTCTCGTCAACTATCTTCCAGTTGGAAGTGAAAAAGGCGCAAGATTCTACGCTCAACAGGCTTTGGATGCGGGCTGTGGTTTCGTCAATTGCATCCCCGAATTCATTGCGTCAAACGATGGATGGGCGAAAAAATTCGAAGACAGAACACTACCGATCGCCGGGGACGATATCAAGAGCCAGGTCGGAGCGACAATCGTCCATAGGGCGCTCGTGGATCTTTTCCTAAAACGTGGTGTTAGAGTGGATGAGAGTTATCAGCTCAACCTTGGTGGCGATACTGACTTTCTCAACATGACGGTGGAGGAGAGACTTCACTCAAAACGTATCAGCAAGACTACGGCGGTCGCTAGTCTCATCCCATATGATGTTCCTACGAGAATCGGTCCATCGGATTATGTTCCGCATCTAAAGAACAAGAAAATCTGCTACATCTACCTAAAAGGTAGAAAGTGGGGAAACATTCCACTCCAGATCGATCTCAAACTCTCAGTAGAGGACTCGCCCAATAGCGCCGGAGTCGTTGCAGACGTAATTCGCGCGGTCAAAATCGGACTGGACCGTGGAGTTGGAGGTGCACTCACGAGTATCTCCTCTTACTGTTTCAAGTATCCGCCGGTCAAGATCCCTGACGGTCAGGCATCTCAGTGGGTTGAAGAGTACATTCAGGGAAAGAGAGAGCACTAGGCCGAGACTTTCCGCGCCTTCCTTACCGCGGTAGCCTCCAGAGATTCTTCCCAGTTATGATTCAATCGGCCTCTACCTTTCCATTCCTCATAATGCTCCATTACCCCTGTGAACAAGAGGGGAAGCCCGATTGTAGCGTCAACATGCACGGTGCACTGTTCAGCCTTAGGATCAAGCTTTCCCCATGACTGGCTCTCAGGGAGCTCGCAGCCCGAGAGTCCGCCGAACTTTGGATCGTCTGTCGTCACCTGGATCGCGTAGCTGTGCGGGGGAACAGGCATGCCAGCAATCTCTGCCATTGGGATGACCTGCTGGATGTAGTTCTTCGGAGTCCCTCCTCCGATGAAAATAACTCCAGATTTTTGCCAACGCCTCTTGAGGCTCATAATTTCTAGATTGTCCAGCATGGGATCGTAGACCATTGGGGGCCGGCCCTGGTCAAGCTGCTCGTTCCGATACACTGTCAATGCCATCCCAATCGAGCTATCCGCGAGTGCTGGGCTGAAGATCGGGAGGTGTTCCCTCGAGGCGGTGGCGAGAATGCCGTATTCGTCGTTGATTCGTTGTCCCATGAGCTGGAAGAATTCTCTGCTCGAGTAGCCACGGGGCTCAAGGCTTTCCGAGAACTTCTCCACAAACTCGTCCGCCTTCGTGAACATTACATCATCCGCATATGTGTCGTACACCCTGTCAATTCTCATACTCCTAAGGGTCGGGTCGTCAATGTGATGGTGGGCCATGTAGTGGCGTCCCCCAAGCGACTCGTAGAGGTCATGGCTGAGGTTAGCACCGGTCGACACAAGAACATCTATCGCATGGAAGGCGATGAGGTCCCGGAGGAGTCGCCTCATTCCACCAGCAATCATAGCGCCTGACAAACCGAAGAAGATTAAGGGACGATCGGGATCGCTCAGCATATGAAGCCAGATCTTGTAACACCTGCCAAGCATTCGGCTCTGGAAAGATGTAGTGTTGAACGCTTCCAAAGCCTCACTTACAGTGTGAACCTTTGCTACATCAAAATGTTGCACAGGATGTTTGAACGCATCGCCCCGTGGCGAGAATTGAATACGAGAGGACGAAGCTGACGCGGATATTTTTTCGTGAGAGCTAGAATTCTTGTTGGACTTCATTTTATCCTTCTAACTTAACAGTTCTACGGGCTTTCCGTTTCTATTAAAATGTTCCACAACTCGCGACGCGAGTCATTCGGACAATTGAAAAATTTCTTAGAGGATCTTGTCACATAGGCCGCTGCCGAGTTTGATTTCAAGCATCGCCGGTAGGGAAAATCCCCTAACCATCGGTGTTTAAAATCGACGTCTGTGTCGTTGGAATCTGGGCGGACGGTGGGTAGGACGTCTTCCACGACCTCGCTGGTGTCTCTCTCCACCTCTCCTTGGACCGTAGGGACGAGGTGGCAGAAAAAGGGTCGGGTACGATCTTCGACCAGGGGACGTCAATCTAATCATTTCTTGAATGTTTGAGGAAGTTGTCCTTCTTATTCTCTCAAAGATGGAGTCATCGCTTCGGCTTACAAGGGAGACTGCAATTCCGGCAACTCCAGCTCGGGCGGTTCTACCGATTCTATGGAAGTATGTGAGGGGTTCTTCCGGTAGGTCGAAGTTAATGACGTGGCTTACGTTGGTAATGTCGAGGCCCCTTGCCGCCACGTCTGTAGCGACTAGGACGGCGATTGATCCGTCGCGAAAAGCCTGCATCGCCCTATCTCTTTGGCCCTGGGAAAGATCTCCATGAATCGCTAACGCGTTGTAGCCCTCAACTCTTAGGGCTTGGGAAAGTCGACCAGCTCTGATCTTGGTCGAACAGAATATGAGTCCTCTGGTTACCTTCTCGGCTTCTAAAAGGGAGCAGAGAGCCGGGAATTTTTCATTCTCTTCAGCCCATGTATATTTCTGGGAGACGGATTCAACAGCTATCTCGTCACTATCGACAAAAATTCTCAGGGGATTCTTCATGTAGTGATGAGCGAGCCTGATGATCTCGTCAGGCATCGTCGCTGAGAACAAGGTTGTTTGACGGGGACCCGGGACTCTTTCGAGTATCAACCTCACATCATCGATGAAACCCATGTCCAACATTCTATCCGCTTCGTCCAGCACTACAAATCGGACCCGGTCTAGGTCCACTGTTCTTCTCTCCAGATGGTCGAGGAGTCTGCCTGGAGTGGCGACGATGACTTTCGTCGTTGGCCTTTCTAGTTTGTTAAGCTGGACTCCTATGCTCTGTCCACCGTAGACTGGGACAGTTCTGATTGGGAGGTGGCGTGCGAGGCGCTCGAATTCTCCCGCAACCTGGACTGCCAGTTCGCGGGTTGGGACTAGCACTAGCGCTTGGAGCCCACGAACGTGGTTGTCGATCCTCTGAAGTATTGGAAGGGCATAAGCAAGGGTCTTTCCTGAACCTGTGTGTGCCTGCCCGATGATGTCTCTTCCTTGAAGAATAGGCGCGATAGCTTCCGCTTGAATTGGGAACATCTCGTCGAAGCCCATATCCTTGATTCCCTGAAGAAGCCGGGGTTGGAAACCAAGGGCTTCGAACTGTTGAGCCAACTATTGTTCAAACAGTAAGTCCGGCCGCCCCATAAAGACCTTCCAGTCCCGAAAATCCGGATCAGAACGGACGGGAAAACCGCTTCCCTTCACCTAGGGTCTTTTGGTTCTTTTCCAGAGGCTAGAAGCGTCATCGGCAAGGCCCTCATGACGATGCTCCCAAGCTTGATGCTTGGGCATATGATCTTCGCAAAAAGTCTTGCCGCAATACTCACATTTCTTGTTCAGAAGTGTAACACGTCCGCATTCGACGCATTTTTCCAAATGTCAAACCAGCGTTGGACAGAGATACGATAGATAGAGTTGCGTGAGTGGTTTAAGCTTGAGCTTGGATAGGTTGCAACTCTTGATTGTGATTCCACTTTAGGATCAGCTCCTGCAAAAGTTTCGCACGATCGTTTGTGAGGTTCAGCTTGAACACTCTGACGCGTCCGTAGTCTCTTTCTTCCACAATCCCTGCCTTTGATAGATCGTTTAGATGCCGCTCGGTAGCGCTGTAGCTTTGCTCAGTCCTCTTCGCAATCTCCGTCAGGTGCAATCGTTCGACTTGGGAGAGGAGAGTGAGTATTCGTATTCTTCCTCTGCTTGAGAGGACTCTGTCTAGTGGTGGGATCCCGTCTCCGGCCAAGGCTAGGCTCTGATGGAGAGAGTTGATTCAAGCCATCGGCGTATGGCAGACGCAGGGGCCGAGGATATTCCAAGCAGGGTAGTTTTTCCTCTGAAGCCGGTGGTAGAGAGCTGGGTGGAGAGGATGCCTGTAGCGTTCAGGTTCTGGACGTACTTCCATACTTGCGTGTGTGCCCGGTATGTTTCTTTGTGTTCCTCGCAAGCCATACGGTAAGCTATCTCCACATCGCCCATCGTAGCGTACGTCGAATTGTTTCTCTCCAAGACCCGAGCCAGGGCTAGGAGTATTAGTTTCTCGTGGAGGTTGAGATGCTGGGAATACTCGGTGCGGAGAACAGGGTATACGCTGTTCGCGGCAGCTCTGATATGATCAGGCTTCACCTCTCTCGCACCTTCCGTGTCCGCGTACTTTCCACCTCTCCATAGTAGCTCGATGGCGTAGCGAGCATCGCCCCCAGGCGTGGCCATGTCAGCGACGAAGTTCAAGACCTCCTCGGGGACGGTGGCTTCTTTGAATGCGAGCTCTGATCTTTCTCTCAGAATATTTTCCAGTTGTGGTGTAGTGTAGTGGTCTAGGCGGATGACGTTTCTCTGGAGGGTGCTTTGGGTACTCCTGTCGAGGTCTTCAAGGTTCTTGATCTCTCGCAGGATGATTATGAGGGATAATCTTACTGGTCGGCCTGGTTGTTCCTCTTGGATGCGTGTGAGGTTGTAAAGGCTGGTGGAGCCTTCTGCCTTGACAAGCGAGTCCGCCTCATCGAGAGTGAGGATGATGTAGAGTTTCTTGTCCTCCAGCTGGTCTAGGAGGATGTGTAGTAACTCCTCGCTGGAAAAACCTCGCTGGGGGAACTGGGGTGTGAAGGTCTGGATGACTCGTTTGAGGATCATGAAGAGACTGCCCCGGTACTCGCGGCAGTTGACGTGGATGTAGGCGAGGTTGAGCTTCAGGGTCTTGGCGGTGCGCTGGATATCCGTGCCGAACCGCTGGGTGAGGACTGTCTTGCCTGTTCCGATGTCGCCGGTTATGAGAACCTTGGGGCTGGTGGTCCCGGGCTTGTCGATGACCGACCGGAAGAGCTCGGCGAGGAAGCGTAGCTGGTTTTCCCGGTGGGGGAGCCGGGTTGGAAGCCATTCGAGGCTGAGGGGTCCTTCATCTTTGAATATGGTGGGTTTGGAGAGGGCATCCCGTACTATCTCGGAAGGGGTGGAGAGGCTGGTTTTCTCGATCATGACGAATACTTACACCTGAAAGCTCTCAAACTATACTGATGAACGTATAAAATGAGCAGAGATGGATAAAAGTAATCAATTTCCCGCATGGTGCAAAGACACAGTCTCAAGACGGCTAACCTCGGGAATCTTGGTTTGAAGGCTTGGAAATTGAGTTTCAAGGGTGCATGGTTCTCCGAAAACTTTCATGTGTCGAACCATCGTGGTTTTTGAGGCTTGATCACTTCCAATCTTAATAGAGGGCGAAAGGTGACAACGACCATGCTTCCCGGCGTCAGGGTTCAGGAACTCAGAAAGAACGTAGATGAGCGCGGGTCCTTCGCAGAAATCTTCAGGGAAGATTGGCGAGACTTCCTCGGCGAGGACAAGGTCGTTCAGAGCAACCTCTCTTATGGCTATCCTGGTGTAATTCGAGCTTGGCACCGCCACAGCCGAGGACAGGTCGATTACCTTGTTGTTCTAAAAGGGACCCTGAAAATATGCGCTTACGATGACACGCCCGCGTCGCCCACAAGGGGGCAGCTCTCAGAGGTCGTGACCGGCGGGGAAAAGTTAGAGGTAGTTCGGGTTCCAGGTTCCTACTGGCATGGAACCAAGACCATAGGGAACGAGCCTTCTTTGACAGTCTACTTTTTGAATCGACTTTACAACGCGAAGGACCCTGACGAGGAACGAAGGCCCTGGAATGATCCGACCATTGTAGACCCAAGAGTCTCCCAGAGCTACGATTGGAATAAGCCGTCCCACAAATAGAATCGGGCTTCCGTTCTTGTCTAATCTAAGGACGCTCCTAAGCAAGTCTTTCTGCACCAAATTGGCAGTAGGCCTCATCGATTTCCATTGGCCGATTTGCAAGCTGTGACGCTGCCCGTGAGACCTTCAGCGAAGAGTCCATTGGCCGCTTCGCTTTCCACTCTATGTTCCCGGCTTCGGTAGGAAGAATCAGTTTCTTCTCAAGCTTCATGAGATTAGCCAGACCGAGCGCGAAGTCGTACCGGCTGAGTCGCGTCGCACCTGCGGTGTGAATTATTCCAGGAAGCTGTCGTTCGGAAATCTCTATCACCATCTGCGCCAAGTTTGTGTTGAGAGTTGGGCTTGAATATTGGTCTTTTACGATGAAAATTTTCTGGCCCTTCGACAAACTATCAGAAATGTACGTTGCCGCGTTGGGTCTCTGAGGGCGTCCCCAGCCATACACCACACTCGCCCGGGCAACGGACCACCGACCTTCCCCGCAGTTCTTGGCCGCCTCCTCCCCCGCTAGTTTTGTAAGACCGTATTGGTTTATCGGATGTGGTCTGTCATGTTCCGAATAATTCCCCGTCGTGCCATCGAATACAAAGTCTGTGGACACTTGGACGAGGAAGCAGGAGGATTCCTTGGCAGAGATTGCAAGATGCTCAACGGAGGTCGAATTTAGGTCTCTGGCGAGTTGAGGGTCTACCTCGCACTTGTCTACATCTGTCAGCGCGGCACTGTTGACTATCACATCGGGTTCTATCCGGGAGATGCGCTTACGTACCGAAACCTCGTCGGTAACATCGAGGGAAATAGGAGTACCGAAGGTGGGCAAGTGCTCCTTGTATGCTGCGAAGACTTGGTGTCCTCTTCCCAGCGCGACCTGGGCAAGTCTTACCCCCAGGAGCCCGCTGGCACCTGTGATCAGAACTTTCGTTGTCCTATTCGCTCTCTTTCCAAGGAGTCGAGGACAAGACCTTTGCCGATGCTAGGGGCTTCCACCACGAAGAATTGTTGATGTACCAGTCAACCGTTCGGCCCAGGGCCTCATCGAACGAATGACGCGGTTGCCATCCCAACTGTTGGCGAGTCTTCGCTGATGAAATGCTGTATCTAAAATCGTGGCCAGGCCTATCGTCAACATCGACGACCCCCGTTTCTGGTACCCCCAAACGGCGAATGATTCTCTCCGCGACCTGGCGGTTCGTAAACTCGTTTCCAGAAGAGAAGTTGTAGATTTCGCCGGAGGCACCTTTTTTCAAGACCCTGCTGATACCGTCGCAAAAATCTTCCACATATGTCCAGTCCCGAATCTGTCTCCCACCGCCATACAGAGGAATCTTCATCTTTTTGAGGCTGCGAAGTATGGCCTTCGGGATGAATTTCTCGGGATGTTGGTATGGCCCGAAGTTGTTCGTGCAACGGACGATCACCACTGGCACTTTGTAGGTCTCGTGCCAAGCCCGAGCAAGCATGTCCGCTGCTGCCTTCGTCGCTGAATAAGGGCTCGAGGGATTCAGAGGGCTTCGTTCTGAGAAGGACCCTGAGTCGATCGAGCCGTACACCTCATCCGTGGATACGTGTACAAGCTTCTGCAAGTCCAACTTTCGACAGGCTTCCAATAAGTTGTAGAACCCCACAAGATTGCTCCTCAGAAACGGCCCCGGGTTGGCAATGCTTCTGTCGACATGGGTTTCGGCAGCAAAATTCACGATATAGTCTGTATTCTTAGAAATTTTTTTACAAGTTCTCGGGTTTGATATGTCACGTTTGACTAGCCTATACCTTGGATGCCTGCGAAGGGCTCTCAGGTTCGCGGCGCTACCACTTTTTCCATAGTCAAGATTCGTTACTCTAGTATGATCGCTACTCTGGATAATTTGATGGATGAAGTTGCTTCCAATGAACCCTAGTCCCCCTGTTACGACTACTTTCTCCAAGTTTCGCCCCTTATCTCAAAGTCTTATCACGCAATTTTCTCCCACGGTCAGACTAAGCCGCGCTGTGGAAGTTGCGGTCGCCGTGATTATCGAAGTGTGTTGTCCTATTATGCTCGATGTGATTCTATTGCCAATCTCAATTCGACAATTATCCATAACAATGGAATCCTCTATCTCACCCCTCGAAAACGAGACATGATTGCCTATGCTAGTATAGGGTCCTATGTAGACCCCGGACCCTATTGTGGTGTCGCTCCCAATGATGCAAGGTCCCCTGATGATGGCTCCTTTGGCGATTCGTGATCCACGACCCAACGTTACTCGGCCTTGTATTGATCCCATCTCTTCGAGAGTACCCTCTATCTTGGGCGTGATACCGTCTAGGACCAGCCTGTTCGAGTCTAGTATGTCTTCGGGCGTCCCAGTATCCTTCCACCAACCTTCCACCCTCCGGTAGTCGACTTTGTTGCCTGATTCAAGGAGGGTTTGTATGGCATCAGTAATTTCCAGCTCATTTCGCCACGAGGGGTGGAGTTTCCTTATGGCGCCAAATATAGCTGGCCTGAATAGGTATATTCCGGTTAATGCCAGATTCGAGGGCGGATTTTTTGGTTTCTCTTGCAATTCTAATAGTCGGCCGTCTTCGGCAAGACGAGCCACTCCAAACTGGGACGGGTTTCGCACAGCAGTCAACAAGATCATAGCGTCAAGACTAGAAGCCAGAAAATCGTCGACGTATTTTTTCACTCCTCCCTTGATCAGGTTGTCGCCTAGGTAAACAATGAAGTCGGAATCGCCAATGAAATCTTTGCAGAGGTTGACGGCATGAGCTATTCCCAATGGCTCTCCTTGTGTGATGAAGGCAAATTTCGCGTCAAATCTTGATCCGTCGCCGTAGTACTCCTTTACTTTCTCGGGATGTACGTCTCCAAGAACGAAAGCAATTTCTCTAATTCCACAAGCTATCATATCCTCTACGCCGTACTGAGATACTGGCTTGTTAGCGATCGGAATCAACTGCTTGGGGCCAGTGTGAGTTAGCGGGCGTAGCCTTGTTCCGGCTCCCCCATGGAGCACTATTCCTTTCACGGCCCGAAAATGAGACAAGAGGATATTACTCCTTTGCTTGAGTTGCGAGCCTTTTTTCCGATTTTTCGATCAAATGGACCTGCATATTGCTAATTGACCATTTGCAGAGCGCAAACGGCGGATGCGATAGTACCGATTAGAGAAGGTGGCATTCGAATGGGAAATGGTTGAAATCGAACTCTGCGGGGTTCCTAATTCCGTGAGGCAAGTCGTACGATGAGTTCATGGCTTCCTTGCAGAGGATGCGGTTTGTCTGAGCTCTCTCTAGGAGCCTCGCTTTGGGCACCTAGACATAGAGCCGTGGTTCCCATGCTCGACATGGGTAGTCTTCCCTTGGCAAATCGGCTTGAGAATCCCGGCTCGATCTCGGACAAGGCCTATCCACTTGTAGTCTACTATTGCCACAATTGCGCTTTGATACAGCTGGCCGACCTAGTTCCAAGGGATGAGATGTTCACCGAATACGTCTATCTTACTTCTGCCTCCAAGACAATGATGGAACATTTCGACCGATACGCAGAGGCGCTCTCCAATCGACTTGACTTGACAACTAGGGACAGCGTACTTGATGTCGGAAGCAACGACGGCACTCTTCTCAAGGCCTTTCAGAGACGAGGAGTCAGAGTCTTAGGGATTGAGCCAGCCCAAAATGTAGCATCGATTGCCGAGCAAGGCGGGGTGCCTACCTTGACTGAGTACTTCGATCTCGAGCTGGCGAAAAAGCTGGAGAAGGTCCGACTCGTCACCGCAAACAACATTATGTCTCATGTCGGAAATCTCAGAGGGTTTCTGGCTACCGTGGCTCACGTACTGGGGCCTGACGGACTATTCGTATTCGAAGTGCCCTGGGTGGCCGATGTTATCAGGAACAATTCCTTCGACATGATATACCACGAGCATTTGACCTATTTTGGACTCAAGCCTCTGGCCAGGGCTCTACGAGAGGCAGGGCTGTTCCTCGTGGATCTGGAATACTATCCAACCATTCATGGAGGAACCCTCAGAGGGTTTGCTTCTCGATCTTCTGATGAACTATCACCCGTTGTAAAAGAAATGTCCACTCGTGAAGAGAAAGAAGCTGACTTCTGGGCCCTAAAGGATTTCTCGGAGCGAGTTCCAAAGTTGGCTCACCAACTTAGGAATATGCTTCTAGGCTTAAAAAAAGAGGGAAAGAGGATAGCTGGATATGGCGCTCCGGCCAAGGCCACCATTCTTCTGAATTACTGCAACATAGGCCGAGATATCCTCGACTATGCAAGCGACACGACTCCTCTGAAGCAAGGCAAATCTATCCCCGGCGTCCGGGTACCTGTCGTGAGTCCTCAATTGGCCCGGGCGAAACCTCCCGATTATTATCTTCTCCTCGCCTGGAATTTCAGAGAGGAGATTCTCACCAAGGAAAAAGAGTTTCTTGACAAGGGAGGAAGATTTGTCGTCCCGTTCCCCAATCCAGAAGTCGTGGACTCTTAACACCGGATGCGCCCGGATAACTGGGGCGATGTCAGGGCTGACTTGGCTTTTGAAACTCCGAAGGGCCAAAGCACTCGCCCTTTCATGCACTGTCAGAGCTGATGTTCTCGGTTGGCTTTAGGTCGGGTCTTGGTCGCCTATGAACTCCCCAGTACATTGAACGTAATTTCGACTCGTCGCGATAGGACGAGTAGGGAGAGGCAGACTTACGAAGGGTGGGACGAGATTGATGATTGAAGATTATTATTCCATTAATGCACACTGATTAGGAGGCGCTCGCGTTGACCCTCGAGGAGCTTGCCATAAGGACTTGTGTTGAACGCAAAGGTGCTCCTATGAACCGCCACGAAGCCGAACGGCTTCTGAGGGGTCTTCCGGGATGGACCCTCATGGATGGCTCGATCGAGAAGGAGTTCCACTTCAAGTCCTACTTGGATGGGTTGGATTTCGGCTATTCGGTTGGGAAGATTGCTGAGGCGCAAGATCATCACCCTGACATTCTGATCAAGTGGAGACGCGTGAAGCTGAAACTCTCTACTCATTCTGTCAAAGGGTTGAGCGAAAATGACTTCATAGTGGCAGCAATGTCAGAACTCAAGTACCGAGAATCTGGATTCGGTTGAGGCTAAACAGGTTCTACCGTCGGGTTTTCAGATGTTCCTCGATGATCTTGAGTCTGTTTTCGATCTCTGTGAGCCGGTCTAGTATTTCCTTGAGGATTCGTATGTTTTCCTCGTTTCTTGGGATGTACTCTCTCGGGGGTCTCAGCGGGGAGGGAATTGGCTTAGTCGGTGTGGGGTGCAGAGGGTCAAACGGTCGTCTAGGTTCCATGTCTACTCCAGTGTAGCAAACACATGGTTTTGACTTTTTCTAGCCCCTTCTGGGCCTCAGTCGGGGTGAATCTGAAAGAATTATAGGAGGAGAATCAGCTCGTAAATCCCATGAACTTTGAACGTTTACTCTTCAGAAGCTGGTTCTATCTGAGAGTCGGGTATGGTACCTACATAGCTTTCCTCATTGGTTTTGTGAGCAACATCATTGTAATTTACAAGCTCGCCATAGCCGACACGTCATTGGTGTCGGTCTTTCCACACTTGACAGAGTTCGCCGTTATTGCGGTCGTGATCGCCTCCCCGATCAGCGTCATAATCGGTCTATTCCACATGCGCCGAACTGCGGCATTCGCCGCCGATGCATCGGTTTCCACTGAAGCCAATCCCTACGTCTACAAGATAGTTCCAGGAAAGGAGCGAGAGGTAACCGTTCCTCTCTCGATATTGACTGCAAGGGTTCTGCTGAAGCTGGCCGGGGACAAGTTGACAGCTGAAGAGAAACAAGAACTCGAAGGGGTTCTCGCGAAGGCCGACAAACTCCTCATGGGCCAGTCTATAGGCCTACGAAAATAGTCAACATTCGAAGGCTACGGGATTAGAGCAGTCGCCTTGGTTAGGGGCTCAGTTTCGGTGATGATTAGGCTCACTCAACCCGCTAGGAAAGGCGAATGGCTGTAATACGGAGGACAAAGCCTGCCAGTCATGGGAGTGAATGCCGTTCTCAAGATTAGATCTGGCGCTCGGTCCCTCAAAAGTGCTAGCCGAAGTATTTGCGGACCATCTTAACGCCAACGTCGCTTGCCGCCCATTTTTCTCCGTTGAACTTGACCGCTCCTAGCCTCTCAAGATTTGCCAGATGCTCTCCAAGTTTCTCGGCGGGGAATCCTTTCTCCTTGTGTCCCGGGTAGACGTCGCCTAGCGCCTTCGCGACCTCTTTTGCGCTCTTGGGAGTCTCGCATATTCGCACAATCTGAATGTTCACCTCGGTGGTGGTGAGGATTCGGAAAATTTCTTCTTCTGAGAGACGTGGTTTTGTTAGGCTGAAGCTGACTGCGCCTGATGCTTGCGATGGACCGGTCTTCGGCCCGTGTCTCCGCCGGCGGATCATCCTGTAACCGATCGCTCCCCAGGTTGCGGCAAGGATTGACCAGAGGAAGGTCGGGTTCGCTAGAAGGCCGATAACATCTTCGAATTGTAGTGTCATTATCATTGTTTCTATCTCACCCTGTGAAGTGCTGCCATCTCAATTCCAGCTGGGCCTACGCGGTATGCGTAGACCTTCATGTCTCCTAATGCCCCCGGCATTTTCAATACTCGCATTTTCCTCGCATAATCTTCACTCCCGAAAGGTTCCGTGGACAAGTCAACAACACCATCGCTCAAGTGTTGAACTGTGTTCTCAATGTGCTCAGTGTGAATTCCCTTAGACGCCAGCAGCAACGCCAGCCCGCCAGTGGAGCGGACGTGGTTCTGCAGGATCTTCAACGTCTGTTCGACTGCGGGAAATGGTGCTGAGCGAATGATATCGCTCAGGCTATCAATCACGATGGTGGTGGTGCCTAGAGGTGTGATGACTCGTGGGAATTCTTTGGCTAGTAGGTTGGCTGGGCCGATGTCCCAGGAGACCTCGCCTGCGATCTTTTCTCTCTTCATGCTGAAGCTGTCGATGAACCACATCTTTCTCTTCTCGAAATAATTGTCAAGGTTCCAGCCGAACACCGCCATCTCGCCGACAACGTCCTCCCATGATCTTCCGGTTGTGAAATAGACAGCCGGTCTTCCTTCTGTCAGGCCTTGGTAGAGGATCTGTTCGGCGCACGTGGTCATTCCGGTGTCTGCTTCGCCGAGAAACGTGATTATGCTGCCTGATGGGAGG
>Ga0209471_1000167_pt1 | contig 48681 bp, 39 predicted proteins | sample GraSoiAngelo_128_FD_185885 | JGI IMG/M metagenome (GOLD analysis project Ga0209471, IMG submission 185885) | Grasslands soil microbial communities from the Angelo Coastal Reserve, California, USA - 14_0927_12_20cm (SPAdes) (version 2) | ecosystem: Environmental > Terrestrial > Soil > Grasslands ... | reverse complement strand
CGCCGCGGCCCCCGTCGGTGCCGGAGAATCTCCAGGTGCCCGAGGGCCAGAAGCTGCTCCTGCGCGCGGCTGCCCGAGGCGCGCAGATCTATTCCTGCAAAGCGAAGGCGGCAGACTCGCAGGCGTTCGAGTGGGTGCTCAAGGCGCCCGACGCGGAGCTCTTCGATGAGCGCGGCGCGAAGATCGGCCGCCACTACGGCGGCCCCACCTGGGAGAATGCTGACGGCAGCCGCGTCGCCGGCGAGGTCCTGCAGCGCTCGGCCGTGCAAGACGCGGTGCCGTGGCTGCTCTTGCGCGCCCGGTCCAACGAAGGGTCCGGCGCGTTCACGAAGGTGACGTACATCCAGCGCATCGACACGGTGGGCGGCGTCGCGCCTTCCGCAAGCTGCGACGCGGCGCACGTCGGTGACGAAGCGCGCATCGACTACTCGGCGAACTACTATTTCTACGGAGCCCGCTGACGCGGCTCGAACACCAGGAAGTACTGGTAGGGCAGGAAGTGATGCTCCGCCCGCAGCTCGAGTCCGGCGAGCGCGGCGTGCTCGAGGAACTCCTCGCGGGAGACCTTGTGCTTGGGCGGAGGGCCCACCGGCAGCTCCCGCTTGTGGAAATCGATGCCGGCGATGCGGCCGCCCTTGCGCAGCGAGCGCGCTGCGCGCTCGAGGTACGCCGCGCCGACGGGAAAATGATGGAAGGTATCGGCGATCAGCACCAGGTCGCAGGAGGCGGGTGGCAAGAGCGGGTCGTCGTCGAGCGCCAGCACGGGCATCACGTTGCGCTGCCCGCTCTTCTCGATGCGCTCGCGGAGCACCTCGAGCATGCGTGGCTCGACGTCCACCGCGAAGACGGCGCCCTTGTCCCCGACCGCACGAGCGAGCTTCAGCGCGAAGTACCCCGGCCCGGCGCCGATGTCGCAGACGACATCGCCCTGTTTGACGGCCAGAGCGGCGAGGACCTCGGCGGGCTTTTGCCACTCGTCGCGTCCCGGCGATTCCATCTTCTCGATGTAAGCCCGCAGGTCGTCGGGGTTGCCATGATGATCGTGGCCCCGGTGTCCGTGGCTGCCTGTGTTCGCTGAGCCGACCATGGCCATCACTATCCAACTTTTTCAGGGCCGTTTCAGCTGTCCTGTGCCGCCGGCCTCACCTGCCTGGCCGCCTCCGCCGCAAGCCCCGCCGCCGGGGCCGCCTTCGACCAGCGTGGCCAGACTCGGTCCCGCTACAGGAGCGGTGATCTGGATCATCCCGCCGCCTCCACCGCCGCCTCCGCCGCAGGTCCCCGTCGATGCTCCGCTGCCGCCGGGCCCGCCGCGCACCGAGATCGTGCCGGTCCCCGTCACCTGGCCGGAGCTCGCGTCGATGAAGAAGGATCCGCCGGACCCGGCGCCGCCCGGGCCGCCGTTGGCGGAGCGGATCATGCCGCCGCCGCCGCCCTCGAGAGAGATCAAGCCGTCGATGCGGATCGAGGCGGAGGCATTGCCGCTGAAGAGGATGGCGCCTCCACCGCCGCCGCCTCCGCCGGCGGGTCCGCTGCCGCTGCCCGCGTTGCCGCCACCGCCGCCGTCGCCGCCGGTCTTGCCGTCGAGCACGCCGAGGCCACCGCCGTTGCTGGCGAAGCTGCCGGCGCTCACGTCCCCTCCGCGGCCGCCCTTGCCGCCGTCGCCGCCGCCTCCGCCGGCCTCCCCAATTGGCGGCCCGAGAAGACCAAGAAGCCCGCCTTGTGGAGCGCCCTGACCGCCGGCTGCGGCCTGGCCGTTTCCGCCGCCGCAGGTGCTGTTCAAACCGCAGCTGGGAGTGTCGCCAGGGGTCGCGCCGCGGCCTCCGCAGTTGGCGTTGGTGCAGAAGTTGCTGCCACTGCCGCCGCCGCCTCCGCCGCCGCCCGCGGCGGGCGCACCATCGCCGCCTTCGCCGGTCGTCGTGATGCTGCCGTTGGAGACGGCGCCGGGTGCGCTGCTGCCGTCTCCGACCAGCGAGGCTCCCGAGTCGAGCCGGAAGGAGGTCACCTTGAGCGTGAGCGGGTAGCCCACATCGGTAAGATAAGTCACGATGCCGGATCGCAGCCGCAGCGAGGTGAAGGTCTGCGAATTGCCGATGGCGTAGCGCTGATAGGTGAGCGTGCCGGGGATGTCGAGCGAGCTTCCCACGACGGCGAGCGAGCTTGCGCAGTTGTTGGTCGCGGTGCAGGCGGTGATGGTCGCGGTGCCGGCGGCCGCACCCGTGACCAGTCCGCTGCTCACGGTCGCGACCGAGGCATTGCTCGTGCTCCAGTTGACGACGCCGGTGACGTCGCTGTTCGGCCGTCCTGTCAGGCCCGTCTGGACGAAGCGCAGATGCAGCTGCCCAGTGATGCCGAGCAGGAACGGATCGGCGGGGATCATGGCGTAGACGGGCGGCGCCGCTGCGACATGCACGGGGCAGCTCGCGGAGAGCCCGCCGAAAGTGCCGGTGACCGTCGCGTCTCCCGCCGCAGCGCCTTTCACGACGCCTGTCGCGACGGTGGCCACCGCCGTCGACGACGAAGACCAGGTCGCCGACAGCGTCGCGTCCTGGAGGGTTCCATCGCTCATCTGCGCCTGCAGCCGCGCCTCGCTCGATTGTCCCTGGGCGATGGAGACCGGCTGCGGCCGGCAGGAGAGCGCCAGCGCCTTGGCCGGGCCGATGGTCACCGTCACCGGTGTCGAGGAGACCTGCGTTCCGGCCCCATCGGTCGCGCTCGCCACCAGCGTGATGGTGCTGCCGGCCGCGGCGCCCGAGTTCGCAGAGACGGAGAAGGTCGCGCCGACGGTCGGCCGCGATCCCGAGACGCTCGAAGGCGCCGCGACGCTCGCCGGCCCGGTCGCGGAGAGCGAGAGCTGTGTGATGTTCGCCCCCGCGGTGTTCCAGGCGCTGGCGACGGCGCTGAGCGAGCCGCCGCCCTGCAGCGTCGCCCGGTTGTCGGGGAAGGTGATGGCCACCTGGATGGCGGTGATGTTGATCGAGGCAGAAGTCACGGCGGCGGCGGTGAGCGACGTGCCAGCGTTGCCCTCGGTGCCTGTCGCGCCGCTGGTCGCGGTGAAAGTTCCTTCCGACTGCGCCGTGTAGGGAATGTGGAAGACGGTGCTGGCCCCGCCGGCGAGCTGCGCGACCGCCGCGGGCGCGGCGCCCTGCGTCGCGGTTGCGCTTGCGGAGGTGCCGGAGAGCGCCACCTGCATGGCGGGCGCTTCACCATCGTTGCGCACGGCTACCGCGACGTCGATGGCGTCGCCGAGATGGGCCAGCGAAGGCGACGCGGTGACCGAGGCGACGGTGAGGCTGGCCGGCTTCTGCACGGTGGCCGTTCCGGCGTTCGCGGCGGCGGGGGCAAGGGTGTTTCCGGCATTCGCATCGGTGCCGGAAGCCGAGGCGGAGATCGAGAGCGAGCCGCTCCCCGAAACCGAGTACGTCCAGACGAACGATTTCGTCGCGCCACCCGCGAGAGTGGTTCCAGCAGCGGAGGGAGGACTGGAGGCAACGGCTGCGCCGGCGGTCCCGGTCGGCGTGATGGCAGGGGCTGGCAGCGCGTTGAGCACCACCCCGGCCTCGCCAGGGTTGTTCGCCTGCAAGGTGAGCTGCAGCTGCTGCAAGCCGGCGGAGAGAATCGTGAGATTGAGCGACGCCGAGAGCGTCAGCTGCGCGGGCTGCTGGACAGTGGCCGGTCCGGCCGTCGCGGGGGAAGGCGCCAGCACCGTGCTGCTGTTGGCGTCGACGCCGCTCGCCTTCGCGGAGAAGGAAAGCGTCCCGCTGCCCGAGACGGCGTACTGCCAGGTAAAGGTCGTCGACGCTCCGCCCGCGAGCAATGTCCCGGCAGGCGACGCAGGAGAAGACGCGAGCGAAGCTGCCGCCGTTCCGGTCGTCGTGACGATCGGCGAGGCGAGCGCGTCCAGTTTCACCGAGGCGCCGCCGGAATTGCTCGCCGTCAAGGCCAGCGAGACCTTCTGCAGCCCGGCCGAAACCTGCGCCGGCGTCGCCGAGGCCGAGAGCGCGAGCGCAGCCGGCGCCTGCACCGTCACGGTGGGCGAGACGACCGGCGTGGGCGCGATGGCATTGCCGGTGTTCGCTTCCTTGCCGCTCGCTTTGGCGGTGAAGGCGAGCGTTCCAGTGCCGGAAACGGAGTAGGTCCAGACGAACGACTGTGTCGCGCCGCCGGTCAGCGCAGTGCCGGCGGGCGAGGCCGGCGAGGAGACGAGCGTGGCCAGAGCGCTTCCGGTGACTGCCACGGTAGGCTGCGCCAGCGCATCGAGGATGACCGAGGCGCCGCCGGTGTTGGTCGCCGAGAGCGTCAGCGAGACTTGCTGCAGCCCTGCCGAGACCTGCGTCGGGCTGGCGGCGATGGAGAGCGAGAGCGCTCCCGAGGTCTGCACCGTGACCGGACCGGCCGTCGCCCCCGGCGGCGCGATCGCGTTGTTGCTGTTGCCGTCATGTCCGCTGGCCGAAGCGGCAAAGCTGATCGTGCCGGAGCCGCCCGTGTTCCAGGTCCAGGTGAAGGTCTTCGTCACGCCACCCGGGATGACGGTGCCTGCGGTCGCCGGCGGGGAAGATGCGACGTTCGCCGAGGCGGTGCCGATCGCCGTCACTGTCGGGAGCGGCAGCGCGTCGAGCACGACATCAGCCTGGCCAGTGTTCTGCGCCGAAAGCACGAGCTGCACCTGCTGCAGGCCGGCCGAGACCTGGCTCGGGCTGGCGCTGGCCGAGAGCGAGAGCGCGCCCGGCTGCTGCACGGAGACCGGCGAGGAAGTGACCGGCGCGGGAGCGAGCGCGCCCTGCGTGTTCGCCTCCACTCCTGAGGCCGAGCCAGTGAAGGTGAGCGTGCCGCTGCCCGACACGATGTAGTTCCAGACGAAGCTCATGCTCGCGCCGCCGGCAAGCACGGTCCCGGCGGCCGAGGCAGGCGCGCTCGAGACGCTCGCGGCCGCCGTGCCGGTGGAAGCGACCGTCGGTGAGGGCAGGGCGTCGAGCTTCACGTCGGCCCCGCCGGTGTTGCGCGCGAGCAGCGTGAAGGAGACGGTGTTCTGTCCCGCCGACGCGCTGGCGGGCGAGACGGAGACGGAGACGGAGAGCGCTCCCGGCGCCTGCACGGTGACGGCCTGGCTCGCGGCGGAAGTGGGGCCCACGGCCGTGCTCGCGTTGACGTCCGTGCCCGAGGCCGAGACGGAGAAGGTGAGCGTGCCGCTGCCCGAGACGTTCCAGACCCAGGTGAAAGTCCGCGTCGCGCCGCCGGCGAGGATGTCGCCGGCCGGCGAAGGGGGTGACGAAGAGACCGAGGCCGCGGCGGTTCCCGTCGAGGTCACCGTGGGCGCCGGCAGCACGTCGAGCTTCACGCCCGCGCCGCCGCTGTTCTGCAACGTGAGCACGAGCGACACCTGCTGGAGCCCGGCCGACACGCGCGCCGGCATTGCCGAAGCCGTCGCCGAGAGCGCGCCGGGGGCTTGCACCTGGACCGTGGGCGCCGTGACGGCGGCAGGTTGAACGGCTGTGCCGCTGTCGGCATCGGTGCCGCTCGCTCCGGCGGAGAAGGTCAGCATGCCGCTGCCCGAGACGTCGTACGTCCACTGGAAGGTTTGCGTCGACCCTCCTGCCAGCACCGTGCCTCCGGCAGGCGGAGGCGAGGTCGCCACCGTGGCCGCAGCCGTTCCGGTGACTGCCACGGTCGGCGCCGGCAGGGCGTCGAGCCGCAGGCCTGCGCCGCCGGGATTCTTGGCGGTCAAGGTGAGCTGCACGCGCTGCAGTCCGGCCGAGACGCGCGCGGGCGATGCCACGAGCGAGAGCGAGAGCCCTGCTGGCGCCTCGATGACGATCGACGACGTGTTCGCCGGCGCCGGGGAGAGCGTCCCGCCCGTGTTCGATTCGGTGGCGCTCGCGGATGCTTGCCACGAGACCGTGCCGCTGCCCGAGGCGTCGAAGGTCCAGACGAAATCGCGCGTATTCCCGGAATGGAGCACCACACCAGCCGCCGAGGCCGGCGGCGTCGCAGTCGTCACCGCTGCGCTTCCCGAGGTCAGCGCCACTGGCGCCGTCAGCGCGTTGAGGGTCACGTCCGCGCCGCCGGGATTCGCCGCGGTCAGCGTGAGCGTGGCCCGCTGCAGTCCGGCCGACACGCGCGCAGGGCTGGCCGCCGCCGACAGCGTGAGCTGTCCTGGGTTCTGTACCTGCACGGTGGCGCTGGTCACGCTGCCCGTCGAGGGAGTCTTGCTGCTGTCGTTCGCGTCCGTGCCTTGCGCACTCGAAACGAAGGAGACCTGGCCTGCCGAGGTCCCCGAGGTGGTCCAGCTGAACGATGCGCTCGCCCCGGCGTGCAGCAGGGTCACGGGACCTGCGGCAATGGCGGTGATCGCCGCGGTGGTGGCCGTCGCGCCAGAGGCGACGGTGGGTGTCGCGGCCGTGACGTTGTTGGCATCCGCGCCGCCGGTGTTCTGCACGGTGAGCGTCAGGCGCAACGTCTGACCGACGCTCACGGCCGTCCGGTCGGTGGTGAAGGTGGCGGTCAGCTGGGCCGGCGCCTGCGCCGTCATGTCCGCCGAGGCAGGCTTGACGGTCGCCGGCCCGCCGCCGACTGTGCCCGATGCGCTCGCGGTCAGATGCACCGGCCCCGCCGCTGTCACCGTGATCTGGAAGGTGAACGTCGCCGATGCACCCGCGACCAGGTCCTGCGCCGCCTGGGCGGGGCCGGTGATGGTGACCGTTCCATCCCCGACGGCGCCGCGCTGGGTGAGCGAAGCCGTCACTCCGGTGACGGTGGTCTGCCCGGTGTTCGTCACCGGGACTTGCAGGCTGATCGCCTGTCCCACCGACGCCGTCGCCGGCACTCCGCGCAGATCGACCACCAGACCGCCGGGAGTCAGCACCGGCGTCGACGAGGTCGTCTGGCCGGTGCGCACCGCCCCGGTGTTGGTCTCCGTGCCATCGATGCGCACATGGACGTTCAACGTCCCGGCGCCCGTCTGGGGCGTGACCGTGAAGGTGAAGGAAGCGTTCGCCCCGCCAGCCAGCGCCGTGACCGGCAGGGTTCCGGTGCTGTGCGCAACAGATAAGCCGGCGCCGTCGGTGACGTCGAGCGCGGAAAGGGCGAGCGCGCTGACCTCTGCCCCTCCCGTGTTGGAGACGACGACCGTGATCGTCGCGCTGAACCCTTCGGTCAGCTGAGGGACCTGCGCCTGGACGGCGAGCGCGCCGGCGGTCTGCACTTGCACGACGGTAGTGGAGACGGCGGAGACCGCGACGGCCGATCCCTGGTCGGCATCGACCAGCGCTCCCGCAAAGGAGGCGGTGACCTGGAGGTTGCCGGCGGTGCCTGCGGTGATCTGCACGGGGATGTCCATCGTCGACCCCGCCGCGAGTGCGCAGGGCAACGTAGGGCAGGGCGCTTGGGCCACCGCGGTCCCGTTTCCCGAGAGAGAAAGCGTAGGGAGCGCCGCCAGCCTCGCGTCAGCCGAAGGCGCGCCGGCAGCGACGAGGTGGAGCATGATCGACGGCAGGACCTGATTTTCCGTCGCGGTGGCGGGCAGGGCGGTCGGGAACGAGGCGGTGAGGCGCGGCGGATCCTGCACGGCAATATTGAAGGTGCCCGACGCCGACACCGGCCCCGCGCCGTTGCCGTCTTGTCCCGAGGCGACGACGGAGATCGATGCGGCTCCCGAGGTCGAGCCAGCGAACACGGGGATGGAGAAATGCGTCGAGGTCCCCGCGGTGAGCCGGGCCAGCGAGGACGGCGTCGGCGACCCTGCGCCGATGGGCCCCGAGACCTGCGCGGCGGGAGCGACCGAGACCGCGTCGGCCCCGCCGCTGTTGCTCACCATCGCATCCAGCGTCGCCGACTGGCCGGTCACCAGCCGCGCTGGCCCGGACAGGGTCACCGAGAGGGAGGGGCCCGCCTGAACATCGAACGATGCCGCCCCCGACGCCGTCACGTTTGCGCTCGACACCGGATCGGTGCCCGCCACCGAAAGCGCAAAGGTCGCGGGCGCCGCCGTAACTCCCAGCACGACCGCGGAGAGCGTGACCGAACCGCCCGCCGGAACCGAGGCCGGCGGCAGCTGCACCGCGGCCGCGGCATTGCCCGAGCTGTCGATCACGGAGCCCGAGCCGCCGGCCGAGATGGAGAGAACCGCCGAGGGAACGTCCACGTCGCCGGCGTTGGAGATCTGCACGGCGAGGGAAATCCTCTGCCCCACCGACGTGCGCGATTGCGCCGGTGTACCGGTGATCGAGAGTGCCGGCGGCCGCCGCGCCGCACCCGACGACGCCGACGCGGACTGCGCCGCGAAGGTGCGGCCGGAGAGCGCGCTCGCGCCGGAGAGATTGACGGTCAGCTGCACCGCGGTTCCGGCGGTCTGCGGAACGACCGTCAGCGTCTGCGTCGAGCTGGTCCCCGCCGCGATGGCGAGCTGCACCAGCGAAGGCGTGACGCTTCCTCCCGTGGCCGAGACGCTGAGCTGCGCTCCCGAGAGGTCGACGTCGCCGTCGTTGCGCGCCTGGACCGTGACCGCGACCGGCAGGCCCACTTCCACCACTCCCGGCAATGCCAGAGAGGCGAGCGCCGGAGCAGGCCCGCTTCGCACCGTCAGCGCGCGCCGCACCGAGAGCGCCGCTGGCGCGTCGCCGCGCGCGGCGAGAGCGGTTGCGTCCAGTTGCAGCCATCCAGGCCCCGCCGCAATTCCTTGCACCAGGCCGAGCAGGGGCAACGCCAATCCAGCCGGCAGCACGGCGCCCGAAAGAGAGACATTCGCGGCCAGCGCCGCGCCTCCGCCGGCGCTGACGTTGACGGTGACGTGCCCCAGATCGACCCAGGCAGGCGCCAGCAGCTGCGCGGTCATGGCCTGCTGAGCGCCCAGCTCGATCTCGGCGGGCGCCTCGATGCCGGCGGCCATCAGGGGAGGCGCGAAGGCGTGCAGCGTGGAGGAGACCTGCACCGTGCCGCTGACAGTGCCCAGGCTCCAGCGCACGGACACTGCCAGGGCTGTGTCGACCGCAGCCGGAGGTCGCAGCGAGCTGATCTTGCCGAAGGCCGTGATCGGATCGACTCCGAGGAAGGAGGGCAGGAGCAGCCCGCTCACCGCGACCGTTCCGCCGGGCGTCACGCTCAGCGAATCGATGGCCACCTGCACGGAAGGCGCGCGCGAGGTCAGCGCGATCGAGAACGACTGCTCTTCGCCGCTCGCCAGATCGGTCGGGGCCGCCAGGGCCACCTCGAGGGGCGCGACCACCTCGAGGGCCGCGCTGCGTGCCGCCTGCCGCGCGCCGAGCGCGATCGACACCTCATACACGCCGGGCAGGAGCGTGTCGGGCAGGGTTGCCTCGATGCTGCCGTCGGCGTGGAGCACGGCATTGCCCAGATCGATCGAGCCGACGCGCACGAAAAGAGGATCTCCACTGGCGCTCTTCGCGCCGAGATTGGTGACGACCGGCGCCCGGAATCCGCTGCCATGCAAGAGCAAGGGCGTGACCACACCCGCGACTGCGATCGCGGGCTCGACGGAATCGAGCGAGAGCTGGTCCGGCAAGCCGCGCTGGGCGCAGGTGCAGCTGGAAAGAGCGAGCGCAGCGAGCGCACTCCACGTGCGCCGCGCACGCTGAATGCGCCCGGGCGTGACCAATTTCGAGTCCAACGTGAGTGAAATTTTATCAACCGCGCGGGTAGGCTCTCATCCACACCGCGGATCACTTCCGCCGCCATCTCGATGCCGCCACGCACATCAGCGGGCGAGAGGGAGGCGCAGGCGGAAGCGCGCGCCGGGGCCGCCCTCGAGGAGATCGAGCTCTCCCCCGGCCTCCTCGGCGAGGGATCGGCAGATGTAGAGGCCGAGGCCGGTGCCCGACGCGCGCCCGGTGACGAAGGGGCTGAAGAGGCGCGCGCGCAGCTCGGCAGGGATGCCCGCTCCTTCGTCCTCGACGATGGCCTCGGCGCCTCCGCCCGTGGTCGCGGTGGTGACGCGGATGCGTCCGCCCTTGCTGCCGAGAGCCTCCATCGCGTTGCGCAGAAGGTTGCCAAAGGTCTGCTCGAGCGCGATTTGATCGCAAGCGACCTGGGGCACCTTGCCGAGCTTTCGCTCGAGCGTCGCTCCTTGCCGCGCGGCATCGGCCTCGAGCAGCGACCACGCCGCCTCCACCGCCTGGTTGAGATCGCCGCGCGTGCCCGGCGGAGGCGGCCCCGGCCGTCGCGCGCGATCCAGCAGGAGCTGGATGCGCTGCACCTGCTGCACGATGGCCGCGGCGCGGGAACGCACCGTCGCATCGCCGCCATGCGAGTCGAGCAGCAACTCGGCGTTGGCGCGGATGCCGGTCAGCGGCTGGCGCAGCTCGTGGGCCAGCTCGGCGAGCAGCAGTGCGGGGTCTTTCGTCTCAGCCATGCCTCTCCTCAGGGACCGATGTCGAGCCACCAAGCTTCATAGCCCAGCCAGACCGACGTTCCCTCGATCTGGCCGACGACGGCGCCATTCGTCAGCCGCGCGCTGCCGACGCTCGCGCCCAGACCGATGCGGCCGCGGCCGAGGGAAAAATCGAGCGAGGCGCCGGCGCGAAAGCCGGGCCGGACGCTGACGACGCGCTCGTTGCCGCTCACTTCGCTCGAGGCGGAGGTCCAGGCGAAGACTGCTGCCGGGCCTGCCTCGAGCGACGCTCCGAACCGCCGCGCGATCGGCAATCGGGCGCGCAGGAGCAAGGGCACGGTGAGCGCAAACAGATGCCGCGAGAGCGGATGCTGGGCGCCGGCCAGGTCGACGACGATGGTGTCGCGGTAGGAAAGGGCGTCGAGGCCGAGGAGAGCGCCCCCCTCGAAGGAGCCGAAGCGGCGGCGGATGCCGAGCGCGGCGCCGAGCCGCGGCGCGCGCATCGCGCCGCTCGACATGCCTCCGCCCTGTCCGCGCGCGGAGAGGAGCCAGGCTTCGGGCGGCGGATCAAAAGCGATGCTCGTGCGCGCGAGCACCCGGCCGCCCGCGATCACCGATGCCTCTGCGGCGCGGACGCGGGGCGCAGCGTCGAGATCGGCCTCGGCAGCGCCGGCGGCCGCAGCGCGCAGCGGTCCGACGCTGGCCCCGCTGGCGGCGAGCGCGAAGCCCGACGCGCCGAGAAGATTTCCGAAGCGGTCGCGCACCAGCACGCGCAGAAGCGCCGTGCGCTCGGTGGGGTCGGCGCGCAGCTCGGCCGTCGATGCCTCGCCCGGCCGCGCTTCGATGCGCGCCTGTGCTCTTGCGGCATCGCCGGAGCGCAGAGAGATCTCGACCGCACCACCTGCGGGGAGCCGTTCCGGGACGAGGCCGCGCACGTCGACTGTCTTGCCCCGCCAGGAGATGCGCGCCGGCGCTCCGGCCAGCGACGCTTCCAACGGAACTCCGGCGAGGGCGTTGCCGGCCGCATCGCGGACACCCGCGTGCACGACCAGCTCGTCGCCGGCGCGCGGCGCGGAGGAGGGGAGATCGAGCGAGATCTCGGCAGGCGGCCCGGCCACCACCTCGAACCGCAGCTTGACCGTGCCGGCGGAAGGATCTCCTTTGACATCGATGGTGACGAGATCGCTGCCCGGCGATGCCGGCGCCCGATAGCGCGCGGTCCAGAGCCCGGCTCCGCGAGCGGCCGGCGCCTCGACGGAACCTCGGCTGGCGGCAGCGCGCACTTGCGCGTTCTCGGCGGGAGCGCCGTCCGCCGCGGCGAGAGCGAACGCCAGGCGCAGCTCGCCGCGCGCCACGACCTGGTTCCCCGAAGCGACCGCAGCGATGCGCGGCAGCGAGGGCGTCTCGAGATCGATGGCGACCTCGCGGACGTTGCCAATCCGATCGACGGCTCGAACGACGCCGCTCTGCGTGCCGGGCGGCACGAACACCGGCAGGGTCGCCTTGCCTTTGGGCGCGCGCACCGGCCCGAAGAGCGCGCCGGCCACGCGCACCGAGAGGACCGAGCGGCGCTTCGACTCGAGACGCAATCGCGTGTGGCCGGGCAGCGGCAAGAAGGCGGCTCCCTCGCCGTCGCCATCGAGCAGAGCCACCGCCAGCGCACGGGGAGACCGCCCCGGCGGCAGCGCGATGCGCAGCGTGCCGTCAGGCGACTCGATCAGGCGGCCGGCGCTGGCTGCGGCGTGCAGCGAGAGCAGCTTCGCTTGCGGAATGCGGAAGGGGTGCAGCGCGACCTCGGCGGGGCGATTCTGCAAGAGCGAGGCATAGAGCCCGGCGCCGGGAGCCTCGAGGCGCAGGGAGAAGGCGCTCTCTTCGCCGCGGCGCCGCGCCACGCACGAGATCTCGCCCGGCTCCGATCCAGCTGGCGGAAGAACGCGCGGCGGGAGGGTCCCGTTCGCTGCCACGACGGAGGCGCCCCGGCAGGAGATCGATCCGAGGTCGGGCAGCGTGGGATCCTCTCCCTCGAGGAGCTCGGGCCCTCCCATCAACTTCACCGTCGAGGCGGTGCGGCCGTCGCGCCGCACGGCGGCCGGCGCTGAGACTCCCAGCGGCCCCGTTGCGAGCACCGCTGCCAGGGCAGCGGCGATCACTCCCAGCCCTCGTGCTGCGCCTTGACCGGCGGCGGCCGTCGATCGACGCGCAGCGTGTTTTCCGCGTCGGCGGTGCGGCCGAAACGGTCGGTGCTGCTGACCGACAAGCGGTTGGGTCCGGGGATGAGCGGCACGTCGGCCTCGAAGCGGCCGTCGTCAGCAACCTGCAGCTGCCGGCCGTTGACCGAGACGAGCGCGCCCGGATCGGCTTCGCCGCTCAGCTTGATCGACGTGTCGCGCGTTTCCTTCTGCTCCGGCCAGGCCACCTTGAGCAACACCGAGCGCGGCACCTCCTCGCGCACGGGCGCCGCGTCGCCGACGATGCGCGCCCCCTGGCCGGCAGCGAGGAGCGTGTCGCCGCCGCCCGAGGTCAATTTCACCTCGCCCGCCTCGGCGACGACGGCGACCAGGCCCTTGCCGTCGTTGAAGACGGCGAACGAGCCGGTGCTGGCCTCGGCCACCGCGCTGCTGCCGGACGACTCGACGGTCAGTGCCGTGTGCCCTGGCGTGGCCCCGATGCGGCCGCGTTCCAACCGGAACCGGGCGCGGTCGGCGAGCAGCTGCCGCACCGACACTTCCGTGCGTTCGCGAACCTCGATCGATCCGTCGCGGCCGACCTGCAATGTGGCCGTGCCTCCGAGGGCGGTTCGGACCGAGTCGTCGAGGCCGAGAGGGAAGGGCGGTTGCACCGGCACCCACGGCCCCTGCGCGTGCCGGACCTGCACATCGCCCTGCGCCTTGGAAAGGTTCAATGCGACCGGCGCAGGCGCAGGCGCGGGCGCTTCGGCAACCGGAGCAGGCGGAGGGGGCGCCGCAGCCGGTTTTTTCCCGCAAAATCCGCAGCCACCGAGGGCGAGGAGCACCCCCGCCGCGGCGGGAAAAAAAATAATTATTTTTTTTTCTACAGCCGGCTTGGGGGCGCCGCTCATGCTAGCGCCCTTTCTTGCAGCACCGGCAGCACCACCGTGAAGGTTGCGCCTTTGCCGGGCGCGCTCTCCACCGTCACCCGGCCGTTGTGCTCCTCGCAGACCTGGTGGACCATCGTGAGGCCCAACCCCTTGGCGTTCCAGTCTTTTTTGGTGGTGAAGAAGGGTTCGAAGATGCGCGGCCGGACGCTGGGAGAAATGCCCTCTCCGGTATCGGCAAAGCGGATGGCTGCGAGCTGCCCATCGATGCAGCGATAGCCGACCGTGAGCTGGCCGCCCGCCGGCATGGCCCGGCGCGCGTTCGTCACCAGCTCGGCAAAGGCCTCGGTCAGCCGCCGCGGGTCGCCGGTGATGCGCAAGGGCGGCCCGTACTCGCGGACGATCTGCACCTTGGCCGAGGCGAGCGCGTCGCCGTTGCGGGCCAGGGAATCGTCGAGCAGCGCGCGCAGGTCGACAGCGGTCTGCTCCGCGCCCTCCGCGCCTTGCTGCAGCCGCTGGACGATCTCGCGGATGCGCAGCGCTTGCGTCTCGATGCTCGCCAGCTTCTTGCGCCGCGCCGAGTCGGCCGGCTCCTGCAAGAGCAAGAGCTGCGTCTGCCCGAGGAGGCCGGCGAGCGGATTGTTCACCTCGTGCGCCACGCCGGCGCCCAGCTGTCCCACCGCGGCGAGCTTCTGCGCGCGCAAGAGAAGGTCCTGCGCCTCGCGCGCCTCGCGTGTCTTCTCCTCGACCCGCTGCGCCAGCTCGCGGTTCCAGCGCTCGATCTCCGCGGCCATGGTGTTGAAGGCGCGCGCCAGATCGCCGAGCTCATCGCCGCGGTCGGCGGCGACCACGCGGTGCCCCAGCTCTCCGCCAGCCAGCGCCGCGGCGCCCTGGTGCAGCGCGCGGATGGGCCGCACGATGGCCCTGCTCGCCAGAAGCGCGAGAGCCACGCCCGCGACCAGCGCGATCGCTACTGCGGCCGCCGTTCGCCGGGCCAGCACCCGTGACTCGGCGAGCGCGTCCTCGGCCGGCTCGTCGATGGCGATGATCCAGCCCAGGTCGGGCGCCTCGGCCGTGGCGCCCAGCCGCTCGACTCCATCGGGTCCGATGAAGGAGAGCGCGCCGAGACTCCCGGCCAGCGCCGCCTGCACCAGCGGCGAGCCCGACAGCGACGAGCGCGGCGCGATCGAGCCGAGCACCACGCGGCCCGTGCGATCGACCACGACTGCGCTGCCGCGCACGCCCAGGCGCGACTCGGAGACGACCGGAATCAGCCTCGCCAGGCTGAACTCGACCGCGAGCACCAGTCCACCGCGTGCGCGAACCGCAACCGCCACGCGGGGCTCTCCGGAACGGGAGGCGTGCGCCGGACCCACTGCAGCTCCGACCTGCACCGCCGCGCGCAGGGGGATGCTGCGGGCGAACTCGTCGATGTCCTGCTCGCCGAGGATCGCGCGGTCCGCGAGAGAAGGATCCTGCGCGCGCGAATCGAGATAGACCGGCGACGCCACCTGCGCGCCGTCAGGCGAGAGCAGCGCCACCGCCGCGGCGCCTTCGATTTGACGGAACACCAGCCGCAACGCTCCGACGCGCTCGCCGGCGCTGAGCTCGGCGAAATCCATCGCGTTGCCGGCGAGGCCGGCCGCGTGAAGGCTGGCGGAGACCTCGGCGGAGACGCGCTCGGCGAGAGAGCGCGCCGCCGCCACCTGCGCGGCGCGGGTGCGATCCTCGAGCGCGCGGCGCGAGACCTTGAAGGCGATCCATCCCGCGCCGATGAGCGGAAGCACGGCGACCGGCACCATCACGAGAAGTGCGCGGGCACCGATGCGCATCGCTGCGACTGTATCGCGGGAAGCGCATCCGACGCACGGAAGTTTCCCGCCGACACCACCCGCTATAGGCTCACAGCCGATGCCAGAGTCGGTAGCAGAGGGACTGCGCGCGCTGGTCGTCGACGACGAAGAAGTCGTCCGCTCGGTCGTGGTCGAGGTGCTGGAGGGGATGGGCTTCGCGACCGGTCCGGCGCAGTCGCTCGCCGAGGCGCGCCAGCAGATGGCGGCCGCCGGATACGACTTCCTGGTGGTGGACAAGAACCTGCCGGACGGCAGCGGCCTCTCGCTGATCCGCGAGTTCGGCGCGCGCAACCTCGACGTGCAGATCGTCGTGATGAGCGGCTACGCCACGCTCTCGTCGGCGGTGGACGCGCTGCAGGCCGGCGTGGCCGATTACGTGGTCAAGCCCTTCGACCTGGCTGACTTCCGCGCGCGCCTGCAGCGCGCCGTGGAGGGCCTCAAGCTGCGCCGCGCCAACCGGAGCCTCCTCTCCGAGCTGCAGACCAAGAACGCCATTCTCGAGGGCCTGGCGACGCGAGATCCCTTGACCGGGCTCGACAACCACGCCTCCTTCCAGGAGTCCGTGCGCAAGGAGATCGCCCGCGGCCGGCGCCACGGCGCCTCCTGCGCGCTGGTCCTCGCCAGCGTCGATCGCTTCCGCGACATCAACAAGAGCCTCGGCTTCTCCGGCGGCGATGCGCTCCTGCGATCCTTGGGCGGCTTTCTTCAGCGCAACTGCCGCGTCAGCGACCTGCCCGCGTATCTGGGTGGCGGCGACGTGATGGCGCGCTTCGGCGGCGACACTTTCGCGCTGCTCTTGCCCGAGACCGACCGGACCGGTGCCGCCACGCGCGCAGAGACCCTGCGCCGGATGCTGGAAGGAGCCGAGCTTGGCACGGGCCTGCCGCGCATCACCGTCTCGATCGGCGTTGCCTCCTTTCCCGAGCACGCCCAGGAGGCCGAGGCGCTCATCGGCGCCGCCTTCATCTCCATGGAGGCCGCCAAGCAGGCCGGGCGCAACCGTCTCATCTGCTGGTCCCGGGAGCTGTCGCAGGGCGGCCGCCTCGATGCGGCGCAGGTGCGCCACGAGGCGGACAAGCTGGGCGCGCTCGATCGCTCCATTCGCGAGCGCGCTTTTCGCGCCGTGTACCAACCGATCGTCGATCTCGCCGCGCGCAGCGAGCTGGCGTGGGAGGCGCTGGCGCGGCCGACCGATCCGGGCTTCGGCTCGATCGTCGATGCGCTCGGCGCGGCCGAGCGGGGCGGACAAGTGCCGGCGCTCGGTCGCGTGCTGCGCGAGATCCAGGTGGCCGCCATCGGCCAGCTCCCCGCGGAGAAGCTGCTCTTTCTCAACGTCCATCCCTTCGAGTTCCTCGTCGCAGACGGCATCGAGAAGGAGGCGGCGCTCCAACCCTGGACGAAGCGCATCGTGCTGGAATTGACCGAGGCAGCCGAGGTGAGCAACTTCGAGCGCGCGCGAGACCGGGTGGCCGCGCTGCGGGCCGCCGGATTCCGCATCGCCGTCGACGATCTCGGCTCCGGGTACTCCAGCCTGAACAGCCTGGCGCTGCTCGAGCCCGACTTCGTCAAGCTGGACATGGCGATGGTGCGCGGGATCTCGCAGGGCGGTCGCGCCGCGCGGCTGATCAAGCACATCCTCGAGTATTGCCGCGGCGAAGGGATGCGGGCGATCTGCGAAGGGATCGAGACCGAGGAGGAGCTGCGCGTGGTGCAGGAGCTCGGGGTGCCGCTCGTGCAGGGATACCTGCTCGCGCATCCGGGGCCCGCCTTCCCGCGCGCGGCCGTAGCGCGGATCGGCCCTGCGCGGTAAAGAGCAGCCCATGGCAAAGACCCTCATCGACGGAGTGGCCGGCCTCAAGGCGCTGGTGGGCAAGGAGCTGGGGCCGTCGCCCTGGCAGACGATGACCTACCAGGCGATCCAGAAGTTCGCCGACGCCACCGGCGACCACCAGTGGATCCACGTCGACCGCGAGCGCATCGCCCGCGAGTCGCCCTTCAAGAAACCGGTCGCGCACGGGTACTTCACGCTCGCGCTCATCGCCGGGCTCTTCTTCGAGCTGGTCGAGGTGAAGAACTTCGCGATGGTGATCAACTACGGGCTCAACAAGGTCCGCTTTCCCGCCCCGCTCAAGGACGGACAGCGGTACCGGCTCTCGGTCAAGCTGGCCGACGCCAAGGAGGCGGGGAACGCCGTCGAGGGCATCCTCGCGGCCACCATCGACGTCGAGGGCGAAGAGAAGCCTGCCTGCGCAGCGGAGCTGGTCTTCCGTTTCTATTGAGCGCGCATGAAATGAAGTAAAGTCGCCGCCAGGGGGAGTGCCAGGTGGCTGGGCAAGAGATCGAGCTGAAGCCTCGGCTGCCGGAGCCCGTGACTACGCGGCCGCTCAAGACCGGCGCGGCGTTCACGCTCGTCCTTCCCCGCAAGCGCTTCGTCTATCGCCACTGGGACAAGGAGAAGTACCTGCCGGGCGAAGAGGCCCAGCTGATCCTCGAAGGCGAGGGCATCGGCGAGGGTCCGTACGAGTTCCGCATCGAGTCGAGCGACGACAAGCAGGGCAAGTCGTGGCGCGAGGTGGCCACCCTCAAGGCCACCGTCGAGGGCGACAAGGCCAGCGCGAAGTTCAAGCTCCCCAAGGCGCCGCCGCGCGGCCGCATCACCAAGGCCGAGTGGAGGCGCACCTTCGCCAAGCCGGGCGACCGCATCGGGCTGCACGTCGAGGCCGAGGGCTACGAGGGCGCGCTCCTCGACCTCCGCGTCGAGCGCAAGAATCCGCAGACCGGCGAATGGGAGACGTACGCGAGCTGGCGGGGCGAGATCGAGGACGGCAAGTACGAAGGCGTCTTCCCGGCACCGCCTGTGAAGCGCGAGCGGCCCCTCGTCGCCGGCGAGATCGTCGCTCTCAGGTGGATCGACAAGCCGCAGGAGAACGCCGCCGTCTGGATGGAGGCGACCCTCAGGAATCTTGACGGCACAGCTCTCGAGTTCTTCCTCGAGCGCAGCGACGCGGAGGGCAACTGGGTGCAGATCGGCAAGGCCATCTCGACCGTGAGGGGCAGCGCGGCGAAGAACTCGGTGCTGGTGCCGCCGCTGCCGGAAGGGGCGCAGCCGCCGTCGCCGGTCCACTTCTCGAAATGCGCTTTTCATGGCGGAGAAGACCTGGTCGTCTCGGTCGATCCGAAGTGGCTGGACGGCAAGGCCTTCGAAGTGAAGCTGGAGCGGCGGCAGCTGCGGCAAGGATCGTCTTGGGAAGAGATCGCGCAGATCAAAGGGCGGCGCGGGCACGGCAAAGCGGAGGAATAGATGGCCGAACAGACCGGCGACGACAGCAGCGAGCCCATCGAGGAGCAGGCGCAGCTCTACCGCTTCTGGGTGCGCGCGCCGGATGGCCGCGAGATGGTCAGCGCCGTCGTCGAAGTCGATCCGAATGCCGAGGGCGACCCGCAGCACGACCCCGCCTCCTCCAAGGAAGAGCTGGAGCAGAAGCACAAGGCCGAGGCGAAGACGCACGACGAGGAGCTGGAAAAGCTGCACGGCGAGCAAGAGGAGGAGCACGCCTCCGATCTCGAGGCGCACCACGGGGAGGTCGCCGCCAAGCACGAAGAGGCGCTGGTGGCGAAGCACGAGTCCGAGCTGACCCAGACCGAGGCCGAGCACAAGCTCAAGGCCACCGAGGAAGTGGAGAAGAAGAGGGAGGAGCACGCCCAGGAGCAGGAGAAGAAGCACGACGCCGTCCACCAGGACTTCGCTTCCAAGCTCCAGGGTCTGATCAAGGCGGAGATGCCCAGGCTGGAGCAGCTCCATCTCGACAAGATCGCGCGCTTCGCCGCGGATCATGCCAAGGACCTCCACGAGGCCGTCGCGCGGCAGGTCTCCGATTTGGCAAAGAAGCACGGCAAGGATCTGCTCGACGCGCACCAGGCGCTGCTCGAGCGGCACCACCAGGAGCTGGTCGAGGTAGAGCAAAAAGCCGGCGAGGATTTCGAGCGGAACCACATCGGCGTCTTTGCGCAGCTGGGCAAGGAGCATCTGCTCGAGCTCACGGACGTCCTCGCGCGGGGGAAGCAGACGGAAGAGGCGCGCGAGCAGGCCTACGAGGACTTCAAGCAGCGCCACGCCGACGATGCCGCGACCCGAGCGGCGGCGGTCCTGGAGGGGAAGCTCCGCACGCTGCGCGGAGAGAGGGGCCAAGTGATCGAGAAGCAGCTGGCGGAGCAGAAGGCGACGCTCACGCAGCTTGTGCAAAACCAGCTGAAAGAGAGGCTCGACGCCGAGCAGGGTCTTCGCCAGGAGGCGCTGCAGGAGGTGACGAGCACGACCAAGGAGATGCTCCATTCCCTCTTTGGCGAGAAAGAAAAGCAGGAGCAGGACTTGCGCGCCCAGGTGGAGAAGGAGCAGGGCGAGGCCTTGAACAAATTGAAGCAGCAAGGGAAGGCGCTGCTCGACGATGTCCTCGGCCAGCTCACGGGGCAGCATGCGCAGCGCCTGGAGAAGGCGCTGGAGGAGAAGAAGCGGGAGTTCGAATCGAAGAAGAAGGAGGCGATGCAGCAAGTGCAGAAGTGGGCCGACGAGCACAAGAAGAAGGCCTTCGAGAGACTGAGCAAGCTGCAGGCGAAGGCGAAGAGCTGGTTCTCCTCGAGGGTGGCCCAGGTGCACGGCAGGGAGATGGAGCGCCACGACGACTGGTTCAACAAGAAGAACCAGCAGAAGGCCGCGCAGAAGCAAGCCAAGGCGCGCAGGCATCCCTAGCGAGTGGCTCGCGAATACAACTTCGATGGCCTGGTGGGCCCCACGCACAATTACGCGGGGCTCTCGTTCGGCAACGTCGCATCGCAGGAGCATGCCGGGCAGCCGGCCGATCCGCGCGCGGCCGCGCTGCAGGGTCTCGCCAAGATGCGTTTCGTGGCCTCGCTCGCCGTCGGGCAGGCGGTGCTGCCGCCGCACGAACGGCCCAGCCTGCGTACTCTGCGGCGGCTCGGATTTCGCGGCAGCGACGAGGAGGTCATCGCGCGCGCTGCGGCCGATCCCGAGCTGCGCGATCATCTGCTCCGCATCAGCTCCAGCGCGGCGGCGATGTGGACGGCGAACGCTGCCACCTGCGTGCCCGGAACGGATGCGGAGGACGGCCGCCTCCACTTGATGCCGGCGAATCTGACGGCGATGTTCCACCGCTCGCTGGAAGCGGAGACCACCGCGCGGGTGCTGCGCGCCATCTTCGCCGACCCGCGCCGCTTCGAGGTGCACGATCCGCTGCCGGGCGGAACGCATTTCGCCGACGAGGGCGCCGCCAATCATACGAGGCTCCTGGTGCCGGGAAGGCCGGCGGTGCATCTTTTCGCCTGGGGCCGTGTCGCTTTCGGCGAGCAGCCGCGAGCCGGAGAGTCGCAGCGCTATCCGGCGCGACAGACCCGGGAGGCCTCGCATGCGCTAGCGCGGCTGGGGCAGGTCGATCCGGCGCGGGCGCTCTTCCCCCAACAACATCCCGAGGGCATCGACGCCGGCGCCTTCCACACCGACGTCGTCGCGGTGGGAAATGGCCATCTGCTCCTCTTGCACGAGAAGGCCTTCGCCGAGACCGATGCACTGTTGAAGAAGCTGCGTGAGCTGCTCAGCGATCAGTTCATCGCCAAGGTCGCGACCGAGGCGCAGTTGCCCCTCGCCTCCGCAGTGGCGGCCTATCCTTTCAATTCACAGCTGCTCACGCTTCCGGACGGAAGCATGACCATCGTCGCGCCGGTCGAGTCGCGCGAGGATCCGCGCGCGCGGAGCTTCCTCGAGTCGGCGCCGGTCGCGAGCGTCCATTACCTCGACCTGCGCGAGTCGATGCAGAACGGCGGCGGCCCGGCCTGCCTGCGGCAGCGGATCGTCCTCTCCGACGAGGAGCGCGCGGCGGTCGGGGCGCGCGTCTTCTGGGACGAGGAGCTCGGCGCCGAGCTGGAACGTTGGGTCCAGCGCCACTATCGCGACCGGCTCACCGGCAAAGACCTCGCCGACGTGCGCCTCTGGCGCGAGACGCTGGCGGCGCTCGACGAGCTGACGCGAATCCTCCGCCTCGGCAGCGTCTACGACTTCCAGCGCTGACTACTGCCTGGGCGGCGGCGCGAGCTTGCCGTCGGGATAGACCAGCGTATCGCCGTCGTCCCAGTGGAGCGCGAAGAGCCCGTCGGGCCGCCAGGTGATCGACTTGGGCGCGCCCTTCCTGACGATGAGGTTGGCGACGTCGTTGGAGATGGTCAGGGTGTCCGCCGGACCCTGCGCTTCCGCCTCGGGAGGCGGCGGCTCCGCGCGCGGAGCGGAGGCGGCCGTCTCCTTCTGCTGCAGATCGAGCTCGGCCATCTTCGCGCGGATCTTGGTCGCGTCTTCGGGAGCGAGCTTGTCCAGCTCCTTGGCCATCTCGGCGTGGGCGTGGATCAGCTTGGCGGCGGCGTCGATGAATGGCCGCGGCGTGGGCAGGGCGACCGCGACGAGCCGCGGCGCCTTGGTCGCGGCGCGCGCCGGGAGCTTGGCGATCCGGTCCTCGCTCTGCTGCGCCTTGCGCATCGCCTCGAAAGCGGGCCGGAGGTCGGACATGGTCAGTCCGCCCTTCGCTTCGGCGAGCGCGTCGGCCAGCTCGTCGGCGGCGTTGATGGCGTCCTTGCGCAGCGTCGCGGCGTGGTCGAACTCCTGCTGGAGCTGAGGATCGTCGTCGTCGCGCATCGCCTCCGCCGCCGCCTCGCGCACCCAGGTGCCGCGGTCGATCGCCTGGATGAGCCGGCGCAGCTGCTTGCGCGCCGCGCCCACGGCTTCGTAATCGCTGCCGCGGATGCGATCGAGCTGTTCCGGCGAGAACCGCGACTCGACGGCCTGCTGCGACCAGCGCTGCTGGCGGACGATCTCGCGCAGAAGCCGGTCGTCGCGCTCGGCGGCGGCGTGCCCGGCGATGCACCCCGCCGACAAGAGCAGCAGGGCGAGAAGGTTGCGCATGTCGTTCCTCCGGACAGATGGTGACGCGCGGCAGTCGCCCGCGGCCACGCTACACAGTAGAACGAGGGAGGAGGTCGAAATTCAATGCTCTTGCTCGCTCTTGTTCTCCTTGCCGCGCCCGAAGATCTGGCCAGCCGCCTGCGCCACCTCGAGTCGGCAGGGAGCGCCGAGGCGCCCGCCTCCTCGCCCGACGGCTCCCGGATCGCCTTCGTCACCACCTTGTTCGGGACCCGGCAGGCGGCCTCGATGGCTTCCGAGGGCGGCTATCCCAACCAGCTCACCGACGAGCCGGGCGGAGTCATCGCCCTCCGTTACGCACCCAACGATCCCAAGGTGCTCATCGCCCTGGCAATGCGGGGCGCGCGGCGGCGGCTGCTCTTCATCGACGAGGAGGGCGCGCCGGCGGGCGAAGTCGATCCGGCGCCGGGCGATCAACTTCCGGGCGGCTTCACGCGCGACGGTAAAAGGTTCTTCTACGCCGTCGCGGAGGGCAGCAAGGTCTCGCTGCGCCAGCTGCCGCTCGACACGCGGTCGCCCGCCGAGATCGCGCCCCCGCCTGCCGCGGCGGGCCCGCAGCCGGCCGCGCCCAAATCGCTCGCGCTGGCGCAGGCGCTGGCCGGCTTCATCTCGCTGGGCCCTCCCTCTCCCGACGGGCGCGCGGCGCTGGCGGTGACCGAGCAAGGGCTGGTGCTCATCGACCTGTCGGCCGCGCGCGGCGAAGTGATCGTCCCCGGCGACGGCGGGGCGCGCTTCCGCCTGCCGCGGTTCTCGCCCGACGGCAGGGCCGTCTTCGTCCTCACCGACGCCGGCCGGACGACGATGGGCGTCGACACCATCACCCTGCTGGGCCGCGTGCGCAAGACGCTCTACGCGCCGCCGCAAAATCTCGAGGCCTATGCGATCAGCGAGGATGGCCACCGGCTCGCAGTGGGGGCCGAGCAGGAGGGCGAGACGCTCTTCTCCGTCCTGGAGTTGCCCAGCCTCCGGCCGCAGCCTCTGCCGGTGCCGCCCAGCGGGGCGCTCGCGCCGGCCGTGTCGGGCGAGTCGCCGATGATTTGGAGCCGCGCGGGAGATCGGCTGCTCTTCGGCTGGCGGCTCTCCGACGACACCACCGACATCTGGGCCTTCCGCATGGGCTATGGCGTGCCGGTCCGGCTCACCCGCAGCCCGCGACCGGGATTGCCGCGCGAGTCGATCGCCCGGCCAAAGTTGGTGCACGCCGCGGCGCCCGACGGACGAGAGTTCTCTGCCTGGCTCTGGCGGCCCGCCGAGCCGGCGCGGCCGCGCGTCGCGCTGGTCGCTTCCAGCAGGCGGATGCGGCCGGTGTTCGACAAGCGGATCGCGGCGTTGAACTTCGCCGGCCTCGCCGTGCTCGCCGTGACCGAAGGAACGCAGGCGACTGCGCAGGCCTGGCTGAGGCAGGCCGCCGACCTCGATGCGCAAAAGCCACTCCTGCTCGACTTCGACCGCATCGACGCCGACCGCCCCGACCTCGCCGCGCTGGTGAAGGGCGCCTCTACAGCTCTGTAGAAACTTCGGCGGCGGTGCGCAGCAGCTCGAAGGCGGCGGCGCCGGTGGGTACGTCCTGCCCGAGCAGCAGCACCAGGTAATATCCCTCGCGTACGCTCCGGCAGAGCAGCGTGCCCTTCGAGCAGCGGATCTTCAGCTCCTGCACGTTTGCCGGGGGAGCCAGCCAGGCCGCCGCGTGCGCGCCGAGGACCTTCATGTCGAAGTCGGAGAGCTGCGGGTCGCCGACGGCCACGTCGACCGACTCGCCGTCGCCGTCGCAGAAGACAACCCCGCGTGTCCCCTTGGTCCGCTGCAGAAGCGAGGCGAGCATCTGGCGGAAGCCCACGGGAGCGCTTGTACCCAGAGGGGGCGAATGGTAGCAAGCCCGCGTGGACAAGAGAGCAGCAGTCGTCTTGGCAGTCATTTTCGGCGGGCTTTTTCTCGTGCTCTTCGGATTCATGCTGCTGGCTTATTCGGCGGTGAGGGGCGCGGGGACGAGCATCAACATGAGCGACGTGGAGAGCACCACCGGCGCGCGCGTCGGGATCGTCGAGGCGCGCGGGACGATCGGCGACCGGGAGAACGGCGTCGACCCCGACAAGCTCGGCAAGCTCTTGCGCAAGTACGAGAGGGACGACGACATCAAGGCCATCGTGCTGCGGGTCGATTCCCCCGGCGGCGCGGTGGCCCCATCGCAGGAGATCCACGACGCGATCAAGCGCATCAAGGCGAAAAAGAAGGTCGTGGTCTCGATGGGCAACCTGGCGGCGTCGGGTGGCTATTACATCTCGGCCGCAGCCGACAAGATCTACGCGGAACCGGGCACGTTGACCGGCTCGATCGGCGTCCTCTTCATGCACTTCAACGTCCGCGGCCTCCTCGACTGGGCGAAGATCGACGAGACGACGCTGAAGACGGGCAGGTACAAGGACACGCTTTCGCCCTTCCGGCCGTTGCAAGAGACCGACCGCGAGGAGATCCAGTCCATCTCCGACGACGTCTACGGCCAGTTCGTCCGCGCCGTCGCCGAAGGGCGCAGGCTGCCGGAGACGAAGGTGCGCGACATCGCCGAGGGGCGCATCTACACCGGCCGCAAGGCGAAGGAATTGAAGCTCGTCGACGAGCTGGGTGGCCTCGACGAAGCGGTGCAGGCGGCCTGGTCGCTCGCGGGGCAGAGCGGGGAGGCGAAGGTGCAGTACCCGCCCAAAGAGCAAGTGCTCTCGCTGCGCGAGCTGGTGCGCGGCGCGTTCCAAGGCGCGGCGGCCGGAGTGCGCAGCGCGGCCGAGGGGTCCGAGGGAGTACAGCTGCTCGCGCCTTCGCTGGGGCGCTGATGGATCAGCTCTGGGCGCCCTGGCGCATGGAGCTCATCGCCAGGGGCGAGCAGCCGGCGGGCTGCATCTTCTGCGATCTGCCGCGCTCGCGCGATGACCGGAAAAGCCTGGTCCTCGGCCGGACCGAGCGGACGTTCGCCATCCTCAATCGCTTCCCTTACAACAACGGTCATCTGATGGTCGTCCCGCGCACGCACGCCGCCGAGCTGCTCGCGCTCTCGCCCGAGGAGAACGCCGAGCTGGCCGAGATGCTGCGCGTCGCGGTGCGCCTGGTCGGGCAGGCCTACGGCCCGCAGGGATACAACCTCGGGATGAATCTCGGCCGGATGGCAGGGGCGGGCATCGCCGATCACCTCCACTGGCACCTCGTGCCCCGCTGGAATGGCGACACCAACTTCATGCCCGTGCTGGGCGACACCAAGGTGATGATCGAGCACTTGCAGACCAGCTGGGACCGCCTGCGGCCGCTCTTCGAGAAGGAATTCAGCAAGGTCGCGGCATGGTGAAGGAGAAGCTCCGCGCGATCCTCGGCGCGGCCATCGGCCGGCTGGGGCTGCCCGAAGCGCGCGAGTTCCAGCTCGAGCCGCCCAGGCAGGCCGAGCACGGGGACTTCGCCGCCAACGCCGCGCTGGTCTTGCAAAAGATTGCGAAAGCGAATCCGCGCAAGCTGGCGCAGGAGATCATCGATCGCATCGAGGACCCTGAGGGGATCATCGAGCGGATCGAGATCGCCGGCCCCGGTTTCCTCAACATCCGGCTGGCGCGTCAAGTCTGGCAGAGCGAGCTGGAGACGATCTGGCGCGAGCGGGAAAGGTTCGGCCGCAGCGATGCCGGCAAGGGCACGCGCACGATGGTCGAGTTCGTCAGCGCCAATCCCACCGGACCGTTGCACGTCGGCCACGGACGCGGAGCGGTCATCGGCGACGTCGTCGCCAACCTGCTCGAATGGGCAGGATATTCAGTGTATCGAGAGTTCTACATCAACGACGCCGGCGGGCAGGTGTGGCGGCTGGCGCACTCGGTGCTCGCGCGCGCGACCGAGCTGCGGCCCGAGGTGAAGCGCGTGCCGCTCGATGCGGAGGATTACCAGGGCGAGTACGTGCGCGAGGTGGCCGAGGCCTGGCTGGCGGCGGGCGGCGATCCTGCCCGGCCGTTCGAAGAGATCCGCGAAAGCCTGCGCAAGTTCGCCACCGACTGGATTTTGCAAAATTTGATCAAGGAAGATCTGCGCCTCTTCGGCATCCGATTCGATCACTTCTTCAGCGAGAAGCGCCTCCACGACGAGCACGCGCTGGAAGCGGCCGTCCGTCTCCTCGACGAGAAGGGTTTGACCGCCGTCGAGGTACTGCCGCCGCCCAAGGGCCAGGAGCCCGACGAGGAGTACGTCGAGAAGCCGCTCAAGGTGGTGAAGACCAGCCGCTTCGGCGACGACCGCGACCGGCCGCTCTACAAGAGCAACGGCGAGCCGACGTACTTCGCCGCCGATGTCGCCTACCACTTCGATAAGTTATCGAGAGGTTATCGAAGATTGATCGACGTCTGGGGCGCCGACCACGCCGGCTACGTCGCGCGCATGAAAGCGGCGGTCAAGGCGATGGGCGGCGAGCTGGAGATCATCATCTTCCAGCTGGTGAATCTCCTCAAGGACGGCCAGCCTTTCCGCATGAGCAAGCGCGCCGCCAACTTCGTCACGCTGCGCGAGCTCCTGGAAGTCGCCGGGCCCGATGCGACTCGCGTCTTCTTCCTCTTGCGGCGGGGCGACATGGCGCTCGACTTCGACGTCGGCCTGGCCCAGCGGCGCGACAACGACAACCCGGTCTTCTACGTGCAGTACGGCCACGCGCGCTGCGCCGCCATCCTCCGCAAGGCGAAGGAGGAGAAGGGCATCGAGCCGCGCTGGGACAAGGAGGCGGTGGCCGCGCTGCAGCTCCCCGAGGAGATCGACTTGATCAAGCGGCTGCTCCAGTTTCCCGAGCTGGTCGCGCACGCGGCGCAGGCGCTGGAGCCGCACCGGATCGTCTTCTATCTCCAGGAGACGATCGCCGCTTTCCACGGTTACTATACTAAATATAAGCGCACCGAGCGGGTCATCTCGGACGATGCGCGCAAGACCGCCGCGCGCCTCTCTCTCATCTGGGCGCTGCAGCGAACGCTCGCGAATGCCCTGGCGCTCCTCGGAGTGTCCGCTCCGGAGCGGATGGAAGCTCCCGAAGCAGAGGAAGTGGCCTGACCCGCCGACTCGGTGGTAGACGGAAAATTGCATGCGCGACGCCGAACGGCTGCGGGAAAAGACTCCAGTCAACTTCGACGACCGGCAGATGGGTGCGGTCGCCGTGGGTGGCCTGCTTCTGCTCGGCGGCGTCTTTGCGCTCGGTCTCGTCATCGGAAAGCATCTGGTGGCGCAGGCGGGAACGCCTGCCGAGCCGCCGCGCGAGCAGCCGACCCCGCCTGCGGCCGTCGCTCCGGCAAAGCCGGTGACGATTCCCCCGCCGCCGAAGCCTTTGGAAGTGGCGCCTGCGCCGGAGAAAGAAAAGCCGGTCGTCCTCACGCCGCCTCCGAAGGATCGGGGCGATTACACCGTCCAGGTGGGCGCCTCGCAGGACCGCGCCGAGGCGGCGCGCATCGAGCAGCGGGCGCGCGCCGCGGGCCTCAAGCCCTACGTGGTGGAAGCGGACCTGGGCAAGAAGGGCACCTGGTACCGCGTGCGCGTCGGAGCCTTCAAGGACAAGGATGCGGCAGACCGCTATCGCAAGGACGTGCAGCGCGAGCTGCGCTCCGCCGCGGTGGTGATGAGCACGCACTGAGAGGACCAACCGCGATGAAGCCCATCCGCGTCGACAAGCCCTGGGGCCACGAGCTGATCTGGGCCAAGACCGATCGCTACGTGGGCAAGATCCTCCACATCAAAGCGGGCCATGCGCTCAGCCTGCAGTACCACGAGCGCAAGGACGAGACCGTCTTCCTGCTCTCGGGCCGGATGCGCTTCCAGACGGGCGAGAGCGAGAAGGAGCTTCGCGACCGGGTGCTCGAGGCCGGCGAGAGCTTCCACATCACCCCGCGCATGCGCCATCGGATGATCGCCGAGACCGACTGCGACGTGCTCGAGGCCTCGACGCCCGAGCTCGACGACGTGGTCCGCCTGGAAGATCGCTACGGCCGGGCGCCGAAGTAATCGATGCGCGCGGTCGTTCTCGGAGGAGCGGGATTCGTCGGCAGCCACCTGGTCGACCGCCTGCTCGCGCGCGGCGACGAGGTCGTTTCGGTCGACAACTTCCTCACCGGCCGCCGCGAGAACGCCGAGCGGCGCGCGTCCCGCTATACCTTCGTCGAGCACGACATCTGCCGACCGATCCCGGTGATCGGACCGGCCCAGGCCGTCTTCAACCTCGCCTCGCCGGCTTCGCCGCTCGACTACGCGCGGCTGCCGCTCGAGACGCTCGAGGTCGGCGCGCTCGGCACGCGCAATGCTCTCGACCTTTCCCGCATGGCCTCGGCGGTCCTGGTGCAAGCGTCGACCTCCGAGGTCTACGGCGATCCGCTCTTGCATCCGCAGCGCGAGGATTACTTCGGCAACGTCAATCCCGTCGGGCCGCGCGCTTGCTACGACGAGGCCAAGCGCTACGGCGAAGCGCTGGTGAGCACCTTTGCGCGGGTGCATCGGCTGCCGATCCGCATCGCGCGCATCTTCAACACCTATGGGCCGCGCATGCGGGTCGACGACGGACGGGTCGTGCCGGCCTTCATCAGCCAGGCGCTGCGCGGGCAGGACTTCACCGTCTTCGGCGACGGCACGCAGACGCGCAGCTTCTGCTACGTGGACGACCTCGTCTCGGGCCTTCTGCTCCTCCTCGAGAAGGGCGACGCGCGGCCCGTCAATCTGGGCAATCCGGTGGAGATGACGCTCGTGCAATTCGCCGAGGTGGTGCGGCGGGCGGTGGGGAAGGGAGGGGCGGTCCGCTCGGTGAGGCCGCTGCCGGAGAACGATCCGAAGCAACGCCAGCCCGACATCAGCCGCGCCCGCGCGCTGCTCGGCTGGGAGCCGCAGGTGCGCCTCGAGGACGGCCTGCGGCCGACCATCGAGTACTTCAAGCGAGAGCTCGGCCTGTAGGCAGCTCGTCGTTGTGCCCCCCCGGGGCGCATGTTATCCCCCCGCCCTCCGCATGCCTGCAGAGAATTCACACCTTCGCAATTTCTCCATCATCGCTCACATCGATCACGGCAAGAGCACGCTCTCGGATCGGCTGCTGGAGAAGACCGGCACGGTGAGCGCGCGCGAGGCGCAGGACCAGTTCCTCGACAACATGGACCTCGAGCGCGAGCGCGGCATCACCATCAAGGCGCAGTCGGTGCGGATGAACTGGCGAAGCAAGCGCGACGGCAAGGATTACGTCCTCAATCTCATCGACACGCCGGGGCACGTCGATTTCGCCTACGAAGTGTCGCGCAGTCTCTCCGCCTGCGAGGGCGCGGTGCTGGTCGTCGACGCCTCCCAGGGGGTCGAGGCCCAGACGCTGGCCAACGTCTATCTCGCTCTCGAGCACGACCTCGCGGTCGTGCCGGTGATCAACAAGATCGACCTGCCCAGCGCCGACGTCGAGGAGACCCGCCGCGAGATCGAGGAAGTGATCGGCCTCGACGCGAGCAAGGCCGTGGCCACCAGCGCCAAGGAAGGGATCGGCATCGAGGAGCTGCTCGAGGAGATCATCCACACCATCCCCCCACCCAGCGGCGATCCGGCCGGCCCGCTCAAGGCCCTCATCTTCGACAGCTGGTACGACTCGTACCGCGGCGTGATCATGCTGGTGCGCGTCGAGGAGGGGACCGTCCGGCCGCGCCAGAAGATCATCTTCATGTCCAACCGGCGCGAGTACGAAGTGGCGGAGGTGGGAGTCTTCGCTCCCAAGGCGCGCGCCAAGGAGGACCTGATCGCCGGCGAGGTGGGATTCGTCGTCGCCAACGTCAAGGTCATCCACGACGCCAAGGTCGGCGACACGCTGACCGATCCTTCGCGGCCCACCGACGCGCCGGTGCCCGGCTTCAAGGAGATCAAGCCGATGGTCTTCTCCGGGATCTTCCCGGTCGACTCGGCCGACTACGAGAACACCCGCGACGCCCTGGAGAAGCTGCGGCTCAACGACAGCGCCTTCACCTACGAGCCGGAGACCTCGCAGGCGCTGGGGTTCGGCTTCCGCTGCGGATATCTCGGGCTCCTGCACATGGAGATCGTCCAGGAGCGGCTCGAGCGCGAGTACAACCTCAACTTGATCACAACCGCGCCTTCGGTTGTTTACAAGATCGTCAAGAGGGACGGCACCGAGATGCGGATCGACAATCCCGCCAAGCTTCCCAACGAAGGCGAGATCGAGAAGTTCCTCGAACCGATGCTGCTCGCGCACATCTATGTGCCCAACGAATACGTCGGCTCCGTGCTGCAGCTCTGCCAGGACCGGCGCGGCGTGCAGAAGGACATCAAGTACATCGGGACCAAGCGGGTGCAGATCACCTACGAGATCCCGCTTGCCGAGGTGGTCTTCGACTTCTTCGACAAGCTGAAGAGCATCTCGCGCGGGTATGCCTCGCTCGACTACGAGCCGCTCGGCTACCAGGAGGCGGACCTGGTCAAGCTCGACATCCTCATCAACGGCGAGCCGGTCGATGCGCTCAGCACCATCGTCCACCGCGAGCGGGCCTACCAGCGGGGCAGGACCATCTGCGAGAAGCTCAAGGAGGAGATCCCCAGGCAGATGTACGAGGTGGCCATCCAGGCGGCGATCGGGTCCCGCGTCATCGCCCGCGAGACGCAGAAGGCGCTGCGCAAGAACGTCCTCGCCAAGTGCTACGGCGGCGACATCTCCCGCAAGCGCAAGCTGCTCGAGAAGCAGAAGGAAGGAAAGAAGCGGATGAAGTCGGTGGGACAGATCGAGATCCCCCAGGAGGCCTTCCTCGCGGTATTGAAGGTGGAAGAATGACCGCGGTGGCAGAGAGCAAGGCCTCGGCCCAGGCCCGGCGCGAGCAGGAGCTGGTGGCGGCGGCCGACAAAGGGGCGCGCGCCTTCTACGCGGCGGCCGGCTATGGCAAGGTCGGCAGCATCGTCGCTGCCACGGTGGTGATCGCGCTGGTCGCGCAGCATCTCTTGCGCCAGCAGAATTTCCTGCTCGGCTCGCTGGCCGTCTTCCTCGCCGTCTTCGTGCTCTCCACCATCGGCTCGGCGACGCCCTGGGGCGTGCGCAAGCGCGCGCGCAACGAGGCCAAGGGGCTGCGGCGCAGCGGGGCGCGGCTGCTCAAGCGCAACCGCGGGCGCATCGCTCCCGCCGCCGCGGCGGAAGTGGAAGCGGCCTTGAAGCGCGTTGACGATGCGCTCGCCGGCAAAGCCGGGCTCCCCGCCCTGCAGGCGCGGCTCGCCCTCGATGCGGTGCTCGACAAGCACCTCGCCTTCGCCCGCAAGAGCGCCGCCCGCGAGTACACCGAGTCGATCGGCGGCGCCATCCTCGTCGCGCTGCTCTTGCGCGCGTTCGTCTTCGAGCCCTTCCACATTCCTTCGGGCTCGATGATCCCGACGCTGCTGGTGGGCGACTTCATCTTCGTCAACAAGATGGCCTACGGCCTGCGCATCCCCTTCACCGATCCCGCCAAGGTCCACAAGCTCTGGGAGCGGCCGCCCAAGCGGGGCGACGTGGTCGTCTTCATCAACCCGCAGCATCCCGACGTCGACTACGTCAAGCGGGTGATCGGCCTGCCCGGCGACCGCATCGAAATCCGCGACAACGTCGTCTACGTCAACGGCGTCGAGCAGAAGCGCCGCGAGGTGGGCGACTACGTCTACAAGGAGCACTCGGAGTACACCGACAGCGACGTGGAGGTGGTCTCCCGCGAGTACATCGAGAACCTCGAGGGGCGGGAGCACCCCATCATCGTCCGCAAGGACCCCGCCTTCCAGCGCTCCGGCTCCTTCGTGGTCGAGGAGGGCCGAGTCTTCATGATGGGCGACAACCGCGACAACTCCGCCGACAGCCGCGTCGAAGGGGGAATCGGCGAGCCTCCCTTCAGCTACATCAAGGGGCGGGCCAGCATCATCTGGATCTCTTTCGGCGGCCCGCACGGCATCCGCTTCGAGCGGCTCTTCCGGAGCGTGAATTGAAAGCGCCGCGCGGGATCACTCTCGTCACGCTGCTCATCGCGCTGGCCGTCACCGCCGGCCTCTTCTGGATCGCCACCTTCGGTCAGGCCTACTGGGACAACATCGAGGTGAACAACGTCCTCAAGCAGGCGGCCAACATGTGCTACCGCGAGCACGACGACGGCAACATCAGGCGCTTCGTCTTCCGCAAGTTGCACGAGCTGTTCGACGAGCAGGTCGAGGACCACGGCCGCATCGTCACGGCAATGCGCATCGAAGCCGACCCCGACGACCTGCGCATCGAGCGCAGCCAGGTGCCGGCGTACGTGAACATCTGGCTCACCTACAACCGGACGGTGAAGATCCCCTTCGCGGGCGGGACGCGGACGGTGCAGTTCGTCGACCACGCCGAGCAGGACCTCTCGCCCGTCAAGTGGTGAGCACGCTCAGGTGCGCAGCGAGGCGGTGGAAGGAGATCTCGCTCTCGTGCAAGAGAGCGCAAGAGAGATCAGGTCCGAGCGCGGCGGCGCGCGCTGAGGGGAACCTTGCGATGAGCAGGCCCTCGGCCGCATCGTGCAGGCAGATCTCGCCGCGCTGGAGCAGCACCACTTCGCGCTGCAGCACGGCGGGGACGGCCGGAGCATTGCCCTCGGCGGACAGGGTCCAGAGCGGCGCGAAATTCTCGTCGAGGCGAGTGGCGGCCCCGCCAGCGCCGGCGACGATGATGACGTCGTCGTAGACGGCCAGCTCCCCCTGCAAAGGGAGCTCGCGCTCCCAGGCGATCTTGTGTTTGCCCGGCTCGAAGTAGGCGGCGCTCGCGGCGCGGAGGAGCAGCACCCCGGAGTCGAAAGGCAGGATGGCCTGCGTCCGGTGGCGCAATTTCCACAGCGCCTTGCCGTCGCCCGCATCGAGGCCGGCGATCGAACCGGAGGCGAGCGCCGCGACGATCTCGCCTTCGAGCAGGGCGGCCGACAGCGGCGCTCCGCCGGCGAGCCGGATCCGGAAGCCGAGCGCGCCGCCGTCTTTGACCAGCGCGAGACCCTCGCCGGGCAACGAGCGCAGCACCCCGCCGTCGATGGGCCAGAGCCGGCAGGGATGGGCAGCGCCGCGCAGCCGCCGCTTCCAGCGCGGCTCGCCGGTCTGCAGATCGAGGCGCACGAGCGCGTCGCCGGGCTCGGCGTAGAAAAGGTCGGTCCCGCGCGCTACCGCGCCGGGCATGGCCGGCACGCTCCACAGCTTCTCGCCGGTTCTCGGATCGCGCGCTTCCAGCGAATCGGCCCGCTCGACCAGGAGCGGCCCGTCGGCCGGCAGGATCAGCCGCTCTGCATCCGGTGCTTCGGACCGCCACGCCTCGCGATACACCAGCCGGCGGACCCGGCCCGGCGCGAGCGGCGCCGGCCTCTGCCGCGGCGTCCGCGAGGGCGGAGCCGCCACCGTCTCGGGCGCGCGCCGCAGATCGCCCGACTCCACATCGCGGCAATGGCGCAGGAGGCGGTGCGCGGAATCCCGCAAGTCGGAAAGGTAGTCGTCGGCTGGCCCGCGGCCGCAGAGGCGCGCGTAGGCGAGCGCGCCGTCGGCAGCGAGGGCAGCGAAGCGGAGCGCCGGCGCCTGCAGCGGATTGCGCCAGCCCGGCACTCGCAGCTCGTCGGTAGTGAGGTCGCAGCGCATTTCGTGCGGCCCGAAATGCAGGGTGAAGCTGCGCTCGCCAGCTTCCCACGCCTCGGCCAGCGCCTGCGCATCCTGGAGGAGATTGCGCAGAAGCAGGAAGAGCGGCCCCTCGCAGGTCAGCCCCGGCGCGCCCTTCTGCCGCAGCGTCAGCCGGCCGCTGCCGAGATGCGGCGCGAGCGGCGCGTGCGGCACTTCGCGTCTCGCCCGCAACCGCGCGTGCGCCGCGGGCGTGACCGACAGCTCGAGCGAGGGCCTCGCGCCGGTGCGGCTCGAAACCCAGCGCCCTTCCTTCACCGGCCACTGCGCCGCGCTTCGCTGCGGCCGCCGAGAGAGCAGCGCACAGGCATCGCCCAGCTGGCGCGCCAGCGGCAGCTCGGTGGCGCCGGGGCTGATGGCGAAGAGATCGAGCAGGAGCCCGCGCGCGGCGTGCAGCGTGGCGGCGCGCATCCGGGCGGCGTCGACCAGAAGGCCTCCGGCGACGATGCGCGCCGGCGGCGCCAGCGAGACGAGTGTCATGAGCAGGTCGGGCCCGCGCGCCTCGAGGACCAGCTCGGTCGGCCCGGGTCCGATGGTGGCCTGGGCGGCCGCCGTCCCCTCGGCGATGTGCTGCAGCGCCGCTGCGAGCTCGGCCACCGCCAGGAGCACCTGCGCCTCGCCCACGCCCGCGGCGATGTCGACTCCGTCCACCTCGACGCCGAGCACGTCGAGAATGTCCGCCCCGCTCTTGCCCTCGCGCAGCTCGCGCAGGTAGGAGGGGTTGTGGCGCCAGGAGCGGCCTGGCCGGATGCGGATCACGAGGGCAGGCTAAGTTCGTTGACACCCGCTGTGCAACTCAATACGATCCCTGAACTTTTATGACTTTCACCGAAGCGGCGGTCGAGGTGCTGCGCCGCGCCGGCAAACCGCTCCATTACAGGGAAATCGCCGAGGTCGCCCTCAAGGAGAACCTGCTCTCGCACGTCGGGCAGGATCCCGAGGTGACCATGGGCCAGCGGCTCGCCGCCATGGCCAAGCGCGACGAGGAGCGCAAGGTGGTGGCGGTCGCGCCCGACGGCACGTTCGCGCTGCTCGAATGGAACGTGCCGCCCGACGCGATGATCGAGCCGGTCGCGCCACCCTTGCAGCCGGCGGAGGCCGAAGAGCCGGTCTACCGGCCGCGCGAGCGCGAGCCGCGCGCCATTCACGCGCAGGCGCGGCGGCGGCTGGCGGAGTTGCAGGCGGAGCACGAGGATGGCTACGAGGAGGCCGAGGCGGAGCGCCGCCGGCAGGACCAGTCGCGCCGCGGACAGCGCCGCTTCCCTCCGCCAGCCGAGGTCATCTTCGAAGCACTGGCGCAGCGCCAGGCGGGCGCACAACTCGCCGAGCTCGCGGCGCAGCTGGGTGAGAAAGGGATGCTTTCCGAAGGGCTGGCGCGCGACGTGCCTTCGCTGGTGGCGGCGCTGCTCGAGGACAACCGCCGCCGCACCGAGGCGGGGCGCAAGCCGGCGTTCATCGTCGACGGTGAGCGCGTCACGCTGGTGGAGTTCCCGCCGCCCAGCGCGCCGCCGGAGCTGGCCGAGGCCCGCGCGCCGCAGGGCGGAGCCCGGCCGATGAGCGGTGCGCAGCTTCTCGCCGAGACGCGCCGGGCGGTGGTGCGGGCGCTCCGGCGCAGATTGAGCGAGATGGAGACGTCGGCCTTCGAGGCGCTCTGCTCGAGCTTGCTGGAGAAGATGGGCATGCGCGACGTGCGCGTCGCCAAGCGCAGCAAGGAGGGGCCGCTCTATCTGGCGCGGCAGCGGCGCGGCGTTTCGGATCTGCGGGTGGCCGTCAAGCTCGTCCGCGGGACCCGCGAGATCGGCCGCGCCGACGTGCAGGAGCTGCGCAAGGACCTGGCTCACTACTCGGCGCAGATGGGTCTCGTGCTGGCGCCCGGCCAGGCCGGTCGCGACGCGCGCAGCGAAGCGAGCGCAGCCGGCGAGGCGCCCGTGGCGCTCTATGCCGGCGATGCGCTGCCGGAGGAGATGATCGCGGTGCGCGTCGGCGTCACCGTGCAGGCGGTGGAAGTGCCCGACGTCGACGAGGCCTTCTTCGTCGGGCTGATGCGCCATCGCGAGGAGCCGCGGCGTCGGGAGCGCGAGGAACCGCCCGAGCAGCCGCCCGCGGCGCAGCCTGAATCTGAACCGCAGGCCGAAGCGCAGCTGCCACCCGCCGAGCTTGAGGCGCCGCCCGTCCCGGTGGAGGCGCCGCGGGAGTCGGTCGAGGAGCCTCAGCGCGAGAAAGGCCGGCGCCGAGGCGGACGCGACGACCGCCAGCGCGCGACGACACCGGCCGAGCAGGCCTGGGGACAGCCCGCAGGCACGCTGCGCTTCGCCCCTCCGCCGGGACCGACCGTGGCCACTGCGCCGAAGGAGAGCGAAACCGCGCCGGAAAGCGCGCCGCCCGACGAGCCGGAAAAAGAGTCCGAAGGCGAAGGAGACAGCGGCGCACAGTGACGCTTTGACCGCGCGCCTGCGGAACCGTAGCATCGGGAAAGAATGTCCCGCGCCAGCCTGCTTCTCGCGCTCTCTGCTCTGGCTTGCAAGCCGGCCGCGCGGCCCGGCGCGCTGCGCGTCTCTCTGGTGGTGAGCGAAGCCGGGCTGGCCGGCAAACCCGAGATCGGCGAGACCGCGGCGCAGCTTCGCGGCGAGCTGCAGCAGGTGCTGGAGGGAACGGGACGCTTCTCGGTGCGCGAGGGCGGGCCGGTGCAGGTGCGGATGGAGATCGATCGCGTCCAGCGCGTTCTCGCCCCCGCGCCGATGGTGTTGCCCGCCCAGCCCCCCGGGCCGGACCGCGAGATGGCGGACGTGGCCATCACGCTGGAGATGACCTCGATGGGCGCGCAGGGCGATGTCGATCGCCTGGTGGCCGAGGGCGAGGCGCGCCGGCCGACGGGCGCCGACGACAGCCTCGACCCCGCCGCGCGCCACGCCGCTTTCGACGCCGCCCTCGATGCCGCGCTGCACGAGGCGGTGATCGCGCTGCGCGACCAGGTCGACGCGCGGCGCAAGACGGAGAAAGAGCTGCTCGCCGATCTCGCCTCGCCCGAGGCGCGCGTGCGGGACTACGCCATCCGGGTGCTCGCCGACCGGCGCAGCCCCGCGGCGGTGCCGCAGCTCATCACGCGCTTGCAGGACGAGAATCCCGAGGTGGCGCGGCGGGCCGCGGGAGCGCTCATCGCCATCGGCGACCGGCGCGCGGTGGTGCCGCTCATCGAGATGACGCGCAAGCGCCGCTCCGAGGACGTCGGGCCCATCCTCTACGCCATCGGGTCGTTGGGCGGCTCGGAGGCGGAGGCGTTCCTCTTCACGCTCGAGAGCGGCTCTCCCGACGAGGAGATCCGCCGCGCCGCCCGCGGCGCCTATCAGGATCTGTTGCGCAAGAAGCAGGAGGACGCCGCGCGCGTCTCGGACGGCCGGAAAGCTCCGTGAAGAGATTGGCGTTGCTCTTGGCGCTGCTCCTTGGCTGCAAGAGCGCGCCACCGCCTGCCCCCGCCGCGGCGGCCGAGGACGCGCGCCTCTACTATCCGCTCGCCGTCGGCAACTCCTGGACCTACCAGAGCGCGGGAAAGCGCGAGACCATCACCGTCGTCGGACGCGACGGACCCTGGTTCATCGACGACCACCGCGGCCGGCTGCGCTACGAAAACGACGGTGTGCGCGACGCCGACCGTTATCTGCTGCGTTCGCCGGTCGCCGCCGGCGCCAAGTGGAGCGCGGTGGAAAACCTGGTGGTGCAGCGCTTCGAGGTGCTCTCGACCGACGCAAGCGCCGTGACCGAGGCCGGCACTTTCACCCGCTGCGCCCTGGTGCGCAACGAGCAGCCGCTCGCCAAGGGCGGCAAGTTCATCACCGAATGGACGTATGCTCCTCGCATCGGGCTCGTTCAGGTTGCCACCAAGACCCTGGCCGCCTCAGGAAAAGAGCAGGACCAGACAAAGCTGCAATTGGTCGCGTACCATCTCGCGCAGTAACCTGAGGTCTGAAGGCTGAGGCCCGGAGCCTGCTTGGAGCCCTACCGCTATCGCGTCATCTACGGCGACACCGACCAGATGGGTGTCGTCTATTACGCCACGTATCTCCGCTTCTTCGAGGGCGCCCGCAACGAATGGATCCGCGCGCTCGGCATCACCTACCGCGACATCGAGGAGGCGGGCATCATGCTGCCGGTCTACGAGGCGGCGGTGCAGTATCTGAAGCCGGCAAAGTACGACGACCTGCTCGAGATCCACGTCATCTCGACCCACACCCGGGTGAAGATTCGCTTCGAGTACAAGGTGCACAGGTCGGGCAGTGACGAAGTCCTCGCGCTGGGGCATACCGTTCACGTCTGCGTCGGCAAGGAAGGGCGGCCGACCCGCGCGCCCGACTGGCTTCTGCAGAAACTGGAGGGAAGAGGGCATGGATAGGAACATCGGACTCGAAGCCGTGCGGCTGACCGAAGCCGCCGCCATCGCCTCGGCCCGCTTGATGGGGCGCGGCGACGAGAAGGCCGCCGACCAGGCCGCGGTCGACGCCATGCGCCGCGCGTTCAACGACCTGCACATCCGCGGCACCGTCGTCATCGGCGAGGGCGAGCGCGACGAGGCGCCGATGCTCTACATCGGCGAGAAAGTGGGGAAAGGCGACGCCACCGATCCCGAGGTGGACATCGCGCTCGATCCGCTCGAGGGAACCACCATCACCGCCACCGGCGGGCCGAACGCGCTGAGCGTCATCGCCATGGCCGACAAGGGCAACCTGCTCAACGCGCCCGACACGTACATGGACAAGCTCGCCGTCGGCCCTGCCGCCAAGGGATCGATCGATCTCGACAAGAGCCCCGCCCAGAATCTGCGCGCCATCGCCGACCGCAAGGGCGTCTATGTCGACGACCTCACCGTCATCATCCTCAATCGCCCGCGGCACGAGAAGCTGATCGCCGAAGTGCGCGCCACCGGAGCGCGCATCAAGCTGATCGGCGACGGCGACGTGAGCGCGGCCATCGCCACCTGCTTTCCCGAGACGGGTGTGGATGTGCTGATGGGAATCGGCGGCGCGCCCGAGGGAGTGATCGCGGCCGCCGCCATCCGCTGCATGGGCGGCGACATGCAGGGCCGCCTCAAGCCCCGCAACGAGAAAGAGATCGAGCGCGCCAAGAAGATGGGGATCAAGGAGGTCAACAAGCTCTTCGAGCTGGAGGAGCTCGCCGCCGGCCACGTCATCTTCGCCGCCACCGGCGTCACCTCCGGCGATTTCCTCCGCGGGGTGCGCTTCTTCAAGGGTGGCTCGGAGACGCACTCGGTGGTGATGCGCTCCAAGTCGCGCACCGTCCGCTATCTGCAGTCCCGTCACCAGTTCGACCACAAACCGAATTACGGTTGAGGGCCTCGCCGGCGGGAATGGGATGCAAGCCAGCCCGTTCCGATGCAGGATGTCAAACAGCATGGCGAAGGCGAGCCGGGCGATCGAAATCGAGGTTCCTCCGCAGGCGTTCTTCGGCGTCTTGCGGGATTACGCCCGTTATCCCGAGTTCTTGCCCGAGGTGAAGGCGGTCAAGCTGGGCGCGCGCGAGGGGGAGGCGGTCGAGGTCACTTACTGGCTGGACGTCAAATTGAAGATGTACGAGTTCACGCTGCGCCACGTCGGTCATCCCTGGAAGCGCATCGACTGGCACCTGGTTCGCGGCGGCGACTTCATCCGCCAGAACGAAGGCGCCTGGACTCTGGAGCGGACGGCTTCTGGCGGGACGCGCGCCACCTATGCCATCGAGATCGCCTTCGGGCCGCTCATCCCTCGCACCTTCGAGAAGGTGCTGGCAGAGCGCGGGCTGCCCAACCTGCTCGCCAACTTCAAGGCGCGCGCCGAGAAGCTGCAGGGTGTTCGTTAGCCGCGGCGGTTCTGAAATTCGCTCGAGATGGGTATGTTGACCGAGGTAGGAGACGCTGTTAAAAGTCTACCAGAGGGCGAGCAGGCCCTTGGAGGGTCGGAGAAGGTAAGGATTGCGCGGGGACGGTGAATCGATGGTGTCCGGATTGCATCGATCCAACTGAGGAGGTTGCTCCGTGCTCGACGCTTTCATCATCGAAGAGATCAAGAAGCGCGAGCGCGAGCAGGAGCAGCAGCGCCCCCGGATCGATCTGCCCCTTCCCGAGCCCAGACCCCAGCGCCAGAACGATCGCGGCGATGAAGACGAGACGCCCCCGCGCGGAGTGGTGATCATCGACTACTCCGTCCCGGCGGCAGACAGCATTCCCGCCTAGAGGCGGGCGCCCGGCAGGAAGACGGCTGGGCAGACGGGGGCACAGGCCAAAGGGCGGTGCCCCCTTCTCTTTTACCGCGAGATCTCCGCCCAGCGCTCTTTGATTTCCGCGGCATTCCAAGGGCCGCCGTCCCGGGTGGCGCCTTCGGTCTCGGTCATTTTGTACAAAAAGATCTTTGGCCCTTGGACCCCGACGATGGTGCCGGTGATGTCGGCCGCAAGATCGCTGGCGAGAAACGCGGCGACCGGCGCGATGTACTGGGGGCCGATCTGGTCGGGTGTCATGCCCTTGAACATCGTCAGGTCTTGCGTCATGCGCGTCAGAGCCACCGGCGCGATGGCATTGACCGTCACGCCCATGCGCTGGAACTCCAGGGCCGCCGTCCGCGTCAGCGAATAGATGCCGCCTTTGGCGGCCGCATAGTTGCCCTGGCCGAAGTTGCCCAAGAGGCCGCTCAGGGAGGTGGTGTTGACGATGCGTCCCCCTTTGCCCTGCACCTTGAAGACGCGGCCAGCGGCCTGCATGACGAGAAAGGTGCCCTTCAAGTGCACGTCGAGCACCAGATCGAAGTCCTGCTCGCTCATGTTGAGGATGGTCTTGTCGCGCAGGATGCCGGCGTTGTTGACGACGATGTCCAGCTTGCCGAACTTGTTCAGCGCGCTCCAGACGAGGCCGTCGGCGCCCTCTCGCGTGGCCACGCTGTCATAGTTGGCGACGGAATCGCCGCCCGCCGACTTGATCTCGGCCACCACCTTGTCGGCCATCTCGCCGCCGCGTCCGCCGCCGTGCCGGTCGCTGCCCAGGTCGTTGACCACCACCTTCGCGCCCTCGCGCGCGAAGAGCAGCGCGTGCTCGCGGCCGATGCCGCCGCCCGAGCCGGTGACGATGGCGACTTTTCCCTCGAGCAAGCCCATGGATTTCCTCCTCAGGGGAGGGCGCTTCTATCACAACTCAGGACTTGCGAACGGCGCGCGCCAGGGCCGAGCGGATGATGTCGAGCTTTTCGCGCAGCTTCTCGATCTGCGCGTCGCGCTCTGAAACCTGCTGCTGCGCGTCGGCGAGCTGCAGGACGAGGCCCTTGATCTGCACCATCAGCCGCTGCACCTCCGGCGAGGAGGATGACAGCTCGGCGTGCGGCAGCGGTTCCGGCAGGGGCGGCGGAGGCCTGGCCCGCTCTTCCATCTCGAGCGGGCCGGGCGGCTCGAGGTTGGCTTCGCGCAGCGCCCCCTCGATGGCGTCCTCCACCATCTGCAGCTGCTGCTCCACCGCGCGCTGCTGGGGCACGACGGGGTCCGTCGACTCCGCCCGCAACCGGCGCAGCTCCTCCTCGGCGGCCTCGTCGGGCAGCGTGATGCCCTCGCCTGGATCGGGCGCCCCCAGCTCGCGCAAGAGGATGCGCAGTCGCGCAAACTGCTTGTCTTCGATGCGGAGGAACTGCAGGCCCATCCCAGGCGGCCGCTGGGTGAGGCGCCCGTCGATGGGATCGACGCAGCTCGTCACCTTGGCATCCAAGGTGAGCGCCTTCTTCCAACCGGGCTTGACCAGATCGACGGAGACCTCGGCGCCCACCGGCTCGAGCTTGTCGGTGCGGACGAACACTCCGCCCGCCGAGATGTTCTCCACCACCGCCGGCGTCCGGCCGTGCTGCCCGCGCACGTGAGCGGCCACGCCGCGGGCTCGAACACGAGGGTGCTTGCGGCGGTTCCGTGCCATCTGCCTGCATGCTACACCACGCAACATGACCGAGATCGTCGACGTCCACGCCCGCGAGATCCTCGACAGCCGCGGCAATCCCACACTGGAGTGCGAGGTGACTGTCGCCTCCGGCAGCGTCGGGCGGGCAGCGGTCCCCTCCGGCGCCTCGACCGGCGAGCACGAGGCGCACGAGTTGCGCGACGGCGAGAAGAATCGCTACGGCGGCAAGGGCGTGCGGACCGCGGTCGAGAACGTGCGTAGCAAGATCGCCCCGCGCCTGTTGGGGATGGACGCGGCCGATCAGGAGTCGCTCGACCGGTTGATGATCGAGCTCGACGGCACGCCCACCAAGAAATCGCTCGGCGCGAATGCCATTCTCGGAGTCTCGCTGGCGGCGGCGCGCGCGGCCGCGGTCGCGCAGGGGGTGCCCCTCTACCGCTATCTGGGCGGAGTGGGGGCGCGGACGCTGCCGGTGCCGCTGATGAACATCCTCAATGGCGGCGCGCACGCCGACAGCAACGTCGACATCCAGGAGTTCATGGTGGTGCCCTGGGGCGCGCCGACTTTCGCCGAGGCGCTGCGGATGGGCGCGGAGATCTTCCACGCCCTCAAGGGCGTCTTGAAGGGCCGCAGCTACTCGACCGGCGTGGGCGACGAGGGCGGCTTCGCTCCCAGCCTCAAGTCCAACCGCGAGGCGCTGGAAGTGATCGCCGAGGCGATCGGGAAGACCGGCTACAAGCTCGGCGCCGACGTCGCGCTCGCGCTCGACAGCGCTGCCAGCGAATTCTTCCGGCAGGGCGCCTATCAGCTGGAGGGCAAGAAGCTGAGCGCGGCCGAGTTGGGCGATCTCTACGCCTCCTGGGCGAAGGACTTTCCCATCGTCTCCATCGAAGACCCCTTCGCCGAGGACGACTGGGACGGCTGGAAGCTCTTCACCAGCCGGCTGGGCAGCGCGCTGATGATCGTCGGCGACGATCTCTTCGTCACCAATACCGAGCGGCTGCGGCGCGGCATCGCCCAAGGCGCGGCCAACGCCGTGCTCATCAAGGTAAACCAGATCGGCACGCTGACGGAGACGATGGACTGCGTGCGCCTCGCGCACCAGGAAGGGTACCGCAGCATCATCAGCCACCGCTCGGGCGAGACGGAGGACTCCTTCATCGCCGATCTGGCCGTCGCCTGCGACAGCGGGATGATCAAGACCGGCTCGGCGTCGCGCAGCGATCGGATGGCGAAGTACAACCAGCTCCTGCGCATCGAAGAGGAGCTGGGTCTCGCCGCGCGCTACGCCGGCAAGTCCGCCTTTCCCAGAGCGCGCAAGTAAGCCGTTACGCGGTCTCCGCGATCAGCCTGCGCTCGTCGTCTGGAAAGAGCTCGTCCATCAGCTCCCCCAGCTCGGCTTCGAGCTTTGCCTTGGCGCGGATCTCCAGCTGCCGGGCTCGCTCGCGGGAGAAGCCGAAATGCTCGCCCAGCTCCTTCAGCGTCATCGGCTTGTCGTTCATGATCCGCTGCTCGATGATGTAGCGCTCGCGCGGATCGAGCCTGCTGAGCGCCTCGAGCACGCGCTCCTGCACGATGTGGCGCTCTTCCTGATCGGCGATCTCCGCATCGGGCAGGTCGGCGCCGTCCTGGACGAAGTCGACGTGCGAAGAGCCACCGTCGTCGCCCATCGGCGCGTCGAGCGAGAGGTCGCGCCCCTCCATCCTCTGCTGCATCTCCAGCACCTCGCCGGGCTTGACGCGCAGCTTCTTGGCGATGGCACCTTCGGTTGCCTTTTGCATGTCGCCGGTGAGGCCGTCGAACTTCTCCAGCTCGCGCCGCGTGCGCGCCAGCGAGAAGAAGAGTTTCCTCTGCGCCTGCGTGGTGCCCAGTTTGACCAGGCTCCAGCTCTTGAGGATGTAGTTCTGGATGAAGGCGCGGATCCACCAGACCGCATAGGAGATGAGACGGATGCCTTTGTCGGCGTCGAACTTCTGCACGGCCTTCATCAGGCCGATGTTCCCCTCCTGGATGAGGTCGGCCATCTTGATCCCGTAGCTGCGGTATTCGTAGGCCACCTTGACGACGAAGCGCAGGTTGGAGGTGACCAGCTTGTGGGCCGCGTCGAGATTGGCGCTCCGCGCGTAGAGCCGCGCGAGCCGCTGTTCCTCATCCACGGTGAGCAATGGGTACTTGTTGATCTCCGCCAGGTACATGGCGAGCGAGCCAGTGCTCGACGGAAGGGTGGATGGTTGCATGCGGTGCCTCCGGGTCAGACGACGCCCTTGCCTTGAGCAAGTGCGATGCCATCGTCCGAAAGACTCAACAGGCCCGCGCTGCGAGGGACTTGCACAATCTGGTGGGAATGAACGTTCCTCCCATCGGTAAAGAGTTCATGCCTGGCTGCTCGCATTGTCTGTAACTTCGGAGCAGCCGTCCGCTTGCGTACTTTCCGGCCTCAAACTACCTTGCGCCGATGTCTGCAAGCGGCGGCCGGCGCGCAAAACACCTCGCCTTCGTCGCGCACGAGATCAAGAACCCGCTCGCAACCGCGCTCTGGTCCTGCGATCTGCTCAAGCGGATGGAGGCTGCCGACCGCAGCGGCGAACGCGCCACCAAGATGATTGATGTCTCGCTGCGCGCACTGCGGCGCATGCGCCGTCTGGTAGACGACTTTTTCACCCTCGAACGTCTGCAGGAGAACGCCTACGACCTCGCGCGCGAGAAGCTGCCGGTTCGTCAGCTCGTGCAAGGCGCGCTCGAGGCGCTGGCCGAGAAGGACGGCATCGCCACCGACCACTGGGCCATCGAGCTCGCCGACGATGCGGCCGTCTCCTGCGATGGCGATCTGCTCCGCCGCGCCTTGCGCGCGCTCCTCGAGCACATGGCGCGGGGTGGGGATGACCCGCAGCTCTCCATTCAAAGCCGCGATGGCGCTCTGCACATCCAAGCCAGGACGCCGCCCACGCCGCTGATCCCGCCGGAGCCCGACGAGCGGCGCTCGGGCGAGCCGTTCGGCACCGTCCTCGGATTTTCTCTTGCCGCGCGGGTCATCGAAGGCCACGGCGGCAAGATCGAGGAGCGCGACGGCGGTCTGCTCGTCACGCTCCCCCCTGCCTAGGCAAAGCTACGGCTTTTCCGGATTTGCCGGCTTGGGCTCATCGAGCTCCTCGAGCTTCCGCTTGATGCCCTCGCGCAGGTTGCCGGCGGCGTCCTTGACCTTGCCCTTCAGCGCGTCGATCTTGCCTTCGGCCTCGAGGTCCCGGTCGCCCGTCGCCACGCCCACGGTCTCCTTGACGCGGCCCTTGAGCTTGTCGACTTCACCTTCCAGGTTTTTCTTGTCCATGTGCTCCTCCTCTGCGGAATTAGGGTGGGCACCCCGCGAGGAAGGCAAAACCCACGAGCGGGCGAGCGGCGTTGTCGGACTGCTGGCTAGCGGGCGGCGATCTGCTGGGGCGAGGTCAGGAGCGCCTTGTAAGCGGCCAGCACCGCCTTGGGATACCGGGCGAGCCGCTGGTAGGCCTTGCTGCCGCGCTTCAAGGAGCGGGCGACGCCTGGACCGGCGTTGTAGGCGATGAGCGCCTGGTTCATGTCGCCGCCAAACCGGTCGAGCAGCTGCGCGAGGTAGAGCGTGCCCAGCTCGATGTTGAGGACGGGATTGAAGAGATGGGCCGGCTTGAGGTTGCGCGCGAGCAGCCACTGGGCGGTGGGCGGCATGAGCTGCATCAGCCCGCAGGCGCCGACGCCCGAGACGGCGAAGGGATCGAAGCGCGACTCGACCTGGATGACCGCCGCGACCATCAGCGGGTCGAGCCCGTTGCGCCGCGACTCGCGCACGATGGCCGCCTCGACGCGGCGGCGCTCGTCACCCCAGAGTGCAGTGGAGTCCTTCATGAAGCGCGCAACGCCGAGGCGCTCGGCTTCCTGAGAATCGGCCAGCTCTTGCGCGGCGCCGCTGGCCGAGAGGCCATCGATGCGCGACTTTGCTGCAGAGAGCTGCTCCTCGATAGCGCGCGTCTTTGCCTCGGCGGCACGCGCTCTCGTTTCCGCGCGGCGGGCCGCATCGAGGGCAGCGGAAGTTGTCCAGGCGAAGTCCGCGGAGCGGTCGGGATTCGGCGGCTGCGCGAGCACCCCGAGCGCCGAACCGGCCGTGGCGGAGCAAAGCGCGCAGACGAGCGCGATGATGATCGTATGGCGCCGGCTGGCCGCCTCTCGACGACCAGCCGGCTCCTCCCCCCGGACTGCCAGAGCCAGGACGCCTCCCCCCATCGCCGCCGCCTCCATTCCCTGTCCCCCCGAAGGGTCGCCCGCCGGGCATGGAGCACCCTGCGTGCCAGCGACGAATCCCTCGGCGGCCTGGTCGCTATGAGGAACGGCCGTTCCCAACCAGCGCAGAGCAACGCCGTTCTTTTCCACGCCGGGCGAACTGCCCGCTTGTTGATTTTCCTGCGCAGCGCGTGTTAGACAGCGCGGCCCTTCGGGGCAGTCGCAAGGTCCTCCGCGCGGCCCTCCGGCCGCCCGCACCCTCTGCCTCGGGCACGGTGCGACTCTGGAGGCAGCGCGAGGAAACGATGAAAGGCCTCATCGGCAAGAAGGTCGGCATGACGACCGTGTTCGCGGAGGATGGCGCAGCCGTCCCCGTCACCGTGGTCGAGGCGACCCCGAACCTGGTCTTCGGGCATCGCACGCAGGAGCGGGACGGCTACACCGCCTTGCAGCTCGCCCACGGCGAGCTCGACGAGAAGCGCCAGCGCCGTTCGAACAAGCCTCACCTGGGCGAGTTCAAGAAGCGCGGGCAGAAGCCGCACAAGCTCATCAAGGAATTCCGCGTCGCCGGCAAGGAGCTGAACGACTTCGCGGTCGGCTCACAGCTCACCGTCGAGCTCTTCAAGAAGGGCGATCGGGTCGACGTCACCGGCACGACCCGCGGCATGGGCTTCGCCGGCGTCGTCAAGCGCCACCACATGAAGGGCGCCGCCCGCGACAGCGCCTCTTCCCACGAGCATCACCGGCACATGGGCGCGGTCGGCCAGCGCAAGACGCCGGGCCGCGTCTTCAAGAACAAGCGGATGCCGGGGCATATGGGCGTCGACAGGCGCACCGTGCAGAACTTGATGGTGGTCGACGTGATCCCCGAAAGCCATCTGCTGCTCATCAAGGGCAGCGTCCCGGGGCACGACCATTCGCTGGTCATCGTCCGGCCGGCCATCAAGTAGACGCGATCAGTCGGCGATGGAGAGCAGGACTTCGCTCGCGCTGATGATCTGCTTTTGCAAGAGGTGCTTGGCGTAGCTGATGAAGGGCAGGAAAGCCCGGCCACCCGCAGCCACTTCCTGGACCTCGTTCAGCTGTCGGCCGGAGGCGAGAGCTTCGCGGACGGCGTCGTTGACCTGAAGCGTCTCGACCACCACAGCGCGGCCCACATAGCCGGTCCCGTTGCAGGCGTCGCAGCCGACTGCGCGCGGCAGCAGCGTCTCGCTGCGGTCGACGATGTTGCGCGAGACCAGCGATTCCATCAGCGCCGGCGTCGGCGGATCGAGCTTGCGGCAAGCCGAGCAGAGTTTGCGCACCAGCCGCTGCACCAGCACCAGATGGATGGCCTGCGCGACCAGCGCCCGGCTGCAGCCGAGGTTCTCCAGCCGGTGCAGCGCGGCGAGGGCGTTGTTGGCATGGAGCGAGCTGAGGAGCAGATGTCCGGTCATGGCCGCTTCCAGCGCCAGCTGGGCGGTGTCCGGGTCGCGCATCTCGCCGACCACGATCACGTCAGGATCTTGCCGCAGCATCGCCCGCAGCACCTGGGCGAAGCCCAACCCGACCGCAGGATTGATCTGCACCTGCGTGACGCCCGGCAGACGGTACTCGATCGGATCCTCGACCATGAGAATGTTCGTGTCCGGCCGCGTGACCTTGCGCTCGTTGAGGATGGAATAGAGCGACGAGGTCTTGCCCGACCCGGTCGGACCGCAGATGAGGATGCCGCCGTAGGGCCGGTTCAAAGCTTTGCGCGCCGCCGTGAGCACCACCGGCTCGAAGAAGATCTGGTCGAGCGGCCGGGTGCTGCCGGTTGCCTCGAGGATGCGGAGCGCGACCTTCTCGCCCCGGTTGGCGGGCAGGGTGGAGACGCGCAGGTCGATCTCGCGCTTGCCGACGGAGAAGCCGATGCGGCCGTCTTGCGGCAGCCGGCGCTCGGTGATGTCGAGCCCCGCCAGCACCTTGATGCGCGCGATCAGGCTCTTGATCGAAGCGTTCGTCGGGAGGGGCTCGGTCCAATCCTGCAGCACGCCGTTCACCCGATATCGCACCCGGAAACCCTGCGCGGTGGGCTCGACGTGGATATCGGAGGCGTCGCGCTCGATGCCCCAGGCGACCAGGCGGTTGAAGAGCTTGATCGCTTCGTCGCCCACGGTGGGGCGGGCGTCGCGCTCCTCGGAGACGGTCTCGAACTGGAACGACTCCGGATTGAGCTTGGGACCCCCCGAGGTCTTGACCACGCGGCCCTCGTCGAGCTTGAGGCGGACGAGCGTGCTGGAGAAATCCTCCAGCCCCACCGCCACCGGCACGATCTCCACCGTCTGCAACGTCCGCTTCAGCTCGGCGAGCGCGGCCTGGTCGCGCGGATTGACCATCGCGACCGTCAGCACGTTGCCGGAGAGCTTGACCGGCAGGAAGCGATAGCTGCGGATCAGCTTGGTGGGCACCATCGAGAGTACGGAGGGCGAGAGATCGAACTCGCGCAGCTCGTGGAAGCGCACCACGCCGGAAGCGTCGGGCTCCGGCTCGATGGTGTGCAGCGGGCGCGCCGGCACGCCAGGGTCGACTGTCTCGAGAAGTTGCGCCTCGAGATCGGTCATCACCTCCGGCGCGCTGTGGCGCTCGACCGCGGCAAAATTCATCACCCGTTTCGCTAGCCGCTTGCCG
>Ga0209471_1000166_pt1 | contig 48708 bp, 49 predicted proteins | sample GraSoiAngelo_128_FD_185885 | JGI IMG/M metagenome (GOLD analysis project Ga0209471, IMG submission 185885) | Grasslands soil microbial communities from the Angelo Coastal Reserve, California, USA - 14_0927_12_20cm (SPAdes) (version 2) | ecosystem: Environmental > Terrestrial > Soil > Grasslands ... | reverse complement strand
AGTCGAGCTCCTCCCTCCACCTTCCCTGACCAGAGGCAGCAATCGTCACGCGGAGCTTGAACTCGTATGCGAGCTTCTGCTGTTGCAGGATGCAGTCGACTTGCCGACCCTTGCTGCGGTCAGCGTGCCGCTTGATTGGACTAGCTGCAGCGCTAAGTGGAATTCCACCCATCGCGCTTGCGAGAATAGGCTCGAAGAGATAGCCCGTCTCCTGCCCGGCGCGGTTGTCGATGTCAAACACCCACTTGCGCCAGAACATAAAGTGCGCCAGTGCTCGCGTGCTCATGAGGCCGAACTGCAACAGACCTCTCGGTCCCACTTGGTCCATCGTAGGCAGAGGCTGCCGCTCCAATATCCGCTCGTACTTCAACCGCGTCTTGTACAGGCGGGCGAGGCACACAAAGTACGTCTCACTGTCTGGTTCGCCTGCGAGCAAGCGCTCGTATAGGTCAAGGAACTTTGCATCTGGGAGTGGGGGGTACTCAACTGACGGTAGGGAGAAGAACGACGGCAACTCTACGCCGCCAAATTCAGGAAAGTCGTTCCGGCGCTCCAAGTCCTGCGCCATGACCCCGATCAGATACGTGCAGTCAGCGTTGCTCAGTGGAACGCTCTGACCTCCAGCCCCTCGCAACTGGGCCTTGCTGAGAGTTAGTTGTTGCTGCCTGGTCAGAGGCATAGCGCGGTCTGGTCAACCCTCCCGGCCGGACGTTGAAACATCGACGCGACTACGCTGGCCGTGTAGGCCAGTGCAGGGCTCATGCCCTGTGAGAGCGTGGGTACGAAGCTGATCAGGGCACCCCTCTCGGCAACCCTCGATGGCTCGCTGAGGTCCCTCGATAGCTGACGCGCAAAGACCTCGGCGAGTCTGGGAGGGACTGCATTGCCGATCAGCTGTGCTCGCTCCGAGAAGCTCCCGAGAAAGTGGAAGTCGTCCGGGAACGTCTGCAGACGGGCGGCTTCCCGCAGAGTTAACAACCGGTCTTCGTGTGGGTGAATGAATTCACGAACGGCGGCGGAGGTGACCGCCTTAGAGGGCTGGTCGGCGTGAAGCCGCCTGAGCGCGGCTGGTGCTCCACCACGTCTCTCTGTTGGGGTTCCGTCCATAACACGGCGGTGTGCTCGGCGTCTATAGCTATCGTGCCATAAGTCCTCAGGAAGATCGCGCATAGTCTGACCCTGTCCCAAACCGTGGCAACGTTGCAGGTCCACGCCAGCGAGCGGTCGATAGTAATGATCGTCTGGGTAGCCGGGGAGGACAGGACTGGCAGGCGGCAAGCCGGTGAGCGCTTCTGCCAGCGTGGGTCCCGGGGGGAGATGCCTGCCAGCAAGGTGTGCGCCAGGTGCTCCTCGAGCGGTGTGAGTCGGCAGCGGAAAAGTCGGATCGAAGCCGAGACCGCCCACGGCAATCACACGTTTCCGGTGCTGTGGAACGCCGTAATTTGCCGCGTTGACCTTTCTGAGATGGATGCGGTAACCCGCTTCGACGAGTGGCTCGAGAAGATCAATAAGCCATCGGCCGTCCTCGCCGGTGAGGAATCCTTCGACGTTTTCGAAGAGAAAGGCACGCGGTTGAAGCTGAGCGACTGTTTGCGCGAACCAGCCGATCAAAGTGTTGCGCGCGTCGCCCCAACGCCGCAGCCCGGCCGAAGAGAATCCTTGGCACGGTGGTCCACCAATGATGATGTCAGTCGGCGGCAGTTCGAGAGGGGTCGTGAGGTCAGCAAGGACCGCACGAGGACCAAGGTTCTCATTGAAGGTTTGCACCGCCGATGGCTCATTATCGACAGCCAATACCGTCTCAAATCCCGCTTGATGGAAGCCAAGTGCGAGAGCACCGGCTCCGCAAAAGAGATCCGTACAAGTGAGCCGTGGGCGCGAATCACGCTGCACGCCCGAACTCGATTCCGCGCTCGTGGCGGGCTCCTCCGTGCCGCGCGTAGCTGCTTTCACTGGTCCGCCTCAGATATGTCCTCGAGATAGCTGGGGGTGTTCCAGATGGCGCGGTCCCGATCCGCCAACGACTGCTGAAGTCTAGGCCCACGGGTTCTTGGCGTACATATGTACCCGCCTAGGCCTAACCGGGGAGCAGATGGGGCCTGGGATCCTCCCTGGCCTCCGGCTGGGGTAGGGCCGGCGAAGGGGAGCGCTCCCAGGTCGCCGCGCGGAGAGCGGATAACTTAGGTCAAGAGATTTGGCCGCTTCAAACACAAACGACCAGGCGGAGCGCACCGCCAACGGCCGGCTCTCGGGTCGACAGCGGTTTTGACTGACCAGTGGGGTTTTCCAACGCTGGACCCTCCGTCCCCCGAGGCGATATCCAACAACTAGACAGGCGTCGCATTCCCTGCTCGGTGAGCCGCGGCCAACTACGCAGATGCTCGAGAACTCCACGACGGGCCGAGGGCTGCGCCATCATCTGCACGGCTGCCGACGCTAGGTCGTCGGAGACGATCCCAACACCCAGGGTCACTGGGGAGCGGTTGTGCAGATATCCGGATATCCGGCGTCCCGCCACTAGGGTTGCGGGCTCATGCGCAATCGGCCGACGTTCGAGAAGACACTCGTCACCTTCGAGACAGCCCAGTTGGAGTACCTTCGCCGGGCCGCTTTCGCCGGCCACAGCAAAGTGTCAGTCCTGGTCCGCGAACTTGTCGACGAGGCGATGCGAAACGATCGTTGGCCTGAGGTACACAACGTCCGTCGCTGACCGGCGCTTGGGAGCGTTAATGGCGGGTACGGCCCGAGACGACGGTCGGATTTTACCCGCTTGTTGAGTCTTCGAGGTGTGCGCCGACATGGCCGATGACGAATCGGCGTCCAGTGAATTGACCGGGGTCGTACTTGTGGAAGTAGATGCGCGCACAGAACTGCGCTCCAGGCCCTGAGCCAATGCGCACGTGCTCCTCAAGACGGATGCGTTTTCCGTTCCAGATGCGCTCGTACTGCCGACCGATGCTGCCCCCTAGGCGCGTCGCCCGCCCCGACATATCGACGCCGCGTGATGCTGCGGCGGCGTTGAGGGACTGACCGGTTCCGTTTGGTTCGGCCCATAACGCGGCGACCTCCTCGAGCGCGAGTAGAGTGTCGAGCATGTCGACCGGGCGTCGGAAGTGTGAGCGTTGTGCGGACTCCAATGCCTCGTCGAGGAAGAGCAGATGTGGGCATCTCGCGGCGGCACGCTCAACCGCCTCGAGGACGCTTGCAGGAGGCGGCTCCGGGTCTCTCTGAAGGAAGGCGAGCGCGCTCGGCGTGCGCCGCTGTACTTCTTCCAGAGCCTGCCGCTGAAAGGCGACTAGTGAGCGGAGCTCCTCGAGTTCGGACAACGTCCGCTCGTGCTCATCGAGCCAGTCGGGTGAGGCGTGAGTCCGGAAGCGCGCATCCAGGGCCCTTCGTCGAAACGCGGCGTGAGATGCAGACTGGCCAAACGCCGCCGCGGAGAGGGAACCGAGCCACCGACCGAGGAAATCGGGCAGCGGATCCCCGGCAGCCTCCAAGAATGATTGGTTCCAGAAGTTGTGGCGACGTGGGGGATCGTTCAGGGTCAAATGGGGCCAGTAGATCCGGGCGCCGTTGCGGCAGCCGAGGGCTCCCATGAGATGAGCGAACTCCATGCTTGGTTGCCGTTCAAGCGCGTAGCAGACGTGGGCAAGACCGGCACATGCCAGAGACAGCTCATCCCAATCGAAGGGACGCAGGTGCGGCGGGGTGTCCGCGAGCGAGTGCGACACATACACGACGGGACGGGTGCGCGATGGATCGACCAGCAGGCCGACAAGGTCGTCAACGTGGTCGGGACGGAGCACACGGGGCGCCGGTAGAAGGCGGCTTCCCCCGTCCACCACGGGAAAACGTCTGAGAAGCGTCGAGACGATCGGGAGCTGGGGGGGAGCAGATGCGTACGGGAGCAGGAGCCCAGAGGAGCCAGCGACGTGCACAGAGATCGCAATACTGGTGCGAGCAGCGATCTGCGCGGCGGAGATGCGTGCGACGCAGCGAAGGTCGGACTCATCCGGATGCGGGTAGTGCCAGTCTGCCTGCCAGAGGCGGTCCTGCCCGTCAGTGAGAACCTCAGTGTGGAGGGTCTGGCCCGGCTTCAGGAGCTCAAGGCTCCGCCGCCCAGGAGACAGGTCGGCGATGGCATCGCGAGGGGCTGCGCCGTCGGCGAGCCACTCGCTGCTGACATCGACTAGCTCCTCGAGCCTTCCGGCAGCGAGGTCGAAGGTGACGGCGTAGATCGGTCGCATTGACCCCGCGGGGGCTCGGCGGTTCGGACCTCGTGAGGATATCTCGATATCCAGCGCCCTGCTACTAGGTTGACGGGGCCATGGCCGCTGAGCCCGCGTTCCGGAAGACGCTCGTCACGCTCGAGGCCGCCCAGTGGGAATACCTGCGACGAGCCGGGTTCGCCCGTCGCACGACTCTGTCCGCCCTGGTCCGGGAACTTGTGGACGAAGCAATGAGGACGGATCGCTGGCCAGAGGTGCATCAGATCCGGCGATGAGTCATCAAGGGGACGCTGGGGCCAGATGGTAGATTTGCTTATAGGAGCGTCATAACTTCGGTAACTCGCCGAGGTCCGCCAGCCCGGCTGATCTGTAGCTCTGATGCCTCCTTTCGTGTGAAAGGGGTATGAGGACAGCCGGTGGGAGCATCGCTCGACTGAGCCCAGCGTTAGCCGCCCGAGGGCGGTCAGAGGGGATTCGCGAGCAGATCCAGCGGGTGGCGCGCCAGCTCTTCGTGCAGAGCGGGTATGACGGGCTGGGGGTGGGTGCCGTCGCCCGGGCGGCGCGCGTCTCGCGGTCGCGGGTCTACGCCCTCTTCCCGGGACGGCAGGCGCTGCTCGCCGGAGTCGTCGACCACGACGTCGATGAGCTGGTCGCCCGGATGGTCCCGGCGGCTCGCGCGCAACCCGACCTCGACACCATGCTCACCGAAGGCGTCTCGACGTTCCTCGACTTCGTCGAGGAACGGAAGGGCGAATACGAGGTGCTGTTCGGGCTGACCGGTCGGCTCGAGCCGGACGTCGCGCGGCTCCTGCAGAGCCTGCGCGACCGGTTGGTCGACGCGTATCTGCTGCTCTTCCGACCCGCGGTCGAGGCCTATGGAATCAAATGGCCATCCGAAGCCGAGGCGCGTCTGACCGCCCACGCGATGATGGCCATGGTCGAGGGGGCAGTCCAGGCGTGGCTTGCTGAGGCGACGCTGCCTCGAGGCCGGCTGATCCAGGTCCTGGCCGCGATGATCCGGCGGGCGCTGGTCCCGCTCCTGGCGGGCGCGCGGGCCGAGGCCTGAGGTGAATCAGCCGGCGCCGGCGCGCGAGCGCATTCTGGCAGCTGCACGGCATCTGTTTGTCACCGACGGCTACGAGGGCCTGGACAACGCCCGACTCGGGGGGATGGCAGGAGTCGCGCCAAGCCTGGTCGACCGCATGTTCCCTGACCGGCCGACCTTGCTGACCGCTGTTGTGGAGCGCGAGGCGAGTGAGCTCATTGATCGTCTCATCGAGGGCATCCCGCGGGAGGCCCCTCTCGAGCAGATGCTGCGGATGGGGGTGACCGTCTTCCTGGACTTTGTCGTTGCGCATCGGACCGAGTACGAGCTTCTGTTCGGGGCGGCCGGTCGGCTGGATCCGGCGATAGCGTCGGCACTCCAGGGGCTCCGTCGGCGTCTGGCCAACAGCTACCTCGATCTCTTCCGACCGGCGGTCGCCTCCGCGGGCGTCGTGTGGCCGTCGGACGCGGAGGCGCGGTTGGTCACCCAGGCGATGCTGGCCCTCGCCGAGGGGAGCGTGCAGGCGTGGCTGACTGATCCGAGCGTACCTTCCGGACGATTCGTCGAGACCGTGGCCGGGATGATCTACCGGTCGCTGGTGCCACCGACCGGGACGCGTCCGGCTTCGACTGTCCGACACATCACGGGTGGCGGAGTGGGAACCGTGCGGCCCCGGAGGCTTGGAGACAGCTCGCGCGGGAAGACGCGGAGCCAGCGAACGAATGTGGCTCGGCGCGCTGCGAGGCAGTTTTCCCGGGAGGTCGACTTTGAGTGTTGCGAGCCGCCTGCGACTGCCTCGGCCAACGCGACTGAGGGGGTTGGAGTGCTCACCCCATAGCTGGGGTCGTCGACCGGGCGTTCCTCCCTGGAACCGCCGGCTCGCGAGAACAGGCGGTCAGGAGGGAATATCAATCCCGGCTGGGCGAGTAGGAGAGACGTGTCTCGAAGCGAGATTCTTGCGGGGGATCAGAAGATGGGGAGGTCGGTGGCCAGTTCCTCGGGGAACATCCCTTCGAGCCCGGGCGGAGTCCGCCACCGGGCTGCGAGGTTGGGGAGCTAGAGAATGCGACGATCGGCTCATCGCCAGAACCACCGCCGCCCGAGGTCACAAGGAGGGCGAGCGGCTGTGGTGCCGCCCGCCCGGGATTGGGGGGAGGGCTGTTCCTAAAGGGGCCGGAGGCGCCGTGAGGAGGCGCAGGGGTCCTTCGAACCCGGATAACGGGCCAGATTCGTGCTTTCTTTCGAACCCGGATAAGAAGCGCGCTCAACCCGACAGGTACCCCCAGCGGAGACAGCCCTTAGTGGTTAAACACGCGGGAGGCGACCCAGAGCTACATAGACGGCTCGTTGAGGACGGCTGTCTCAGAACGAGAGGTGGATTTGCGGGCATCGGTGGCCTGTTGGCAACTCTCGTGTCGCCCGCCGGTGAGGTGCAAGAAAGAGGGGTGAACACGCGTCTTCTTCCTCGGCACCCATCGCCTAAGGGCGCCGGGCGAACGCCTGGTGATGGGGCATGAGGAACCGGCCCCTGACGATGGATGGTCCCGCTCCGCGCACAGATACCCAGCCTTCCTGGCGGGCCGCCGGCGACGCCGGCGGGCCGTGTCTCCCCCTAGCGGTGGAGGGGAGCGGCCCGGTGGTGATCGGGCTGGCGCTCGCCGTGCTGCTGGCCTATGCAGTGGTGGCGGGGGCCTGGACCGTCTACGCAACAGCCGCGGCATGCGACCAGGCGGGCTCCGACGAGCGGACGACCGAAGCGGGATCTGCGGCCTCCTGAGCATGGCGTTGCAGGCACGCTCGTACCGCCTGAGGCACCGGAGAAGGCGTGGTTGGGTACGCCGAGTCAGCGCGATCGTTGGCACCGCATTCGTGGCCGCCGGCGCCGCCACGGTGCTGTCTGCCTTGGGCGGTCGCGACTCCAGGAGCACAGCCGCGTTCGCCGACACTTGCCCAATCGCACTCGTCTGTCCAACGCCTTCGGGCGGAGCGACGCCGACCGCGAAGAGCAGCCCGACACCAACCCCAACGCCAACGGCGGACACGGCCGGCAATCCGACCCCGACACCCACTGCCAGCAGCGGCGCCCGGCCCACACAAGATCCGGCGCACGGCGACAGCGCGCCGACGCCGACGAGTGCCGGACCATCGCCGCAAGGCGGGAGCGCGGGGAGCGCTCCTGGGGGTGGACAGGGCCCTGGGAAGACGGGGCAACCAACACTACCGACGCCGGGAGCGACAGGTCCCGGGACGTCGGCGTCGCCGCCCCTCCCGCCGGCGCCGGTGTCCCCGGCGACGGCGGACCAGGTGGCGGTGGCATTCCACAACGCCGGCTACCTCGGGGAGCTGCTCAGCATCATCCGGCAGCCAGCATCCGGGGAGCCGCCGGATCTCCGCCACTTCCGACCGGCTGCCCTGGCGGCGTGGCACCGCCAAAGCCAGCAGCCAACCCGCGATCACGGGTCGGTCAAGGGGTTCGGGGGCGCAGCCGGGTCCGCTCGCAGTGGCGGCCCTGGGGCCGGGCCACCTCCTTTTTCCCCGCTCGCCCCGTTGGGACTCGTTCCCATCCTGGTGATGGCGGGGACGGGGCGAGGAAGACGGCTGATCAGGCGGATGGTGCAGGCTGTTGTGCTGCCGGTGAGGCGATGGCTTCCAGCCAGGGATCGGCTCCCACCCCCGTTGCGCGGGATCGCGCGCCATCCGGTCCGAACCATGGCGCTGACGCTCGGACCGGTGGCCTTCGTCGGGCTGCTCGGTCTCAGCGTTGGGGCCAACCCAGCGGCTCTGGTCGGGGAGGGTCCCGGCGGGACGGGTCCGGGTACTAGCCGATCGGGAGGCTCGAGCGCGCAGTCCGCAGGAAGGGAGGGGATCCTGGCTGTTGTCCTGCCCCAAGGGCCGCCGGTATGGCAGCGGTTGGTCAGCGTCGAGAGCTCGATCGCGTTTCTGCAGGACCGTCTCGCGCAGCAGGAGACGGAGATCCAGCAATTCGCATTGGCAGCTGCGGCCATGCCCAACTCGCCGGCTCCGGCTGCAGCTCCCGAGCCAGCGGCGAGTGACCATCTGGCTCAGCTCATCGACAGTCGTGACAGTACTAACCAGCTGTACCGGACCGCTCTCCGAGTCGAATACAGCATCTACCTCGATACCGCGCGCGATCAGACCGAACAACAGGCGCTGCTTGCAGCGGTGGAGCAGGAGGCCGCATCCATTCGTGACGCGGTTGACTACGATCTCAACGTTGCGGGCACGCAGGTCGGTCAAGAGGCGGCGATCGCCGCCGCGCAGCAGAAGCTGCAGGAGCTGACATCGCTGTCGGCAACGCAGCTGCAGCAGATCAAGGCCGGCCAGCCATTCATGCTGCCGCTAGCGGGGACCCTGACCCAACCATTCGGTGCCACCGACTTCGGACTCGAGCCGCCGCTTGTGTACCACGGTGTGTTCTACCCGCATTTCCACACCGGTCTGGACCTCGCGGCGCCGCTGGATGCGCCGGTGCGGGCGGCGGCTGATGGCGTGGTGCTGCTGGCGACATCGAGCGTCGACAGCCAGGGTCACTACGTCGGCTACGGGAACTACGTCCTCATCGCTCATCCGGACGGGTTCGCGACCCTCTACGGACACCTGGACCGGATCGGCGTTAGCGCGGGACAACTGGTCCATCAGGGCGACGCCATCGGGCTCGAGGGATCAACCGGTTGGTCGACGGGTCCGCACGTGCACTTTGAGATCCGCCACAAGGGTGAGTTGCTCGATCCGGCGCCGTACCTGGCGCCGGGGCAGCGGTAGTGACGTTTGCCGAGGAATGAGATTGACGGCGGGGTACAGCAAGCGCTCAAACGGCATCGGGGCGGGGCGGAGGTGTCATGACTAGGAAGCGATCTCTGGTGCGGACGCTCGCGCCGCTGCTGATGATGTCCGCGCTGATCGGCGGTCTGCTCGCGGTGCTGCGGCCGGCGCTTCACCCCAGGGCCTCGACCGGGGTTGTCGACCACTACACGTACATCGAGAGCGACAGCTCAAGCTGCACGCCGTCGGGGGTGACGACCTGCCGGATCGCCCCGGACGGGACATTGGACCTCGGGAACTCCCGGGTGATCAGCGTGATCGCGCAGGACGCCGGTGGTGTTGGCGTGGCCGGGGCTCCTGTGTCCTTGTCGCTGACAGGGTATCCCCCAGGATCGTCAGCGCCCGCAGCAAAGGGTACGGCGAATGCCAGCTGTGCCGGATCATCGGGGTCGGTGGCATTGACTCCGACGCCAGCGGCATGCACGGCGGACGCGAACGGAGCCGTGCCAATCATTTACAGCATGCCCTCAACGACCTCGACGATGCCGACTGGAGGCGAGGACATCATCACCGCGCAGAGTGGATCGTCTGGCCAGAGTGCGCCTGGAACAACGCCGGCGCCGGCACCAGACGTCTACCGATTCTCGTCGGTGGCCAAGTATCTGTTCACGCCGGCCCCAATCCCGACACAGACGCTGCCAAGCCCCGGCGACCCGACATGCCCGCTCGCATCTCCGAAGTCCGAATCCCTCACCCTTTTCGCACTCGACGAGGGTGGCCACGTTGTTACCTCGACGGGCGGCACCCAGAGCGCGAAGGCTCCATCCGTCTACCTCTCCTACCTCTCCGCCCCCAATGTTCCCGGGAGCCTGCTCCCTCCCCCCAATCCCTTCGTGGGCAGCGCGTTGAGCGGCCCTCAGTCGATGCCCCTGGGCAGCGCGCCGAGCCTGCAGTCGATGCCCAACGGACAGCTCACCATTACCTATACGCCCCCGCAGTGCCCTCCGTCGAGCGGCGAGGACATGATCACGGCCGCCGACGTCGCCTCGGGAACGCCACTTGCGTCCGGCGCTGACGGCTACGAGTTCGGCAGCTTCGCCGGGTTGTCGATCACCCCCTGTCCGCAACCGGTACCGGCGTCGGGTGGACCCTGCATCTTCGCCACGGGTGGGAGCCTGATTGCGCGGCAGCGGGTGCCCGTCCCGGTCATCACCCAGGACAACGCCGGCAACGGGATGGGGGGCGTCAAGGTCTCGGTCAAGCTGTCCGCAACCGGCGGGGCGACAGCGCCGTCCGGAACCGTCGAGCTCGACTGCCCACCACCCAGCAGCAGCAGCAGCACGAGCTCCAGCTCGACATCGAGCTCCAGCTCGTCTGCCAGCGCAACGCCGCCCTCGAGCTCGGTGACCACCCTGTCGGCCGGCTCTCCCGGTCCGGTGGACTGCACCAGCGACGGGGCCGGACAGGTGTCTGTGACCTATGTGTCGAGCGGACCGGGAACTGGTACCGATGTCATCACGGCCACCAGCACTGATGGCGATAAGCCCGGGAGCACGACCGGTGGCTGCGCGGTAACGCCGACACCCAAGGCATGCACCGTGCAGGCTGAATACAGCAACGGCGCCCTGACCCATTACGCCGTGACTGCTCAGAAGAATGGCGCCAGCTCGGCGCAGCCGGCGACCAACGGCCAGATCGCCCCCCCCGGAAGCTTGGGCGGAGCCTCATCGCCAGTCACGTTGACCTTCACGGCCAAGGACGCCAATGCGAACGATGTCGTTGGCAGCTCCGACTTCTTAATCTTCTCGCCGACCCAGAACGACGCCACGGTTTGCACGCCTCCCGGAACGAGCTGTGCCGCCCTAGACCCATCGGGCCAAAAGGACTACGGCGCGCACCAGGGGACGACCGTCACGGTGCAGTACACGACGTCGACGTCCGCCAAGGGCGGCGAGGACATCTTCGTCGCGCGATCAGCTGCGTTCCCCAAGGACCAAAGCGGATCCGTGTCGTTGCCGAGCAGCTGCCCACCGGACCAAGCCGGAGGCGCGCCGGGCCAGCTGGTGAGCACGTGCGTGAGCTATGCCTACTCACCGATCAACGCGTACGTCTTCTCTCCCTCGCCCATAGCGCCGCCCGGCAGCCTCGGGCCATCGCCGGTGCCATGTGGCAGTTCCTCGAGTTCCTCGTCCTCGAGTAGCTCGTCGTCCTGCTCATCTAGCTCATCGAGTGGTTCAGGCAGTGCGAGCAGCAGCGGGACCGCGACGTCGTCGAGCTCCAGCTCCTCGAGCAATTCGACCGCTGCGTCGTCGGGGACCGGTAGCAGTTCGTCGACGACGACACCGTCGTCGAGCACGACGACGACCACTCCCGCCGGTCCGAGCTCGGTCCAGGTCACGCTCACGGCCTTGATCGGCAGCAACTCGGCTCCCAACGCCAATGTCCTCCTTTACTTCACTCCGAACAGCGGTGGTGGCGGATCGGCATCGTCCTTCCAATGCAGCAGCTCGACAAACTCCAGCGGCGCCATCTCCTCCGACGCCAAAAACCCGACTCCTTGCACAGCAGACAATGCCGGGCACATTTCGATGACGTATACCACCCCAAGCCAACTCCCGAGTACCGGGACAGACGTAATCACCGCTGAGGATGCGACGACAAATCCGGCAGCGGGTCCGACATCGGACGCATACAGCTTCGTGGCGATCAACTCGCTAGCCTGGACGCCGACGCCGATTGCTGCTGATGGCTCGTTGAAGGGTGGTGGGCAGCCCAGCACCCAACCCCAAGTGCAAGCACAAGACACTGGTGGATTCGGTATACCGCAAGCCCCCGTTTATCTCTCGTTCGCACCCGCGCCGGTGACATCCGGTGCTCCAGCATCAGCAACGGCAACGTGTCATCCGAGTACGAAGACCACCAGCACCATCATCCTCAACCCAACACCAGCATCTTGCATCACCGACGACAGCGGGACGGTTCAGATCACCTACACCTCGGCGAGTGTGCCTCCGAGCTCGGGCCGCGACGTGCTGACCGCTCAGGACGCGGCCAGTCAGCCGGCCGTCTCGGCAACCGACACCTACAGCTACGTCGTCATCGGGCAAACCGCGAAGGTGACGGTGACACTCAGCCCAGCATCGATCCCCGCGAATGGCACGTCGACGGCCCAGGCACTCGCGGTCGTCACGGATGCCAACAACAACCGCGTTCCGAGCGAGACGATCCGCTGGAACACCGACGGCGACGTCAGCTTCGGAGGCCTCGTCAACCATGGCGACGGGACGCACACGGCTACCATCACCGCCTCGCGCACTTCGGGCCCCGAGACGATTACGGCTACTGCTGGGAATGGGGTCCACGGCTCGGCGGTGCTGACGGAAACCGCGAGCTCGGGGAGCACCTCTGGGGGTGGCGGTTACTGGTTGGTGGCCTCGGACGGCGGAGTGTTCAGCTTCAGCGCGCCCTTCCACGGCAGCACCGGCAACATTCGCCTGAATCAACCCATCGTCGGGATAGCGGGAACGCCAGGCCCCGGCGGGTACTGGCTAGTGGCCTCCGACGGCGGCGTCTTCAGCTTCGGCGACGCCGGGTTCCACGGCAGCACCGGCAATAGGCGCCTGAACCAGTCCATCGTGGGGATGGCCTCGACACCGGACGGTGGCGGCTACTGGTTGGTAGCGTCGGACGGCGGGGTCTTCAGCTTCGGCAATGCCCAGTTCCGCGGCAGCACCGGGAACATTCATCTCGCCAAACCGGTCGTGGGAATGGCGGCGATGCCGGACGGTAGCGGCTACTGGTTGGTGGCCTCTGATGGAGGCGTGTTCGCCTTCGGGAAGGCCGGTTTCTTCGGGAGCACCGGGGGCATGCACCTCAACAAACCGATCGTGGGGATGGCGGCTACGCCTGACGGCGGCGGGTACTGGTTGGTGGCATCCGACGGCGGGATCTTCGCCTTCGGCAACGCTGCCTTCCGCGGCAGCACCGGGAACCTCCGCCTGAACCAGCCCGTGGTGGGGATGTCGAGGACGGGCGACGGTGGCGGCTATTGGCTGGTTGCTTCGGACGGCGGGATCTTCAGCTTCGGCAACGCGCCGTTCCAAGGCAGTACCGGGGGGATGCGGCTGAACCGGCCGGTGGTGGGCATGGCGGCCGCATGACAAGCGGCGGCTAAACGTCATCGACCGAGCGGATTTCGAGCGTCTGCGGCGCGCTCTGCTCAATCAATTCTAGTGTCAGCGGAGATAGCGAATGATCCATGCGGGACACACCGCGTGGCGGCGCAGTTCGATCCGCGATCGAACACGCTGTTGGGGTTCGTGAGATCCCAACGGTGGGAAGACGGGTTGCGTTCCCTACCGCGGGCGGCGCCGCGGTGGCTCAGGCTCGAGGACGCGCGACGGCCACTGCCTCAGAGCTTCGTGGACGGCCCGGAACTCTGAGCGGCGGTCAGACGGCCCGTGGTCCGTTGAGGGTGGGCTGCCGCGCCCCCTGGGGGGTGGACCACGCAGGCCGTTCCTGGGGTGTTCTGTTTCGAGGCTCGAGGCGGCGCTCCAAAGCGAAAGGGAACGGAGGGGCCATTGTCCTTGTAGCAAACCGGCTGCTCGCGCGTGAACCACGGGTAAGAGGCCCACGCCGAGCCGGAGTTGCACCGATGGGCACAAACTGCCCAACGGGACAACCGATCGGGAGATCGCGAGTACAGACGAATGAAGCCGCAGCCTTCGCCTCCGACCGCGGAACGAGGAGCGGCCGCGTCTGGTACGGTCGTGCTCGCGGCGGAGCCGCCGGCTCAGGCTGGTCCCATCGGTTTGGGTGGTCATCCGGCACTGTCGGGGGTGACAGTGCGAGATCAGTTACTTCAGAAGCCGGTCAGTCTCCAGCAAGATGGCGATGCTCCCTACGGTTGGCGCGCGGCGGTGCGGCGCGAAGCGGGAGCGTATTGGCATCGGCTAGAGGGAGTGCCTGCCGACGCCGATAAGGGGGTAGTCCGTAGCGTCTGGCGACATATTGCTGACGCACTCGCGCTGTCCCGCTGCAAGGAACGTGGCAATTGGCGACCGCTATGGCTGAAGCCGAAGGGGTCTACCCAATGCCTCCACGACGCCTTCCTTGCTCTTGCCCATGCGGATGCCGAGCTGATCGATATCGAAGGCGACACGCCAGCCGCGCAGCGCATCGCAGACCTGCGGGCCAGTCTCGACAGCATTCGCATGCCCGCGAAGGTGCGCGTCATCGAGGGGAGGATTCTCGACGACTTCCTCTCGGCGAAGGATGAACAGTGCAGAACGGAGCTGCGGAATGCGGTCCGGGGAGCTGTCTTGCACATCAGTATCGAGGCTGCCGCCACCGAGGAACGCTGGCACACGTTTGAGAATCGACTTCAGGGGGTCAGCTGGTGGATACTCATCGCGCTAGGAGGGTTGGCGGCAATAACCATGATCTGGGGATGGTTCTTACCGCTCTGCGCAGCGACCAAGCCGCCCTCGAGTGCCGTCGCTTTCTGCCCGGGCGGTGAACCGCACCGCGGGGGAGTCCTCGAGGTGGCTGGCCTAGGAGCCCTTGGCGGACTGGTGTCGACCGTGATGGCGCTACGCAGGCGGTCGGTGTCCGTGCCTGACTATGTGCGGGCTACCGAGAGCTGGCTGAGGCTACCGCTCGGCGCCCTTGTCGCCGTCCTCGGGGTTCTCGTTCTCCAGAGCGGCCTCGCCGCCGGCATCGTCACGCATTTCGAGCCTCAGACGACAACGATGGGGGTGCTCACCTGGGCCACTGCTCTGGGGTTCTCATCTCTGCTGGTCGCCAGGCTGGTCGACGCGCGTGTTGCTCACCTGGCTGGCGAACTCGCGGCGGCATCGTCTGCTCGCTCCGGCGCTCAAGACAGGAGGGCGACCAGCGACGATGACCGGTGACTGGGCAGACCGGGTCGAGCCGTGAGTGAGCAACCTCCTGGTGTCGCGACTCCCGCCGCGGTATTTGTGCCACCAGAGGAAGACATTCAGCGGATGTGCAAACTTGCCGACGATATGCGTACGGGCGCCATTGCATGGCACAAGGCCCACCGAGAGGAGGCTGATTTCTGGCGCGGCTGGCATTTCATTATCACGGCAGTCTCCATCGCTTCCGCTGCTGTAGGGCTGGTGCTGACTGCCGTGGGCCAGCCTGTGGCCGCGCTCGTGGCGTTTGTAGGAACGGGCCTGACGGCCTTCGCGAGCACTTCCGGGCCTGAGCGGAGAGAGATCGAACACGAGCACTCCTGTACCGAGAATCTGCAACTTGCGGACGACCTCAAGGCTTTCCTCGATCAAGATGTGCCCAGCCGGAACCCCGGCCTCGTCCGCGCTCGCTTTGAGGAACTCTCTCGCCGCAGAGACGCTGTCACTGCGCGCTCCCCCTTACGCGCTGCGCACCGCACCGTGTACCGATTGCCGGCGCCATGGGGTAGTCTTCCCGAGCTCCACCCTGAAATGCCACTCAGGCATGGGTGGCGCCTATACCTTGGGAGGGGTCCGAAGGGTTGGCAGCGGCCGAATCCGATGCAGTAGTGGTGGAGGTGTTGTGTCGCCCGAGTTCCGGTAGGATGCGGTCAGATATGACGAACCGCCAGTATCACCTTCACGGCTGCGACGGCGATGTCGGGGGGTATGTTCTCCTGCCTGGCGACCCTGGCCGCTGCGAGGCAATCGCCGCGCGATTTGACAGCCCCCGACTTGTGGCCGCCAATCGCGAGTTCACCACGTGGACGGGGAGTTTGCGTGGCATCTCAGTTTCGGTGACGTCGACTGGCATCGGCGGTCCCTCTGCGGCAATAGCGGTTGAAGAGCTGACGAGGTTGGGAGTACACACCGTCCTTCGCGTAGGAACGTGCGGGGCCATCCAGCCACACGTTAGCAAGGGCGACCTGGTCGTGGCAGCCGCGGCCGTGCGCGATGAAGGGACGTCGAGGCAGTACTTGCCCCTCCCCTACCCCGCCCTTGCTTCGCCAGGAATCGTCTGCTCGATAACCGACGCTTTGCGCGCCCGATCTACGCCATACCATGTAGGAGTAGTGCACTCCAAAGACTCTTTCTATGGACAGACGCAGCCCGAGACAATGCCGACCGAGGGCGCGCTGCTCGAGAGCTGGAAAGCGTGGCAGAGAGGCGGTGCGTTAGCCTCCGAGATGGAGTGTGCTGCGGTGTTTATAGTGGCCGCTGTGCGCAGAGTCCGAGCCGGAGGCATACTCCTGTGCGTCAATGAACCACCGTACAGGAGAGCCTCGTCTGCTCTGGAGGAATTGCCGCTCGACGATCTCATCGATGGCGCCGTCGCGAGCCTCGATATGATCGTGGCATCGGATGAAGCTTCCGAGTCACCTGCTTCCGTTGGACCACCCTCGGGCTACAGCCGTCCGCGGAACTGAGGGCGCGATCTTAGTGGTCCGCGGGAAGCCGAACCTGTTCCGGCGATCGCGTAGTGGCGGGCCTGGTAGTCTGCCGCGCCACCACCAGCGTCTGCCGGTTACGCCACAAGCGGCGAGGAGGTCAGATAGGCCGAGGAACCGCGAGTGGTCCGATACCTCCAACAGCTGGTTGAGCGTGCGGGCTATTGGACCGACCGCATCACCTGAGAATACGGCCCAGACCTCGACCAGGCGCGCGCCGCACCGTAACTGTCAGTCCCGATCCGGTCGTGAACAGGTGAGCCATCCGGCGCGCATGATCAGCAGGCGCCCGACGGTGCGTTGATAGGAGCGCCACCTGGCTCCTGTCGATGTTGCCCACGCCGGCGGGTCACCTCAAGTCGGGGCTACTGCCGAGATCCTAGCCCGAGTTGAGTGAGGGTACGTGGGCCACCAGGCTTGGGTCCGTCGGGCCCGGCAGAGAGGACAGCCTGAGGTGCCGTCTCCGGAGACGGATCCCCGAGCGAGGCTTCGCGGACTGGGGGGGCGGGCGTCAAGAGGAGTAATTGGAGCCGACGCCCGCCCCGAAGAGCACATTCTAGTGCAGGTCGTCTAGGAGATGCCGGCAGGGCTTACTAGTGCAGGCGTCTAGGAGATGCCGGCAGGGCTTCGAGTTCCGTCGAACGGTGGGAAGCACGACGACGCTGCGATCGCACGCGCGACCCGCCGGCCCTCGGGTGGCGCCTGCGTGTAGCCGACGGCATAGCTTCCAATACGCTCGATTATGTCCGGATCGCCGATGGCGCGGTGTTCACCTCGCTGACGACCGCTATGCACCGAGTCTAATGGACGTTCTGACCACACATGATGGCATAGGTTCAGAGCGCGGTCGTGTGGAGCTGTCAGCACAGGTCAAGGTTCTCAAGATTGTCCTTCTTGGTGCTGTCGGGCTTGGTCTTGATGTATGGCGTTGCGTAGCAGTTGGGCTTTGGACAGTACTTGATAGGCTCAATCGTGGCCTCGTAGCCGTCCGCGCTCGTCTTCCATGTGTTGCCGGCGTCGATGCTGGCCACGACCTGGGTACGGGTATAGTGGGTGCCGGTGCTCGTGCATACACCCTCGATGTGCTCGTGTGACCTGTCTGCGGAAGGCTCCTTTCGGACCCCTGTCACCGTGTACGTCGCCATAGCTAGTCCTCCAGTTCATGGTGGAAACGAGTGTCGGGAGGGTGCCGCCTGACAGGACCGAGTTGTCGATGGTGGCCGGCTGGCCTGCTGCCCGACTCCTAATTCTTAACCACGACGGCGGAGGCAGGTTGCTACAGGCACTGCCGCGTTGACTGGTTGGCGGGTTGGGGGGGCGGTCGTGGGGCGGGATTCGTATCGAGAAGAGGCGAGGTGCTCCTGGCGGCCCCGACCAGCGTCTCCGGACCCCGGGAGCTACAGTCCGCCCTGGACGAGAGCCGCCATCGACGCGATGGCCATACCCATAGGCGGAGAGTCGCGAACGCCCCCGGGAGCGCACGTAAACTTATAGTATAGCTATCATATTCTAGGCATGCGGCGCGATCTGGCTTGCGCCGCAGAGTCTTCCGTGGCGCCGGAACGCGATCCTCGGCCTAGGATATCGGACGCGGTCTGGCGTTGCGGAGCCCCGGCGCGTACAATGAGACGCGGTTCTCCTTTTGTTCATTCCGCCTGTTCCGGGTTCCGAGGAAGAGATGGGTCTCGTGTCTCCATTCGCGCTGGCCCTGCCTGGTTGGACTGGGCTGTCCGCCGGACTCAGCCTGACGATCTCCCGGTGGGCCCCTCTGGTCCAGCATCCGCGTGGCCGGCGCCGTCTTGCGAGCGGTGACCCGGCTGATTCCCCCGTTCGGGTCAGCGGCCTGTACACGCATCGTGGACCTGCCTCATCTCCGCGGGGTGTCATCGGCAGGGGGTATTGGGCTGCCGGGGTGCGGAGAGCAGCTCCGTGACCAGTCTCCGCGGCCTCTTCCGTCCCCGCAGGCTGGCTGTCATCGCGAGTGCCCTCGCCCTTGGCGCCGCGGTGTTGGGCGCAGCCGTACTGCCTCGCGATCCCGCCACCGCAGCGGTCTGCGGCGATGCCAACCCGCCCCCACCCGACACCGGGGCTGGTGGTCCGTCGACCTGCCAGTCGAACCCCAGCGGGACCGACGGCTACTACGTCCTCAACACCGCCGGGAACGTCTACGGCCTCGGCAATGCGTCCGCGTTCTCCGGGTTCGGCACCCTGCACCACGCCTCCGACGGCAGCGACCAGGATCCGGGCGGGGCAGGCGGCAGCATCTCGACAACGGGCGATGGCTTGGGCTTCTACATACTCGACACCGCCGGCAACGTCTACGGCCGGGGCAACGCCGCCGGCTTCCAAGGCTTCGGCACCCTCAGTCAGAAGGAGTCGACCAGCTCAGGAAACGCGGCCGGCATTTCGGTTACGCATGAGAGCGGCGGGAGCACCCGCGGGATGCTCATCATGGACACCGCCGGCCGCGTCTTCGGCTTCGGCAGCCAGGACGGGCACGGAGGAGCGCCCTGGGCGCGCTTCGGCACCATCTTCCAGCAGGAGCAGATACGAGATTCAGCCCACCCGACCGCGCCGAGCGCAGCTGGTCTCGCCCTCGTCCCCACCGACGATGGCGACTACGTTGTCGATAGCGTAGGGCGGATATTCGGCTTCGGCAACGCCTTTGCCGGCCCCATCGAGCCATCGGTGTACGGGTTCCAGGGACGCGCCTCCGGGATCATGATCACCGCTGACCACCATGACCTGCTGGTGCTCAATACGGCAGGGCAGATCTACGGCGTCGGCGGGGTGAATCCCACCTCCTCGGCGCCAAGCGGGCCATATTACGGGAACGCCAATGCTCGCTTTCCTGGGGACTTCGCCGGTATTGCCGGAGTCCCGGCACCGGCTTCGCGGTGCGGCTCCTCCTCCATGAGTTCGTCATCCAGCAGCTCCTCGAGTACATGCACGACGAGCTCCACACCCACCTCCACATCTTCGTCATCAGGCGGATCCAGTAGCTCCGGCAGCTCCTCGAGTGGATCGCTTTCTTCGAGCTCGAGCGGCTCGTCCCAGTCCGGCTCGAGCAGTTCCTCGTCAAGCGGCTCCTCGTCATCCAGCTCCTCCTGCGCGAGCACGACTCCCGGCAGTAGCTCAACGTCCTCTGGCGCGACCACGTCGAGCGGATCCACGAACAGCTCTAACAGCAGCAGCACGACCAGCACTAGCAGCAGCTCCTCATCCAGCAGCATGACCAGCAGCGGCTCGTCGGCCACTTCCTCTAGCAACACCTTCTCTCAGTGCGGCGGAGCGTCGACGTCGTCATCCAGCTCCAGCAGCACGTCGACCAGCTTCCTCTGCCCGCCGCTCCTACCACCTCTATGCCTATGACGAGCACGTGTGTTCGCTTGTCGGGCCCTGGGCACCGTGAAGGACGGTGAAAGCCTCACATCCGGCCGGACCCCCGGTGAGACGTCGACCAGCACGACGGGTGCAGGTGCGGCGCCGAACTCACGGGTCGTGGGCGGGCTGCGTGGCCACAATGCCACACTCAGCGCAGCCACGCCACAGTTGGCCGCCTGGTTCCGAAGCGTACACCCGAGTTCGAGGCTGCCGCGAAGCGCTGTTGCGGCTGCCATGGTCGCAGCGTGTGCGGCGATGGCCGCCTGTAGCGCGGGTGGCGCTGGAGCTCAGCACTCGAGTACGCCCAGCACTCGTCAGGCTGCGTTGGCGAGTCCTTCGGTTTCGACGGATCCCGTCATCGCGTTTGGGAAGCCTGTCCATGCTGCCAGCGAGGGGCGTGAGCGGCCTTTAGGTCGATTGGCCTTCGTTCTGGAGGTCGTATCCCAGAGCGTCTATGAGTTCGACCTCGGTCGTGGCCGGTTCCTCGGCCCGTCACCACTGGTGCAAGACGATCGCGGACACATCTTGGCGCTGCCGGGTGATCCGACCGTTGTTTCCTCCAATCCACCTCAGGGTCTGGCCGCTAGCCACGATACGCTGGTGGTTGCGGGCGGACTGGACGGCACGGTCGTCGAGATCCCGATCCTCCCAGACGGGCTCGGAACTCCTGTGTCCATCGAGGTGCCTGTGGTCAGCGTCATGGAGCCGTCTGGCGGCCAGACTGTCTCGAACGCCTCAACACCCTCGGGTAGGCCAGCGGTGAGGAAGGTTGTCATTCTCGACGATAGTCGCCGAGCGGTCGCAATTACTGCGGACACGCGTACCAACACTTCCGTGGCCTACCTGGTGGATCTCATCAGCCACCGAGTACTCACGAGTCGGCAAACGCCCCACGGCCAGGTCAACGCCATGGCCACAGATGGCAGTCGGATAGCCCTCGGCACCAGCAACTCCCGGCTTGTCCTGATGGACGCGAACCTCAACACGGTCGAGGACATCGGGTTGCGCGGCCAGCCGGGTGCGCTGGCGTATGTGAAGGATGTGGTCGTGGCAAGTGAGTTGGCGAACGGCACGGGCGGATCAGCAGCCACGCAACTCGAGCGCGTTGAGCTCCCGTCAGCCAACAGTGCCGTCATCGGCGTGGCTGGGGGCGGCACCTTGCCCGGAGCGCTGTGGGCGGACGAAACGATGACACTATGGGCGATCGCCGGTTCTACGCACCTTCGGATGCTCGAGAACGGACAACCTGCTGGCGAGATCGCATTGTGCGGCAACATCAGATCACTCGCTGTCACCCCTGACTACATTCTCGGCACCTGCTTGAACGGAGCCAAACTTGGATTGGTCGACCGCAGTTCGGGTCGCGTCAGCTTGCTCGATGGGGGGGGCTTTCCATCGGCTGTTGTGGTGCGCCCATAGGAAAGCGCCATCGCCACCCACTCTCTATCTTCTCGAGCCGAGATAGTTCAAATCGTCTACCAGGTACTTTCACGTACTCCGGCGACAGCGAACGGGTGGCATTATGGCGTTGGGGAGAGCTGGGCTAAGCTATCGCCGTCCCTCACGGTGAAGGTTACGCCGCCGGCGTACACCTTCAGTTGCTGAACCAGTCCACGGCTCTCAGCCATTGCCGTCACGTCCAGCCAATGAGTGGCGCTTGTGCGTCCCGAGCGCCGAGGACAGCCGCTCGACGGCCATGACGTCACCGCGCACACGGATGCCACCGGCGAGGAACGCCGCGCGACCATCGACCTTGCCCTCGAGCACAGGCCGGATCGCCTCCGCCTGGGTTACGATTGAACGCTTCGGACGGGTGGAGGCCGATACGCCACGTTTCGCCGTGTCAGTGTCCCGCCTGTTTGTGTGAGGTTTACAGAGCGACCGTGAACGCAGTGGACCATGGCAGGGTCATTCTGCGCGTCTATCAACACGCCCGCGATTTGCCAGCGACGACAGCTACCAGCTACATCGGAGCAGCCATCAAAGCTGGCCGATCCATGGATTTTGCGAACCGGATTCGCCGGCGTGGCCAAGATCTGACACCGGTTGAGGTCGTGGAGTTTGCACGCTTGGCTGCTCTTGACCCGAGTGATCTGATCCTCTGGTCCTTGCCCGTGCTCAAGCGAGCCGCTGTCATCGATTACAGACTGCAGGGCGCCGATATCGAGGCGGTCGAGGAATATGTCGGCGCCGCTGCGCCTTTTCTTGAGCAGGTGTACGCTGTTTGGCGGCACCTCGGACCGCGCGCTGAGGACGAGTGTACCCTGGAGGCAGTGGCGCTCGCGGCATCCGCCCCACTTCTTGCATCCGACCATGAGGCCGCTCTCGAATCGATGGGCTTTCCTGACGACGTTCGCCAGCGTGCATTGGCTGCGGCGGCCTCTCTTGGACTTCTGCGTCGTGCCAGGTCGGCACACCTGGACGAGGAGATCATCTACAACGAATACGTGTGGGGAGAGAATGCCCAGCGCATCGCATCCTTCCTCGCAGCCTTGCCACCTGATGAGCGCGATCTCTTGGCACACCTATCGGGACAAGCTATGGAGCACCCCGGGATCCCGATCCGCCACATCGGAGCTGTTCAGGCGGACATTCTTAGGGGTGCGCGCAAGGTAGGCTTTCTCGATGCAGCTCGCGTCGTCACGACGACCCAACGCCAGGAGTCGTTCGCGTTTTCCCCGGCACTCGAGCGTGAATTGGCGAGAAAGCACGCTTCCGACGCGCTGCACGAGCGGAAGCTTTTCGTCGCACACATTCTTTTCGGCCACCACTTCGGGTTCCCTGGCACGGGGCGTGTGCAGTCGCCGCTCGTACTCGTGAATGCCCTGCTACAACGAGGAACGGTGGGTCCGGCTTCGGCCATCACGTCCGATTACCCACTGTTGGAGAGTTTTGGTATTGTTCGCGTGCGTGCCTCGAGTGTGTACAAGGGGCGTTCTCACCTCCACCTCGTTAAGCGAGACGTTGTCGAGGACTCCCTCGAGTTGCTACGAGCGGCGGCCAGGCCTGATATGGGGCGGGCCGGCGATCTCGCTGAGAACGACCCACTGGCGTCCCTGTGGACGCCTGGAGGCTTCGTGGACCCTGAGCGAGATCGGCAGAGCCTGAGCGAGTTGCGTCCTGAGGCGCGGGAGCTCTTTGACTACTCGATCGCGCGCTTGCGTGATGAAATTGGCCGAGTGACTCGCGCTGAGGAGTTTTGATGGCAGCGAAGAAGGCCGCCCCACCAGGTGGACTCTTTGAGTGTAGGGTCGCCCGCCTGTTCAACCGGCAAGGAAGTTTTGTCCGGAGGCGTGTTGACCTAAATCGTCGATTCACGCCGTCAAGGCTCACGGTGACCGATCTTGATCTCCTGGTCATCGACTTTGGCGTCGACCTTAGGCCAACCCGCACCATCGTAGAATGCAAGACGGGTACGAGCGTGAGAGAGCTAGACCGCATGATCTGGTTATCGGGGTTGGCTAAGCTCACAGATGCACAGCGAGCAGCGCTCTTCATGTCAGGGCGCGCATCGAGCAAATCGAGGCAGGTCGGTCGGGAACTGGACGTCTTGCTCCAAGATGAGGGAGATCTTACCCGGCGTGAGAAGTCACTTGGCATCGACCGCATGCCTGAGTGGGGCAGCCATGATCCCGAGTTACTCGTGCGGGAGGATGAGGTTCGTAAGGCCTCTCGAACGCTGGGACCTGATGTTGAGCGAGCCTACTGGTTCCTTCGCTCCGAGTTCTGGCACATCCCGCCTAGCCTCGCTGTCAAACGCAGCATCGCAGCGATTACCGCGCTATCTCGGCTGAATGTGCGAGGGGTTCAGGCAGATGAGGGGGTGGCCCTAAGCTGGCTAATTGCAGACGCAGTCACCGCATTCTGCGTCGCCGCAGTTGAACTCGCTGGAAATGCCCTCATCTTACCGCGGGAGGATTTCGAACGGTTCATGGTCGAGCGCCTCGCGGAGGGCCTTGCAAGCTATGCACACTTGCAGCGGCTTTCTGAGGTGGTCGACCGCCTTGTTGTGTCCACCCTCAACGCTGCCGGAGTGGGGCACGCCGAAACTGTAGGGGCGCTGGGTGCTCTTGCGCCGCGGCCCCCTAGTTACGCTGACGCTCTCATCGAGGTCATTGAGAGATTGAGCGAGCGACCCAGAGCCGCCCGTCATTTGCCCTTGATCGTTGACTACGTTTTCGCTCGCACTGTGCGGCAGCCGGGCGAGCTGAGCGGCTTGCGAGCATTCCCGGTCGATTCACCTGGAGACGCGCTCGCCCTTGCCAGGCTATGCATGGCGTTTCTAAAGGGTCAGGCTCATCTGCACGCCCCGTTGGCCGGTGCCTTTGACACCGCTAGCGAGGGGACTCCGACGAGCACCTTGTTTGCAACAGAAGGAGGTCATCCAACAGACGCGCTTCCGGTCCTGCCAAGCGGGGGTCAGCAGACGGAGGACGATGGTGCAACATTCCAGCTCTCATAGTTGGCCACTAGCGCCGTGCTCCCAACTCCGAACTCCCAACAAGAAGCTCAGTCGCGCGGCTCAGCTACACGTCCCGCCGACCCGCCTATCCGATTCCCGCCTCTATCTTTACAACTCGCGGCCTCCAGCGTCGCCTTGTGGTGGCCCGCCACGCCGTCCATGGCGACGAGCGCGCGTTCCAGACCCGGCGGTTGGTCCGGCTGGAGGACGAGCGCCGGAAGGTTCATGGACGCCTACTACTAAGGACGCCATCGACATCGACCTGCTGCGGTCCGAATAGGAGCGGATCTCGGCCGAGGCCCATGAGGTCAAGCGGCTGCTCGAAACGGCCGACGCCACGCTCGCCGACTGGCAGGAGGTCTTGGACGGCTCGATCGAGCTGGTCATCGACTGCGCCACGACCGACCACGCCTGCCGCGGACGACCCCGCCCTCCGACGGCTCTTCAACGGCGCCGTCTTTGAGTGCATTGCATCCGTATTGCGAACGGTCGGGCCCAGAGCGTCGTGCTCCGTTGCCCGTTCGCCTTTATCCGCGTCGCCCACGTCCAAGGCAAGCCTTGTGGACGAGTTCGATTCCCGGGGTTTCGCTGCCCTAGTCCAGCACCTGGAGAACCCGGATCTCATCGAAGAACTAGAGGATCTGCTTCAAGATATCTCAAGGTAACTAAGAGGCTAGACGGACCACCAAGTGGCGACGTGCGCCTCATCGAGACCTCACGAAGCTGACACGGCTTGCCGCCAATACCTCCAGGTAGTCGGGACCGCCCGTCTCGCTACCATCAGGAACGCGAAGAAGCTTGCGCCACCGATGACGGGCAGCCAGGGCAGTCGACTCGGGTCCGTGAGCAGGATAGTGACGCTTGCGGCGACAGAAATCACGGCCAGCATCTGGAATGAGATCGCGAGAAACAGATAGATCGCCTTGAAATCGTTCTCGCGGCGAGCGTCTCCTAACCAACCCACCCAAAGCTCGCCGACGAGACGACTTCCATTGGTATTCGATTCTTTGATCAGCTGTTTCAGGAAGCTCGTCGTGGGATCGCTGTATCCCCGCAGCTGGTTAGTGAGGACGCCCAGCCCGGCAGCAAGCGCGAAACACACGAGTGCACCAACCAGGAAGCCGTCTTCTCGGAGGCCAAGATGCCTATTCTCGCCGACGCCAAACTTGGCAATCGCGAATAGGAGCGTGGCGAAAGCTGCGGATGCCGTAATGACTCGTACGCCGCGTTCTTCTAAGGTTTGCTGGCGAGCTCTTTCCTGCTCAACCAAGTCATCGATCAGCTCATAGACGGCTTGGCTGCCACTAAGACCACCGTCTGGCGTTTGTACCTCCACAACTCCTCCCATCCGAGCGTCAGCTCGATGTCCAGTGTAGAACGAATCAGACTTGGTGCTGGCTGGATCTCTTCATTGGGACGAGGCTACTGAGGCAGCTCTCCATAGAAGCAAGCTTGCGCACCCAAGGCGGTCTTCGAAACATGGTGGCTTGTATCCAGGCGGGCAGGGACGCGGTTCCCGACGAGTGCCAACGAGGATACGCTTCAACAGGCTGCCAATGGCCAGGAAGCATTGATCGACCACCAACTTGTGCCTTGCTGGGCACCGCGGAGTCCGGTGCTGGGCTCTTGGCCGGGAAGTGTCCATTTGAGGTCCTCGCGCGCACTCTCTGCACGCGGAGATCATATCGCCTACTACGTAGGCACGCAATAGCCCCAAGATCCATCTCCCCACGATCCGAGGTGTAACAGCGAGGCACAAGATACTCGCAACTGTCTGCGTGCCCACTCTTTCGAACGCTCTCGAGACCGGGTCCTGCCAGATGGCAAGGAACAACGGAAAGAATGGTGTTCAGTTCTTGATTCGCGTGCAACGAGTCCAGCCAAGTGTAGGGTGTCAAACATGACTGGGCCCAGGAGGCATTCAAGAACGTCCTGCGCCTAGCTCTCGCGCCATATGACTGGCGCGATGGCATGCCATTCGCCGCACGCGTGGCGACTACGAGGAAGGCCAAAGCGCACCCTTCTCGGTCGGCGCTTGGCACAAGCGCGCTACATCCTCGAGTACGGACAGTGACTTGGATGACAGCCACTCTTGTCTACGCAGCCTCGGAAGCATCGCCCATACCGCGATGCACTCGACGGAATCGGCGTCCGACCGTCCGGATCTCAGGCGGACGTCCGCAACCGACAACCGGATAGCGCGTCATCGTCTGCTACGGCTCGCCAGGAACCACGCTCGTCCGGCGTGATGTCACCGCCGAACTCCCGGAACGCGGCGAGCATGGCATCGATGTCCTGGAGCGTCAGCGACGGCGTCGTCGGCCAGACCACCGCGTGGCTCGCACTCGCCGGCCATGATCCGACGGAACGCTGCCACCATCGACGAGCCTGGCCGGAGCACCGGCGGGATCTCGACCGGCCCCCCCATGACGATCCCGAAGCCGATGAGCGAGAGCGCCGAGACGAGGAAAATCTATCCCTGACCGGTGACGTGCGGAGCCTGGCGGTCGGTGCAGTCGAAGCGGTGCAGCCACGACCCGGCGTCCATCTCGGTGCCCTCGTAGCGCCCGAGCCAGACGGTGGTGTTCGAGGAGAGCGTACCCTTCCCCGCGATGCCATAGTGCGCCCCGTCGACCCGAGTTGCCAGGTGGTCCTGTAGCAGCGCGGTGACGAGCGCCGTTTTGAGCAGCCGCCGGGACAGCACGTCCTCTTCGTCCCGGTCCAGGATGACCGTCCCGCCGCCGTCCATCCGGAGAGCGAGCGCCTGAACATCCGCCTCGAGCTGTGCCATGCAGCCATTGTTGCACCCAGCACACACGCGCTTGAGGGTCTGCGTGAAGGTCGGCGCGACGAAGTCCTTGAGAGTTGCAAGCTCGCCGGCGATGCCGAACCGATAACGACCTGACGGGTGCCGAGCGAAGGATTGCATCCAGCGCGGCCAGACGTGCTCGCGCGTCATTGCTCCCGTCGCACCGCAGAAGGCGCAGGCACGCGAGGTGAGGGCTGGAGCCAGCGTTGCGCTGGTCACGCTGACCATTCTCCCTCGCCGCCTCGCCCCCGCCCGAACCACGGGGGCCGAGCCGCGGTCGCGGCCAGCAGTCCCTGCGACAGCCCCGCCCTCGCCCCGGCTGATCGACGGGTTCCACCTTCGGCGCGCTCGCCGCCGTGCGCAGTTTCGGAAACCTTGGCAGCGAGCGCAATCGCCGGCGTCTGTTCAGCTCCACCTTCGCTCGCGCCAACGAAGTACCTGATCTGACACGAGCAGCGCATACAGCATTTGAGTGGTACCCCACACCGTGGCGAACAGGATCGCCGCCATGAATGTGAGCAAGACGCGCCGCGGGTGATTGACCTTCTTCAAAGCGATGGCTGCACCGGGGGAACAGCCGATTAGCATGGCATTGACGAGAAAACCGACCGGACCGAACCGACGCTGCAAATACCAGCAGAGGCGCAATATGGGATCGCGCAGCTTCTGGTCGGACTGGATGGAGCGGAGCTCGTGGTAACCGAGGGCTGAGCCCCGACGACGGACGCCGCCCAAGCCATCCCAGGCCCTGCACCGCTGGCGTTAAGCCAGCGAGACAGCCAGAGGATGGCACGAACGACGGCTCCCTCAAAGATCAGGAGCACAGCGAATACCACGTAAAAACCCAAACGCCGGTGACGTGACCACGTGAGCTGGTGGTGGCTTTCGACGGCGCTGCTGCTAGGGGTGCATCGGTGTCCGGTCGTTGCATAAATTCAGCAGCTCCAACCCTCGGCGCGGTAGACCGCGACGACCAGCGCGCAGGCTGGGAGGTGCTCGCAGATCGTGCCTCAACCACCATCTGAGTCGGGCCCAAGTCGATCCCGCGGCCACCGACCAGCGATGCCATGCTGTCCGCGATGTCGCGGCGCACGCTCGCTTCGCTGTGGCCCTCGTGCTCGACAAAGAGCCCACGGCCGGTTTCCTCCTGCGCCCATCCGACTCCGGCCCAGGCTTCGCCGTTAGGGGTGTCGACGCGTGCCTGAGCCATGACCACGTAGAGACGGTCGCCCCACCGACCCTCTACGTCGGCGCGAGCTGTCGTCACGACGACACTCCCGGGCGGAATGACCGAGCTCAGCGGCAGCAAATTGACGTTGGCGACGCCGGCGGTTCGGAGCGCAGCGTCAAATGCCGCCAGCTTGGTCGGCCCTGTGCCGGTGCCAGGCGTCACGGCGATGACGAGGCTCGCCGGGGCAACCTCGGGGTTTCCACGAGGATCTAGGCCGATCGGACCCGGCGACACAGCCCGCCGTAGCGCCACGGACCCGGCGTGTGCGGCCCCGGCCTCGGCAGGGTCCGTCATGGGGTCCTTCCTCATCTCCCGGCCCTTGGCAACGGTCCCCCACGGCCTGCCCGTCCGCCAGTTGCCATCGCCGTAACCTCCGCCCTCTCTTTGCCGCCCGGCCCCCAGCCCGGTGGGAGGCCCCAGAAGAGACCACGCGGCGGCGGACGCCAACTATAGACGGCTATTCGCCAACTGTGGGCGGTAGACGGGGCACAATCGCCCCGCGACCGTGGCGGGATGGCCAACTCGCCCGACCTCCCGCACCGCTTCGGCCGGGCCCTTCGGCTCCTCCGCACTGCCCGAGGCGTCTCGCAGGAGGACTTGGCGCACACCGCCGGCCTCAGTCGGACCTATCTCGGCGAAGTTGAGCGGGGCGCCAAGTGCCCCTCGATCTGCGCGCTTGAAGACGTAGCTACGGCGCTCGAGTTACGTCCCTGGGAACTGCTGAAGGCGGCCGACGACGTCGATGCCTGGCTGCCGGGCACCCCCCTCAGCACCGACATCCGGAGGTGAGAAGCGGCACACCCTTGCAGCATCGGGTCCCTGAGTGGTTTTCCCTCAGGCGGCGCTGACAAGGCGTCTCTGTTTGAACCGCCTTCCTGCTGCCCCGACCACGATCAGATATCGCCTATCTTCGCCACCAAGGGACTGGCCGGCTCCCTATGAAAAGCCCGCTGTGGCCGCCACCCTCATCGCTTTCACAATGTCAAGCAGATAAGTGAGCGGCAACAGTTCCATGATCATCTCACGCAGATGCCGGTCCAAATCATGGACCTCACCCTGAAGCTGTCGACCCTCAACATCCGAATCCTTCCACGCAACGATCATGGCGGGCGAGGTGCCAGCACGTGATCTGAATTCGACACTGAAACCCTCCTGCTCAAGAGCCTGTGCTACCCGAGCGGGATTCCAAAGCACGATGACCTCCAAACGCTCGGCAATGAGGTCGAGGATGGCTCTCCGCGGAAGTGGAAGCAAGAGATACGGCAGGTGCAACTCGGCAGCCTTGACTCCGCTAGGTGGAATACTGTCGATCACGAGCGCGTTGCGCGTATCTCTCGGGGATATGATCGGGAGCGACATGGCCGCGGCGTTCATGCTTGCCAAGGAGGCCAGCGCATGGTTCGCGACGTTCCCTACTGCCTTCATGAGGCTTCGCTAAGGTCCGTCTCGAATTCACGGGCGATGGCGTTCGGCGCGTTTAGCCCGCGCTTGTGCGGGGCCGTCCGCCCAAATGGTGGTCAGTTCTGGAAACGACAGGCTGATTTAGTCGGTAGCAAGAGGCCACGACCAAGCCGTCCATCCGTTGGCGCCCTTGCTTGCGGGTCGACTCCGCCCGATCGCACCGTCTCAATCCGGCGGGTTGCCACGACGATATTCGATGCCCGCCTGGGATCGGCAACGCGTACGCTGATGGATGGACGCAGCCCGCGTTTTAGGTCTAGCTTCTAGTAGTTGTCGATCTCAACGAGCCTCGACAAGAGGTCGCGGTAGAGTCAACCGAGCGCTCTCCTAGGCCGCCTTCGCGGCCGCCGTAACCGCTTCGCGCCGCTGACGAGGAGGCGTCGGAGGCGTTCCGCATCTTCCGGTGCAACTGTCGCAAAAGCGCGCCACTTCGGCGCGGCAACCGCTAGCTCTGGATAGAGCGATGCAATCCGAGCATGTGTCGACCAATAGGCGTGGTATGAGAGGAGACCCGCCTCCTCGGGGCAGAACCGATCTAGATCCGTACGCAGGCCAGCGAGCGGCGTGACGAGTGCGCTCGGGAGGGCTCCCTCGTACTGGTGCGGATGGATCGGCGTCCCGTCCGGTAGTAGGTACTGACGCGGGTCGAGAGCGATGCCCAGATATACGCCTCGTTCGCGGTCGCCGAGTAAATCGCCAACGAACCAGCGAATTCGAAGGGCTGTCGTTTGGCTGTACTGGACGTCCTTAGACCGCCAAAGAGCGCGCAGCCCGCCATAGGGATGGCTGGTACGGTGGAGGATCCCCCCGGCGTTCGCGACGATCAGGAAGTCTGGCCTTACGGCAGATGAGGGCCGGCCCGAATGCCAGCCTTGGAACCACTCGAGGCCGAGGTTGTCGTAGATGCCGCCGTCCCCGAGCGATAGGACCGGAGGCGCGTCGTGCAGTGCCAGCCCTCCTGTTCTAAGCGAGACTGGCGCGAATAGAGCTGGGACGGCCGCTGACGCGGCAGCGGCAAACCCGAGTTCGACGCTCGGCGGCGCTGGCTCCACGTAGCCGAAGGCGTAGCTGCCAATGAAATCCCGCGCGATGCGGAACGCGCGGCCTGACGCAAGGTCTGTGGCTGTCAGGATCACTTGTGGCAGGGATGGGAGGTCACGGACATGACGCGTCTGGTATAGGTAGTCGGCGAGCACCTCTCCAAGGATGAAGCCGCGCCCCACTCGACGTCCGCGGAGCCGCGCCCCGAGCGCACGCGCCAGCCAGCGGTTTCGTAGGTTTCTTGTCGTCACGACCTGCCGGAAGGGCTGGTCGACGTGCTCGAGCAGCGCGTCTAGCGTCCATCCTTCCGCGGCGAGTGCATCACCACGGTCAGCAAGCACGGCAGCGATGATCGAGCCGCCCGACACGGCCGAGACGCTCACAACGTCCTTGAGGAGGTTGCCCTCGGCTAGGTAGCGGAGTACACCGAGGGCATAGAAGCTGGCCCGGAAGCCTCCACCCGAGAGGCAGAGCCCAATCTTTAGCGATACCTTACCGCGCGAATCCGCAGCCACGCCGGTCACGCCACCACCGTGTCCCAGTCGACGGCGAGAACCGGATACTGACGCTCGTCCTCGCGGACCGCCTGTAGATCGACTGCTATCAGGGCGCTGAGATCTGGGTTCCACATGAACATACGCACATTGCGTTCACGGTACGTGCGACGTGACGGTCGTGTTGCGAGGATCATCAGCAACGGACGTCGGAGGAGTACCTGAGGCTCCCGGCTGATGGCCCGCACAGCGGCGATGTCGCTGCGGCTCGGTCGAGCGCGGCCAAAGGGATGGGTGTGCCAGCTGCCGATATAGCGGTAGCGGCGCTGGCTCGCATTCTGCACCCCTGCGATCGCGCGATCTATGGCGTCGTGGTCCGGTCGGAAGCTGCGCGGTCGATGGCGCGCATTCGGGCCTGGCCCGCCTGCACCGATAATGACTACGGCATCCTCGGTCTCGAATCCGAAAAGCGGTCCTCCCGTCTCGAGGAACCGACATCCCGACGCCTCTCGCTCAATCTGATGGCGTGCGGCTGGGTCGAGCCAGACGATCAGGGGTGGACCTCGCAGTCCGGGAGTGGTGCAAGGTGTCCCTCTTGGAAGTGCGAACTGCCCCGGAAGTCGAGGACGATCCAGTTGCTGTCGGTGCAGGTGTATGCCGTAATCCCCGTCGCTTGGATGGCACGGCGGCTGACGACCGCCGCGAGCTCCGTCACCTCAAACCCAGGGCCGCTGAACGCGGGGTGGCGGCAGCCAATCGGGGTAATCGAACTTGTCCGGCCAGCTGGTGGCTTCGGAATGGCTCCCTCATCCTGCGCGCGGACGAAGCAGTTAAAGCACGGCCCCTCAGGCCCAAGGATGAAGATATCCGCGCCGTAGCTGCCCGCAGTCACTCCGGCGACGATTAGGGTCAGGCCCGCCGTGCGAGCCCTCGAGCCGAGGAAGCGGCCGACACTGTGCAGGCCGGTGGTGTCGATGACAACCGTGGCGCGCGCCAGCTCCTTCTGGAGGAGCGCGTTTGCCCGCCCAGAATCGCCGATCGCCATCTCGTGGGCGTGGGCCTCGATGAACGGGTTGAGCGCCTTACAGGCGTCCGCGACGGCGGTTGCTTTCGGTTCGCCAGCGAGTGACAGCGGCAGTATGTGGCGGACGCTGTTGTTAACGTCGTAGCGGTCGTTGTCGAACAGATCGAGCTCCCCCACACCAGCCTTCGCCAGCTCGAGAGCCACCGGCGCACCGAGCGACCCGGCTCCGATGATGACAACGTGGGCGTCAGCGAGATTGTGAAGCTCCGGGACCCGTCGGGCCCTCTCGCGTGGAGTGAGCGCCTGTGCCTGTAGCAGCCGCTGAACATGAGGCTCCTCGCCGCGTCTCTGAGCGACCTCGGCGAACAGCCAGGTCCGCCTCTCTGCGTGGCGGGTCGGCCCCTCCTCGATGAAGGTGAGGCCGACAACCAGCGTCACGCGTCGCACCCGCTTGCTCTGCCCGAGCCTCCTTCTTAGCCGCTCGAGGGGTTGGTTCTGGGCCGCGCGCAGGGCGGACAGTATCCCGTCATACCCATGCTCTGGACGGGGCACCGCCTCGAGCGAAATCCAGCCTCCCTGATCGCGGGCTCCGCCCGGCCCGATGAACCGGGCCGCCAATGGCGGGTCGAGGACGCCGATGCCGGAGGCACTTGCCAGAAGTCGGATGCGGCCAGCCCCGCGCAGCAGCGTCATCGATCCACCCGTCGCCCCGACCTCGCGGGCGAGGAACGGTTCGCCTACCATGACGACCAACTCTGGGTCGTAGTTGAACTGGGCACTGACAGGCTCAGGCATGTCCGCCTCGTCGGCGCTTAGCGCCTCCGCGCCCTGCTCAAAGTCGTGTAGCAGCCGCCGTAGGCCCTTGCCGATGAGTTGCGCCGCCGAGAACCATGGCCTCCAATCTTCGTCGGCATCTTCGAGCAAGCAGAAGTTCTTCCCGATCGGGTCCTGATGGCGGTCGAGCACGTATCGGTCAGATGCGATCGTCGGCGGGAAGTACGGGTGTCCGTGCGAGTACACCGCCGTGACTGTGAGTGGGGCGCGCCGGAAGCGAACTTCGGTCGAGACGACGAGGCGTTCGTCCTCGTCATAGGACACCTTGGCGGCAAGGGCGTGGCGTTCGAACTGATCGAGCTCCCACGCTTGCCGCTCGGGCTCGCGGCGGTACCAGTGGTCACCCCGCGTATCGGTCACGTCGCGGGCCTCGTTGCGGCGTGCGCTCGAACCCCGGCGGCGGCGCGGCGGGCGGAACGCTGCGGCGGCGCGTCCTTGCATCGCCATTGCTGTCGTCGCCGTCATCGTCCCAGCTGTACGCTTGCTCATACGTGGGCCCATCGTCGGTGATAAGACGCGCTACCCCATCGGACTCGATCTCGAGCCTAATCGTGCCGATCTTGTGGGTCTCCAATACGTTTTCGGGGTCCACGGCGTTGTTGTAGATGTGGACCATGTCGTCATGCGGATGGTCGTACTGGCTGTCCGGTCCGACGGAGATGACCACGTGCTCGGGTTCGATGAGGTTGAGCGCCTTTAGGTCAGGCTCGTCGTCTTCCCCGTCCTTGACAAACGTCCGCGACCCGTGGTGGGAGGCATGCAGGCTCTCCGCCCGGAGGACCTCGAGGCCCACGTCATCGGTGCGTCCCTCATAGTAGCCCACGATCCGCTCCCAACAGGCCTTGTTCGAGTCGCCGGTCAGCATCACCGAGTAGCCGGCGTACGTGAACTTGAGGACGACGCAGTTCTCGTGTACGAAGCGCTTGGCCTCCTCCTCGTCGAGTTCCTCCTCGGGATCGATGAAGCCGGGAGGCGAGAAGCAGCGGACAACGACTTCGCCGTTATCCCCGAGTGAGTTCCAGACGGAGCGGCTGCCCTTTGGCCAGAGCTTCTGCTCCTCAGGGTGTTCGTCCTGGATGCGCTTGAAGTCCTCATAGTTGCCCGCGACGGTCTGCAGCTTCTCGCCGTGCTGTGGTAGCCAGAGCTCGCCGATCTGGTAGCGGTCGTAGAGGTCGCCAATCCCGGCGATGTGGTCGTCGTGGGCGTGCGTGATAGCCAGCACCTCGAGACGCTTGCGGCCGTCGTCGCCATCTGGGAGGACGTCGTCGAGCAGTTTGAACAGATCGATCCCTTGGCCAGGGCACCGGTACACGTCAACGAGCACGTAGTGCCCTCCGGGAACCTTGATCAGGGTCGCGTCGCCGTGACCGACGCTGACATATGTGACCTCGAACTCAGCCATGACGAACCTCGCTTCTATCGCCGCCCGCGGACTCGCAGCCTACCTCTCAAATCCGGGCAGTGTCAAACTACCCCAACTATGCCTACGCCTAAAGTTGGTATAGCAAACATGTTGGTGGCATTGACATCTCAGGTGAGCGGTGTCAGGATGGCGCCCTAGGTGGACGGTACCTCCGTTCTGTACGCGGACTTCGGGAGACGTCTCCGCAGAGCGCGGAGGCAAGCGCGGCTGTCGCAAAGCCGCCTGGCGGAGCTCGTAGGTCTGAGCCGGACCTCTGTGACGAATATTGAGCGCGGCCACCAGCACTTCCCCATGCATATGCTTCATCGCTTCGCAGAGGCACTCCATGTTCGAGCAGTCGAGCTACTCCCAGATCTCAATGTGGCCGGTGAGGTCGAGCAAATCACTGAGAAGATCCGTCGTTCGCTTAAAACGGACTCCACGCAGAAATTCGGGTTAGGCGAGCAAAACGTGGAGTTATTGGCTCGCGTTCTCTGGGCCGCCCAAGCTGACGCTGCTGAAGGAGCATCTGATGACGTCTCGCAATCCTGAATCTGCGGCGAGGGAACTGCTTTCTCAACTCCATATCGTGACGCCGCCTGTACCTGTTGAGACCATTCCACAAAGACTCGGGGCGCGAATCACGTATACGGAGTTCGAAGGCACCGTATCTGGGATGCTTTTCCGCGACGAGAGTCGAGGGCAAGTAATTATTGGCGTTAACCATCACCATGCAAAGACGCGTCAGCGGTTTACGCTCGCGCACGAAATTGCCCACCTCCTACTCCATCGCGGGAAACCAGTCATCGTGGACCGGTTAGTGAAGGTAAATCTCCGCAACCGCGAGTCGAGCATGGCGACGAATACGCAGGAGATCGAGGCGAACCGGTTCGCAGCCGAATTTCTCATGCCGCGGATGATGGTTAACGAGCAGGTCGAGAAGCTTCTCACGAGTGACCCCGACCTAGCTGAAAACGTGCTTGTCGTTCATCTTGCTCGGACTTTTGGCGTCAGCTCCGAAGCCATGAGCTATCGACTCATCAATCTAGGGATCCGTGTGATCCATTGATGATCCCGATCAGTCAGCGTGGCGCGTTCTCAATTGGGCTTATGTGTGAGCCCGTCAGCTCGCGAGGTTGCAGTGCGATTCTCACTCCGAACCGGCAAAAAGAGGGCTCGCAAAGGTGACCCTCGCGTTCCTCGTCCCGACCCGCTGGCGGTGGGCTTGGTGCGGCAACCGAAGGTAGAAGATCTGGCAGGTCATCCCCTTCGGTGTGAACCCCCAGGCGAAAGGATTGCAATCTCGGCCAGGGCCGATACTCATTGTGCTTCAGCGAAGCCTCCGCGAGTAGTCGGAGCAACCCGGCGAACGCTGTCACAGTGATCCTCATAGCCACGCCGGTGACACCTCTCGGACCATTGCCAACCCCTTCCTCGTCGAGTACGTCGTCCGGCTACTTCTCCGATCCTGCGGTGCTGGGAGATTTCATAGCTGCTCTTGCGGCGTTACTAACTCTTGTATCTGTGATCGTGGCCTGGTTCGCCCTGCAGGAAGCTCGCAAAGCGGCGGTCGCATCTAGAGAGGCAGTGGCACCGCTCGAGGCCATGGCCAAGGATCTGACGGCAGCCGCGGCTACGCAACACGATCTTCTGCAAGGAACCAACGACCTGATTGGAGCCGCGAACCATTCTCTTCAGGCGGCGCGGAACCTGAACCGCGAAACCGCGCTCGGGCGAGAGATCGCTCGGCTGGAAAGGGTGGCGCGGGCGGTGGCGTTGATAGCTGCCGCCGTTAGCCGCGAGACGGATCTCGCGAGCGAAGCGCAGCTGACGATTGCGCGGGTTGACCTGATGGCGGCACTGGCCGCCCTGCCACCAAGTCAGCTCCCGGACTGTCGCGCGCTTGCTATTTCAATGGATGATGCCGCCCTTGGTGGCTTGAGTCAGAAGGCGCTTGCGCAGGTCACCCGGGCGTTGCGTGACTTAAACGCAGAACTTGCGAGAGTTGGCCCTGTCGACGGTGAGGGTTAGATTGGGAACCTAGCGCGCGGGAGCAGTCGTTGGTGCGGTCACAATAGGCCGAACCATTGGCTCCGGGAACTCGATCTGCACCACTTGTCCGTCGTCGAAGACAGCGCGAATCTCCAACCTTGCCCCGAGCGCGCCGACATAATTGCGCAGAGTGGAAATGTACAGATCCTCTTGTCGCTCTACGCGCGAAACGTTCGCCTGACTCACGGACAACTGCTCAGCCAGTTGTTCTTGTGAGACGCCTAAGGCACGCCGGAGCTTAGCAAGCTGCAACGCGGTTCGGATAGCTCGCTTCTCCTCGTCCACGAGAAATCGCCGACGAGGCTCACTATCAATTTGGTGGCGGATCGTTTCTAGCGACACAGGCCGCCGGCTATCAGTTCTCATGGCAAGCCCTGAGTTGTCCGCCACTCGTCGTACAGATCATCGGCCGAGGTGATCGTGACCTCTGCCCATTGGCGTTCGTTTCGTGAGTCGTCGGCGAGGAGAACAACCAATCGCTGAGCGTTCGCTTCGTGGGCAAACGCGCACCTGACTCCGGAAAATGCTGGCTGAAGCGCGTACATGGCTGCGTGCCGCGACTGCGGAACGGGAACGACCAGCGGCCAGGGGACGTCAGGCCAGTCCTCCTCGAGGATTTCGAGGCAAGCTGCCAGCGTGTTCTGCAGAGCCTCACTCTGGAAGCTCCACCAAGTATTGAAGGCTTCGTCAAGGACGACGGGGACCACTGTGTCACGCGCCCCAGTCTATAATGCTTAGGTTGTATAATGCAACCCTTTTACAAGGTTGTGTTCCCAGGCCCGCCTTGAGGCGGCGCGCGCCCCGGTACGCAGCTGGGCCGGAAGGGAAGTTTACTCGGCAATCGCTCAAGCCTCTGAAGTCCGTAACACGGACCACGACTGCCCGCCGCCTGTCAGCCTCCATGCCAACGCGGTGCGGCAACCTGGCGGCTTGAGGGTCCTGCTGGCGAAGCGAGGCAGGAACGAACAGGTGCTCCGATCTCAATGCCGGACACGATCGGCAGCCCCTACGCCGACCTCCGCCTATTGCCCATCGATACGGGCACCCAAAGCCGCAACGGGCCTGCGTGGCCGCCCGATCATTTGGATTGTCGTCGTGAGGGCACGCACCATCAAGATCATACGGGCTGCGCGCCCTCGGCATGCCATCATGAGCGCTCGTGTACCATAGGATCATGAGCGATCTGGGGCCAATGATCGCGGGCGGGCAGAACTCGGCGCCGGCCACGCCGGCCGCGATACGCCAGCTCGTGGAGGCCCAGGCTGCGATGCTCGTCGCCGTCGCAACTGGCGGGCCGCGAATCGAGGACGTCAACGCCGAATACCAGGATCGGCGGGCGCTTCTTGAACGCGGCCTGCGCCGGCTAGGGATTGAGCCGCCATTCCCCTGGCGCGATATGTGGGCGTGGTACGGCCACTGGTCGCAGCGCCTCGGCTCCTACGCCTCTCGACGTTGCTTCATTGCCGAGCTGGCGGCTCCCGTCCTCGACCGTCTCGACGAGCTAGAGGCCGGGGCGGTGATTGATGATCCGGGTAGGCCGGATCCGGCTGCCGCCTGGGCCCAACTAGAGGCCCGCCTCACCGCCCTGAAGGGCGAGCTGGCCGGGGACTCCACCCAGGATGACTGCAAGACGTGGGGCGTCGTGCGCGGGAGATCCTGATCGACTTGGCCGCCCTCGTGTTCACCGACGACCTCGTAGATCCTCGAGCGCTCGCCCCCAAGAAGGCCGACGCCAAGGCCCGACTTCACATCTTCCTCGACGCCCACGCCACCGGAGCCGCCCATGCGGAACTTCGCCAACTGGTACGCACCGTGTGGGATCTCGCACAGAAGGTCACCCATTCGGAAGACGTCGGCCGCGTAGATGCTTTTGCGGTGTCTCAGGCGACAGTGTTCCTCGTCCGCGTGTTCGGGGAGCTGGCTCAATGAGTGATGCGTCCTCGGTAGACGCCCGCGAGTCGGACGACTCCCCGCTCACCCTCGCGGAAGCCTCTGAGCGCCACGGCATTAGCGCGCCCACCTTGCGGCGGCTATGCGACACGGGGCAGCTGAGGTGCACCCGCGAGGGCCGGGGATGGCGGGTTCGCGCCTCAGATGTGGAGCGCTACCTCCTCACCCGCCGTCCGCCCGGCAATCCAGCGACCGTGGTGCGGCTGGAAGGGCCAGCGCCAAACCCACGCCTTCGTGATGCCATTGGCTGGGTATTCTCGGTGGCCGTTGCGGGTACCCGCTCACAAGTGTCGATCTGGCTTACGAACGACCTCGTTGCAACCCTAACCGACGAACACGACGTACGTGAACTTGTCGTTGGTGCAGCCGAGGTTCTCGTGCAAGAGGCGCTCTTGGAGCGCGAGCATCTCCCATTGGAGTATGAAATTACACTCGTCAGCCGCGATCGCGCCACACTTCTACGCGCCGCGGGTGCGGGTCCCGAGTACTACACAACGGCTGAGGCTCCGATCGAAGCAGGTGTCGTAATTCGCCGCGAGTTTGGTGCGCTTGACTTTGCCCGCGACGCACTTTGGCCAGGCGACACGTTGGCGGACACCCCCGCCGGGTACGAGGACGTCGTTGTTGAGACGTGGACCGCTGGGGCTAGGCGTTACGTGCGAACAGTTAGAGTCGCGCTTGACGCTAGCGCGGATCGTAGGCGAGCCTCCATGGTCCGCTCGGCCTGCGATGCATATCTGGTGCGCTGCGCAAGAACAGGGCAGCGGCCCGCCAGCTGGCTTCCTGGTGTAGTCGAGCGGGTAGAGGCATTAAACCTAGCGCAACAACGCGTACTCCAAACCACGTATGAGTTCTTTGACGAGCACGGTGAATGGCCGACGTTCAAGCATGTGGCCGCGATCCTCGAACGTGACTATGAGATCGACATCGAAGAAGTCCTCCCCGCTCTTCCTCGGCAGTATCTATATGGATACCCCGAGGGGTACCGCCCCGACGAGCGCGTAATTCTGAGCATCGCTGGTTTGGCTCAATGTTCCGGCGCCGGTCCTGACGTGGACCTCTATATGCAGGTATTGAGATGGCTTGTAGATAGGCGACGGGTACTCATTTCCGACCCGGAGACCTCAGAGCAGGACCTCCGGGTGGCAAGCGGCGAGCTAGCCCATGTCCTCCCGGACTCCCTCGAGCAACCTGACATCGCACTTCGCAAGATCTATCAGCTACTTCAACAGGAAATGCACGTGTGGACCAGCATGGGGACAAACGGCGTGTCGTCATGGTCAATGACACTCGCTCCAGCGATACGACGGTACCGGGGCCTCTCCTCGTTCGGCGAATATCTGGAGAAGTCGGGGAGGTTGGACCCGCAACCTTCGCTGTGGCGAAGTGCGGTAGGTACTGGGCTCACTGCGCAAACCTTGGCGTGGCTCACGCAGACCACTTCGAGAGAGAGCGCCGCGCGTTCAGAGCGAACCACTTCCGAGGCCGTTGGCACGCGTCCAGACACATTGCCAGTGACGCCCACAATCTTCGTATTGATGCCCTTCGCCTCCGCCTTCGACGACGTGTACCGCGCCGTCAAGGACGCCTGTACCTCCCTGGGTCCGAGTCTGAACGCCCGCTGCTACCGGGCTGATGACATTTCAACGCCAGGCCGTATTACCCAGCAGATCGTCGACGCCATTCGAGAAGCCGATCTCATCATCGCGGACATGACGAACAACAACAGCAATGTGCTGTTTGAGGTCGGCTATGCCGACGCACTCGACAAGCCTATAATCGCCTTAAATCAGGAGATCGATGCGGCGCCATTCGACATCCGCGACTGGCGCCAGCTCTCCTACAGTATCGATGAGCTAGCTGACCTTCGGAAGCGACTTGTCGCGTCCCTCCTAGAAACGCTCCCCACCCGTTAGCGTCTGTAGGATGTCCGTACACGCGCCAGCGCTGCACTGGATAAAGTTCGGCGTCATGAAGTGTTCTGGATGACCAACCGGGAGGAAGAACGGGACGAGGAGCCCGCACGAGTCGTTATCCCCCGGGTTCTCGATCTTGGCCTTGCCGATGACAGGGTGACCTTTCTAGAGGCGTGTCTTCACCTGCCAAAGCTCCACGAGCTCGCACTGGAATCTCTTGGTGATTACGTGCGGTGGTTCGTCGCACCGGAATGGCGAACTGTGCACAGTGGCGGCATTGTCAGCGGCCCGTATGCCAAGGGTACTCGTCAGGCCACCGGCTCAACCATTGAACACATGCTGCGCACGACAACCATGCTCCGTGGCCTACAACACTGCAAAGGGTTCGACCGCGTGCTTGCCAGCCTGAACAATCCGACCCAAGTCAACTCTGTCATGTTTGAAGTGGAGGCGGCGACATGGTGCGCCACGAGAGCGGTGCATCGAGAGCTGGTCTTCTCGCCTCCTGTGCAGAGGACGAGCGGCGTTAAGTATCCCGACTTCCTATGGCAGACCGCGCTTGGCGACTTGTACTGCGAGTGCAAGAGGGCGAATCTCTGGCAACGCCGGGAGGTGCGGCGTCTGACGGCGCTTGCGGACGTGTTGGTGCAAGCGATGGGCGACAAGGGTGCGTGGCCCGACACGCTGCGCATTGACGTGCTTATTGAAGGTAGCCTAGGTCGCAATCCCGATAAGCGGTTGCGCGCCGCAGTGCGAGGATTATCGGATGCGGGGCGTCGAGGCGCCCATCCTGCGGCAGTGCTCGATGGCTCGATTACCGCGACGCTCCGACAGCGGAAGGACGCTCCAATAATGCCAGGCGACGCTGTCACCATCAATCAAATCCTCGTTGACAGCGACAGACCGGTGCGCATGGATGCGCATAGCGCCCACCTTACCATTACAAGAGACCTTGCAGCGACACGAGCGCGGCTCCTGGGAGGACTCGTCCGAGAGGCTCAAATGCAGCTTCCCCAGGATGGTCCTGGAGCGGTCTTCGTTGACATGCCAGGAGCCGATGCTTCCGCAAACCGCCTCAGGGGGATGCTTGCCCATCCCGCCCACAAGAACGTCGTCTGGACGTGTGTGTCGACGGCGGACCAAATGTTATGGGCCGTGTGGCGCGATGACCAGCCATTTGACGGTCGCCTCCTACGTGCTCACGATGCACCCGCATGAAATGCATGCGGCATCGCGCGGGTGCATACTTGATAGCGATCGGGAGCACTGGTCGGCTACGTTGCCCCTCGATGGCCCTCCGGTCCCGTGGGGATCTCCACTGGGTGGTTTGCTGACCTTAGTCGGTTCGGAATTCCGGTCGCCTTACCACCAGAACCCCGAAATACGCAATTACTTTGCGTCCATAGCTGGGTCATAGACACTCCATCCGCGCACGGCCTGTGCGTATAGTCTGCTGACTTCATCCAGTAGGGGATGCGGGGCTTCCGTGGGCCACCTGTTCACGGATGATGACGGTGCACAAGATCGCAGGGATCGACGCCTGCGGCTACGCGAGCTATCTGGCGTCGCGCGATGGTGCGTGCCGTCGGGGAGATTACTACCTGGGCCGCGAGGGACAGCAGGCAGAAGCGCCGGGGACGTGGCACGGGCGCGGCGCCGAGGAGCTCGGTCTCGAGCGTGAGGTTTCCCGCGACACACTGCTGAAGACGTGGGAGGGAAAGGACCCCGGGACGGGGGAAATCGTGGTGCGCCGCAGCGCCAGCGGTGACCATGTCGCGGCAGTCGACTGCACCTTCAGCGCCCCAAAGTCGGTGTCAGTCACGTGGGCTCTAGCGGATGAGCCTACCAGGACGGCGATCGAGGCGGTCCAGGACCGGGCCGTTATCACGGCCATCGACCACATCGAGGCAACCGTACCCCTCCTCCGCCGGCGAGTTGACGGTGAGATCCGCCACGAGGTCGCTGGTGGACTGGTCGCGGCACGCTTCCGTCACCACACATCCCGTTTATCTGCCGAGCAGCAGGCCCGTGGGGAGGCGCCCGATCCACAGCTCCACGACCACGTGGCCATCGCCAACATGGCGCTGCGTGACCCGTCCGCCCGCTCCACCTCGGGCCGCTGGGCGGCGATCGACAGCCGCGAGCTCTACCGAGTCGCCGCAGAGGCCGGGGCCGTGTATCGGGCCGAGCTGGCCGGGGGCCTGCAAGCCCTCGGATATCCCGTCCTCCGCGAGGGACGGTATGTCGAGCTGGCGGGTATTTCGGCCCACGTCCGTGAGGCGTTTTCGGCCCGAGCCGTGGAGGTGGAAGCGGCCGTAGCAGGGTTTGTGGCCGAGCATGGCCGGCGCCCGCGGGACGACGAACTGAAGGACCTGGTGGTCCGGTCGCGGCACGCCAAGGCCGCTGAGTCCGGTCCAGCGTTCTCGCAGTGGCAGGCGCGCGCCCGGGCGGCGGGGGTGGACCCCAGGGACTTCGCCCGTCCCCCGGGCGCGCCGGCTCGGCCGCTCGAGCCGGCGCTGGCTCTGGCGCAAGTCATCGCCGAGCTGACCGGGCCGGCGAGCCCGTACGCCCTCACCCGCACCAGCGCGACCTTCGATACCCGCCAGCTGCGCATCGCCGTGGCCGAGGCGGCGCAGGGCCGCCTGCCGGGCAGCCAGGTGGAACCGCTCATCGCGGTTGTCCAGGCGTCGCCCCAGCTGGTCCAGCTGACCGAGTGCCACTGGACGACCCAGCCCATGCTCGATGCGGAGCGGGAGGTGGTGGCCGCGGTCGCGCGCCGCGCCGCGCGTCGGGATGGCGCCCTCCCCTGCCCCTTGGTGGATCGCGCAGTGACCCAGGCACGCGTCCCGCTGTCGGCGGGGCAGCAGGCCGCGGTGCGCACCCTGTCCGGCCCCGAGGGGATCGGGCTTCTGGTTGCTCCCGCGGGGGCCGGCAAGGGCGAGGTGCTTCGGGTGGTGGCCGAGGCACACCGGGAGGCCGGATATCGGGTCATCGCCCTGGCGGTCGCCGGCGACACCGCCCAGCGGCTGGCGGGCGAGACCGAGGCCGACGTGGGAGCAACCGTCGACTCCTTCGTCCACCGCGTGACGACCGGCCGGCTCGTCGTCGGCCAGAGCGATCTGGTCGTGGTCGACGAGGCGGGCGTGGTCGAGACCTGGCGTTGGCAGGCCCTGCTGCGCAGCACCGGCGCGGCCAGGCTCATCGCCGCCGGCGACAGTCGGCAGCTCTCCCCCATCGAGGCCGGTGGTCTGTGGCCGCTGCTGGAACGCCAGGTGCCCACGACAGAGCTCACTGAGAACTACCGAGCGCGCCAGCCCTGGGCTCGGGACGCCTGGGCGGCGCTTCGTCAGGGTCGCGGCCTGACCGCTCTCGAGGAGTTCGAGCGGCGCGGGCAGATCGTCATCAGCGACACCCGGCTGGAGGCGCGGCGGGCGGCGGTCGACCACTGGGATCGGGATCGCCGGGAGGGGGCCCGGGAGGGTCGGGGAGCCGAGCACTACCTCTTGCTCACCGATAGCAGCAACGCCGAGGTCGACGCCCTCAACCGGGCCGCCCAGCGGCGGCGTCTGGCGGCCGGCGAGCTGGGCTTCGCGACCCTGGCGGTCACCACGCCGGAGGCCGAGGGGCGACGGGGGCGGCTCGAGGACCTGCACACGGGCGACCTCGTCCACTTCACCCGGGCGGTCTACCTGGACGGTGACGCCCGCCGGGTCGAAAACGGCAGCAGGGGCGTGCTGGTCGGCGTTGATCCGGAGCGGCGCACGGCAGACGTCCGACTTCCAAACCGGGAGGTCAGTCTCGACGAGGCGAACCTGGACGCTCTCCGCCTCGGCTACGCGCAGCACGTCTATGCCGCCCAGGGACGAACCGTCGAGCGGGCCTACGTGGTCACCGGCGGGTGGCAGACCGACCGGGAGACGAGCTACGTCGGCATCTCCCGTGCCCGAGACGCGTCGTATGTGTTCGCGGACCTGTCCTCACTCGACGCCGAGCCAGGCGAGCGGGAGGCCGCAATGGCTGAGCTCGCGAGCAGGGTGGGGATCAGCCGTGCCAAGAGTGCGGCGCTGGCCACGGACGCCGGCGACAGAGTCGCCGAGTCTGCAACTGCCGAGACGACCGCGCTGTCGGCCCGAGAGCGATGGGAGGCGCTGAAGAGCACCTACCGAGACCAACGCCTGAGGCGTGAGGCGGACCCGAGGACGCCAAGGCGAGAGGATCTCGTCGCCCAGCGGATCGAGGAAGAACGACTGCGTTGGTATGAGCACGACTGCGAGCGAAAGCGCTGAGTTGATGCTGCTCCCAAAGCATAGCTTTGGGGAGCAGCAACGATGGTGTGTCAAAGCGAGAGGCTCGCAAACGCGAGGACGTGGCGACCTATGGTGGTCGATGAGCTATCTGGGCGGACTACGACAAGGCGCAGCTGGCGCGACTAGTGCGGCCGAGCCGAGCGCAGCTATGGCGATGCCGACGTGCTGTGCCCAGCGTGTGGGATCGCGCTCGAATAAGGGCCGGTGAAGCGCCGAGGTGTGGGGTGTGGCACCGAGTCAGGCAAGCCATCCGGGTGCATGGCGTGCCAGAGCCCCGTCGGCGTCGCGCGTCATTTGGGTAGCCGACTGTAGTTTCCCTGGCAGCACGGTGTGGTTAAGGGCAGTGAGCGCCTGGATTAGGAGCGATTGCGCACTTTGATTTCGGCCTTAACCCTGGGCCTTGACCCCTCTTCGCGGACACTCTGACCATGCCACCCGGCCCCCGAAGAACCAAGAAGAGTCTGAGTGTGGCTGCGATGGCTCGCTGAAGCCACGGTCCGTATCGACCGGTTCGCCGTCCCCAGTTCGGAGAATGCCATGCCCAAGGTCCCCCCCGACCTGCCCCGGCTCCTGCCCTCGGCCTCGCCGTCAGACCGCGTCCAGGTCCAGCAGTCCGCCTTCTCCTACGACGTCCTCGGCCGCTACGTGTGCAACGACTGGCTGGAGGTCGAGGCCCAGCAGCAGGACGGTGGATTCCCGTTCGACGCGATCGTGATCGGAGCGGGGATGTTCGGTGGCTACTGCGCCGAGAAGCTGTATCGGCGCGGCGCCGACGCGGGCCTGCGCGTCCTCGTGCTCGAGGCGGGTGCGTTCCTCTTCCCGACCCATATCCAAAACCTCCCCCAACGTCTCGGAGGCAGCGTCGGGGGCCCGCGGTATTCGCGGAGTCGGGAAGATGGCAGCGGCGTCCAGAACGTGATCTGGGGAATGCCGTGGATCAGCAACGAGGTGTTCCCCGGGCTCTCGTACTGCATTGGCGGCCGCTCGCTTTTCTGGGGTGGCTGGTCCCCGCGGCTAACCGCTGCCGACCTGGCGCGGTGGCCGCAAGACCTGGCTAGCTACCTCGTCGGACCGGGCGGCGGTCAGCCGGGCGCCTATGTCCTCACGGAGAGAGAGATCGGTGTCGCCGCCGAGGCCACCTACATCACCCGCCACGCCTTCCACGACGCGCTCCTCGCCGGCCTGCAGGCCGCCCGGCCGACGGTCGCTGCGATCACTGCTGTCGAAGAGGCACCCTTGGCGGTGGAGGCGGCGGTGCCAGGTCCCGGGCTATTTCCCTACGACAAGTTCAGTAGCGCGGACTTCCTCATCGACGCCGTTCGCGACGACGCTGGCACCAACGCCGGGGCCGATGCCAATCGGCGAGTCTTCGTCGTGCCCCGCACTCATGTCGTCCGACTCACACTTGCTGGCAGCGCGGTGAGCAGCATCGACGTTGTTAGCGACGGGGTGCCAAGGACACTGGCCGTCACTCCTGGGTGCGCGGTCGTCCTTGCCGCGGGCACGGTCGAGACGACCCGGCTCGCGCTCGACTCGCTGGGGGTGGGATCGACGACCTTCGGCGCTCCGCGGGTGGGCAACCTCCTGGCCCACCTGCGCAGCAACATCACCTTCCGGATCAAGCGCACCGCCCTCGGCCTTCGGGCCGGTCCGCCAGCGGAGCTGGAAACGACCGCATTCCTTGTCCGGGGGACGTCGCAGGGTCGCCAGTTCCACTTCCAGGTGAGCGCTTCTGCAGCAGGCGGGGTCAATCCCGAGAAGAACATGTGGGAGCAGATCCCCGACGTCGAGCTCCAGGACCAGATTCGGACGACTCAGGATCCCGACTGGATCACCGTGGTCTTCCGGACCATCGGCGAGATGTCGGGGCAGCCGAGCCTCACTACCGACCCGGCCGCGAGCTGGATCGACCTGAGCCCGGAGACGGACGAAAATGGTCGGCGTCGTGCCTACGTACAGCTGGTCAAGAGCGCCCAAGACACCCAGCTCTGGTTCGACATGGACACGGCGGCGTTCGCGATGGCGGCCTCGCTCGCCGGGCAGCCCGGCGACGTCGAGTACTGGAACGCGCAGGTCGGCGCGTGGCAGCAGGCGCCCCCGCCCATCGACCCGAAGATCGGCGGTCCGTGGCGCGACCCACTCGGCTCCACACACCACGAGGCCGGTACCCTGTTCGCGGGCTCCCCTGGCGCCTCGATCACCGACATCAACGGCAAGTTCCACGGCATCGACAACGCTTATGTAGCGGGGCCGGCGGTCTTCCCATCCCTCGGTTCCGCCAACCCGTCACTGACCGCGCTGTCCCTGGCGCGGAGAACCGCGGAGGCCATCGTGGCCCGAGCGACCACGGCACCGCCCGGCTCCGGCTTCACCCCCCTGTCGCTCAATCCAGCCGACTGGCAGCTCGTCGCCCGGCCGGGCAGCCAGCCGCAGATGTTCCGCCGCGGCGGGGTGCTGGAGACCGCGGGAGGGTACGGGCTGTATTTCTACACCAAGGATCAACTCGCCAACTTCGCACTGTGGCTGGAGTGGCGCGAGACCCGCAGCGGCGACAACTCCGGCGTGTTCATCAGGACCCCGGGACCCGGTGTGGCCAACGCGCTGCAGCAGGCGGTGGACCTCGGACACGAGATCCAGATCGACGACATCGGGGCGCCCGACAGGGCCGGCATCCACCGGACGGGTGCGATCTACGCGCTCCAGGCGCCGACGTCTTTTCCGGTGAAGCCTGTCGGCCAGTGGAACACCTATCTCATCGAGGCTAGCGGCACACAGATCACCGTCTCCCTCAACGGAATGCTGGTTAACTCCTTCACCAGCAATCGGGAACTGACCGGGTACCTCGCACTGCAGATGCACGACTTCCCCACCCGGATCCAGTTCCGTAACATGGAGGTCAAGAAGCTCCCCTGACGCGACCCGAGCGCGAGCGCGCGGGCGGCCATTCCTATCCGAAAGCCACCACCCGCGCAGACTCACGCGGCCCCGCACCTCGTCGCTGTGCTCGGTTTGGCCGCCCCGAGGTGGTCCGACGGCTGGCGCAAACCGCTCTGTTGCGCTCACTACTCGCCAGACCCCCGCGCGATGAAGCGCTTGAGGCAGTGCGTGGACGGTGACGGTCGGCCGGCGAACACCCGATATGGGACGGGCTGGCCGACGGTACCTCGAGGGGCGGGACCTCGAAGAAGGCGCTCATTCCCACCGGGTCAAGGGACCCAACTGTTGTCTGCGCTAGCCTGGAGCACGCTTCAGTCGACCGGCGGCAGGGAAGGTCGGCGTGGCCCGATGTAGCAGCTTGAGGTCTTCGCGCGTGGACAGAGTAGGCGTGGTCGTTGTCACCCGCCCTCTCGTCCGCTTCCCTCCTTCCTGAGGGGCCGGGGGCATCAACTCCCGGCCCTTCTATTCGCAGGCACTCTCCCCCGCTCCGCTCCTTCCTTGTTGCTCTCGCATCGCAGCTCGTTTCGCTCCGCACATTGAGCTATCCCGTTCGGCCTTAGTGACGCTCGCAGGGCACCCGGTCACTACCTAAGGGGCCGACCATCACCGCGGCGGCGTGCGCGCTCCTACGGCCCGGGGCATTCTACCGGAGCGATCGTTCCCGCGGGAGTGGCACAGGTCCACGCGGCGCGCGCGTGACTCGCCGAGACGCTCATCGGCACGGAAACGCTCCGCCATCACCACTTCTCACTCCCCGGTCGCCTCGCATCCACGGCACGCCGTTGGATCCTGTCAGCCCCGGTCTGAAAATCCCCAGTTAGCCCGGTTTGAAATTCCCCACCACAGGGGTGTGGGAGGGTCTCCCGGACGCAGCTCACGTTGCAGCAGGAGGGCCCACCGGTGGTCGGCAGGGAACAGTGCTTG